>Ga0164242_10003778_pt1 | contig 17150 bp, 15 predicted proteins | sample OricomgcompostMG_FD_108783 | JGI IMG/M metagenome (GOLD analysis project Ga0164242, IMG submission 108783) | Miracle-Growth compost microbial communities from Emeryville, California, USA - Original compost - Miracle growth compost (MG) ...
GCATTAGCTCAGCCGGTTAGAGCGACGGAATCATAATCCGCAGGTCCCCTGTTCGAATCAGGGATGCGCCACCAAGGATATCAAGGACTTAGCGAGTGATCGCTAAGTCCTTTTCTACTTCTAGGCTCTACCCCATTAACAATGGGATGGACGCCCCTACCTGAAGCCATCCCTGCCGCACGGCGATGCGCTGTGTTGACGCGCAGCCGCGCGGCCTGCACACAACCAGTTCGGACGAGGCGATCTCGATGGCGCTCACTAATGGCTTCCCCGCGCGTCGCGGGCAGGCCTATCTAGCCATCCCATGCCCAACTCATTGTGCAAAGCACCACCGGAAACCTCAGTCGACCACACATTGGCTCAATGGCTCAATAAGTAAAAATTAATCTTTATTCTGTGCATGGCACACGGTTATTGCCGGCTGGACGTCATCAGCTTGTAGCTGGGGCCAAGTGTATGTCCTATTGCTGTTCCAATAAATCGAAGTGGAATAACCTACATCAACGCAGCAGACCAACCACCGTCAGCTACAATCGTTTCCCCAGTGACGTAGCTCGACAAATCGGAGAGCAGAAATAGCACGACGTTCGATATTTCCCGTACGTCCGCGTAACGTCCGAGTGGGGTGCGGGCGATCATCGCTTGGCGTTGTTCTGGTGTATTCTGCTCCGCGAGGGCTGTCCACGTGGCGCCGGGGGCGACCGAATTGACGCGCACGTTATTAGGCGCCAGCTCGATCGCCATTACCTTGGTCATATTGACGACCCCTGCCTTGGCAGCACAGTAGTTGATTCGCTGCGGGATTCCGGAAAACCCCGCCACCGAGGAAATCGACACGATCGAACCACCATTGGCCTCGACGCAAGCACGGGCGGCCTCCCGGCAAAAGTAGAAGACGCCATTCAAATTGATGTCGATGACCTTCCGCCAATCTGCAGCGGTGATATCGAGCGTATGCCCGAAGTTTCGAACCCCCGCAGATGCTACGGCCCCATGCAAGGGCCCTACGTCTGTAGCGATTCGACCGAATACATCGATGACAGATTCCGAACTCGCGACGTCGCAGACATAGCTGGGGTAAGGTTTACCCTTGACAGACAATGCTTTCGACGCCGCGAAGAGGTTGTCAGCGTTCAGATCCAGCAGGATGGGCTGTGCTCCTGCCTTGGCCAAGTGTTCGACAACCGAGAGCCCTATTCCAGAGCCCGCACCCGATACTGCAATGGTTTTTCCTTCGAGTCCTAACATAAAAGCGCCTCCCAATTAATGCATCGTTGACGGTAGCCACATCGCAATCGCTGGAAAAATGTACAGAGCTGCAAGCAGCAGCACTATTGCGCTGATGAACGGTATGACGCCGATGGCGGCTTCAGACAGCGTAGATCCAGGTACGACGGCTTTGACTACGAACAAATTGACACCAATGGGAGGATGAACCAAGCCCAGTTCCATCAGCACGACCAAGACGACGCCGAACCAAACTGGGTCGAAGCCAGCCGCCGTGATCAAAGGAAACACGACCGGTATCGTCACAAGCATCATCGATACCGTGTCCATGATCGCTCCAAGTAGGACATACATCACGCAGATTCCCAGAAAGAGCCATAGTGGCTCACTGGTGACTGGCTTGAGCAAGCCGACGAGAAGCTTGGGCATGCGCGTGAAGTCCAGCACATAGGTCATGGCGAAGCAGAAGGCAATGATCAGCATTAGAAGGGCCGTGACCTCCAGCGTCTCCAAGGCGGCTTCGCGAAGCATCCGTACCGATAGCGTACCCATTTTCCAGCAGATCAGCCCGCCTCCGAACGCGCCCACGGACGCGGCCTCGGTCGGCGTAGCGTAGCCGAGGTAGATTGAGCCCAGAACCAGAGCGATCAGCGCCATAACGAGCCCAACATCGACCCAATCGTCGCGCGAAACCGTTTCGTCCCCCGCGGCCTCTCCTCCACTTTTGGGTGAGACCCACATCCAGACGGCGACCACGATGGCGAACAGCAATGTGAGTGTGATGCCAGGTATGAAGCCTGCGCTATATAGCGCGGTGATTGACGTACCGGTCACTGCGCCGTAAATGATCATCGCGACGGCGGGGGGGAACAGGACACCCAGTGTGCCGCCAGCGGCGACTGCACCGAACGCGAGGCGGCGGCTGTAGCCGCGCTTGAGCATTTCGGGGCATGCGACCTGTCCAACCGTTGCTGCAGTTGCGACGCTCGAACCCGATACGATGGCGAAGACAGCAGAGCCCGCCACGCTGGCATACGCCAGACTGCCTGGCAAACGGCGCATTTTGGCTGCGACCAAGGCAAACAAGCGTGTGGTAACCCCGCTGCGCACCAATAAGACCGCCTTCAGTACAGCCATGGGCACGGCAGTCAGTTCAAACGAAGTCGCTGTTCCCCAGACTCGCTCGGGAAGTGCTGCCAACTGTCCGCTGGGCAGCAGGAACAATACACCCCACAACGAGCACAAGCCGAGGGTGTAACCGATTTGCACTCCTCCCAGCATCAGGAGGCACATCAGCCCGATCAGTACGGCACCTTGGCCCAGCGGTGGAAAATTTTGTTGCGATAGGCCGAGTAGGAATAGGCATGCGATTGTTGCAATGTATCCTGCTGCTTGTTTGGGTGAGTGCGTCCCCGCCAGCACGGTCACCAGTATCAGTATCGCGATCACCGGCAAGGGCAAGGCCAGATCCTCGTAGACCTGGACGGTGTCGTGCCGCCATAACAGACAAGCAGCGGCGACCAGCACGAGTACCATCCAGTCCGCTACCACGCGTTTGGTGTTGCGCCCTTCACCTTCGAGCTGCACGCCAGAGCAGCGGCGCATAAGTTCGAGGGCAAGTACGATGAAAGCGGGGGCCAACGCGAGCCTTGGAATCCAGAGTGGGGTTTCCAGTAGGCCGAAGCTGCGTTGGCCGCTGGACCAGGCATTGAAGCAGAATTCTGCACCGGCCCATGCCACCACCAGCACGACGGTCAAGGACAGCAGGCGTCCGACATTCTCTGTGCCATTACGCAGGCCTGGCGGCAAGCGGTTGAGTATGGCCTGGACGCGGATATGTGCGTCACGCCGTTCGGCCCATGCGAGGCCAAACAGAGTGATGGCCGCCATCAGGTAGGTGGAGATTTCGACCGACCAGGTCAGAGGCGAGTTGACGAATGTACGCAAGCTAACGTCGGTTGTCACGATCAACAGCAGCGCGATAATCGAGGCGCCACCGACGAAAGCTGCGAGTTTGAGCGGCCAATCAGTCGCTATTCGAGACATTATGGAATCCCAGTACGCTGTTTGGCTGCTTAGTACGGAAGTTTTTTGCCCAGCGTCTTTTCGATGTTCTCGATGACTGGGGTGGCGTCGATGCCGAGTTTCTTAGTCCGGGCGAACCATGCGTCGTACACGGGCTTCACATACTTTGGGTCCAGCAATTTTGCGCGTTCAGCCTTGGGTACTTCGTAGTAGTCAAGTTTGCTGGCACGCAAGGCGGCGATGAGCTTTGCGCTTTCGGCGGCATGATTGGCGAATTGCTCATGCTCGATTGCGCTCATTTCTTTGCGTATGGCAGCTTGCAACTTGGGATCGAGTTTTTTCCAGGCATTGGCATTCATCAGGACTGCAAAACCCGCAATATTAGAGAATCCCCAGGAGCTGCCGTGCGTGGCCACGGCGGCGAAATTCAGTCCGTACGCGACGTCTACCGAGGTGAATATTCCATCGAGAACACCTCGCTCCAGCGACGGCAGCATTTCAGCTGCCGACACCGCCGTTGGCTTCGCGCCCAACTGGGTCATCAGGTCTGCTGTTTCGACGTTGTGTACGCGAATGCGCAGCCCTTTGAAGTCTTCAATTTTCTGGATGGGCTTTCGTGACCAGAGCCCTTGTGTGGCATATATGCCATCCAGCAGACGGACTGCGTTGTATTTTGTGAGCCAGATCTTATCCATCGTGGCTTGCCAGCCGCCGTCGAGGGCTCTGCGGTATTCGTCGGCAGTTTCGATCAGGCCAGGCAGATTGCCGACCGTCAAACGAGGTTCCTCGGCGCTTAGGTAGGGGTGAGTGGCGCCCACCATATCAACTCGGCCTTCGCGTACTGCAGCGGCGAGTTGGTCGCCGGGGATCAGCGAGTCAAATATTTCGATTTTTACCTGGCCATTGGTCGCTTAGCGATCCGCTCCGGAACTTTTGCAATGGTGGCGGCATAGAAACTTCCTGGGATAGCCATGGTGGCCAATCGCAGATGGATGGTTTTTGCCGATGCAATTGGGCTTAATGCCCCTAGGGCCGACAGCGCGAATAAAAATCGGCTAATGACGGAACGCAAGGTGGGAGTGACCATGATGTCTCCTTTTATGGTGCAGGTTTTGGTGCTTGCAGGTAAATGCCATATCTACAATATGGTCTGATTGTCAGACTATAAATTAGATAGGCAATATCGGTATTGGTGGTTTCCCTAGATATCGCCGGGTATATCGAGCCTAAAGATCGAGAACCAGCCGCTGCGACTTGGCTCGCGAGCAACACGGCATGAAGCGGTCATTGGCGGCTTGCTCCTGCGGCGTCAAGTAGGTATCGCGATGATCCGGCTCGCCCGAAAGCAGGTGCGTGAGACAAGTGCCACATGTCCCTTGCTCGCACGATGCCGGCAACTCGATTCCAGCCTCTGCCAGCGTTTCCAGGACTGATTTGTCTGCAGGGATGGTGATGACGCGGCCCGAACTTGCCAGTTGGACTTCGAAGCTGGTATCGGCCGCCTGTTGTGCTGCATCGGACTTGAAGAACTCTCGGTGTAGTTGCTCGTCCGGCCAGCCGTGCGAGCGCGCCGCACTCAGTACTGCCTCGATGAATCCGCCTGGGCCGCACACGTAGAGGTGATCGTCGTTCCCGCGTTCTGCGACGACGTGGCCTAAATTGAGTTGGTGTTCAGAAGGGCCATCATCGAAGTAGAAATGAACACGGTGCGCATATTTTGACGCGCAGATGTGCTCACGGAATGCGGCTCGCTCGGGCGAGCGGGTAGCGTAATGCATCTGAAAATCCTGGCCGTTGGTGGTGAGCATCTCGGCCATGCTCAGCAGGGGCGTCACGCCGATACCACCAGCTACCAGAATGCTGTGTTTGGCATTCGGATCCAGGGCGAAGCGATTTTTCGGTGCGCTGATCTGCAAAACGCTGCCGGGGTGGATGAGCTCATGCAAGGCCTTGGAGCCTCCTCGCGTAGCTGGATCTTTCAGTACTCCGATCACATAGCGATGGGTCTCGCTAGGCGCGTTGCACAACGAATATTGACGCATCAGGCCATTGGGAAGATGGACATCAATGTGCGCACCAGCACTGAAGGCCGGTAGGGGCGATCCATCAAGGCTAGTGAATTCTATGCGGCAGATGTCAAGCGCTTCATGCTGTTTGTGCGAAACCCTAACAGGGAATGTCTCCACCGAAGCATTGGGGCTGGGTAGGCTAGCCGTGTCGGCGATGTGGTGATTAGGTAGCATTTAGGTGTTCCGCACTTTACTGTCCGACAATCTTACTGTAAAGTTCGAAAAACAATCAAGATCCCAATCAATCAAGCGCTAGAAAAAAATCATGACTGACGCTTTCATCTACGACACTGTCCGTGTCCCTCGCGGAAGAGGCAACTTCAAGGGTGCGCTACATGAAGTGAAGCCGATCGACCTCATAACAACGCTGCTGCGGGCCATTGGGCAGCGCAATGCCCTACCTTTTGACAAGGTGGAGGATCTGATCATGGGCATTAGTGCTGCGGTAGGAGATCAGGGATCGACACTGCCACGCATTGCCGCGCTGTGCCAGCCCGGGTTTGAGTCGGTTCCGGGGATGGCCATACAGCGGTTTTGCGGTGCCGGATTGGAAGCCATCAATATTGCGGCCGAAAAGATCCGCTCCGGTTGGCGCCAGCTCATTCTGGCGGGTGGCGTCGAATCCATGTCACGCCTGCCGCTTGGGGCCAGCGGCGGCGCTTGGATCTATGATCCCGCAACCAGCCTGAAGATTGCCTACGTGCCCCAGGGGTTCAGCGCGGATCTTCTTGCAACGCTGTGCGGCTTCGATCGTGAACGGCTCGATAGCTACGCGTTGCATTCGCAACAACTCGCTACGCAGGCGTGCGAACAAGGTTTTTTCGCGAAGTCGCTAATCGCTGTCCGTGACCAGAACGACTGCGTCATTCTCGATGACGAAGAATATATTCGCCCGGGAACGACAATGCAGACCCTGGGCTCGCTAAAGCCAGCCTTTGGTGGCGTTGCGGCCGCGGCCAATCTTCAGGTGGCGAGGCAGCGCTATCCCTCCCTGGATGAAGTGACACCGGTACATACAGCAGGCAATTCGTCGGGTATTGTCGATGGAGCGGCCCTGGCGTTGGTTGGCAGCGAAGCCATCGGCAAGACGCTTGGGCTGAGACCTAGGGCCCGGATTCTAGGGGTCGGTCTCTCTGCGGTGGACCCAACCGTCATGCTGACAGGGCCGGTGTCTGCTACACAGAAGGCCCTGGAGTGTGCAGGCCTGCGGCTCGATGAAGTCGACTTGTTCGAGGTCAATGAGGCGTTCGCTGTAGTTCCCTTGTATTTCGCGAAAGAATTGAAGCTGCCGTTGGAGAAAATCAACGTGAACGGCGGTGCGATTGCCATGGGGCATCCAATTGGAGCCACCGGGGCGATCCTGATGAGCATGTTGCTTGACGAACTCGAGCGGCGTCATCTTCGCTACGGCGTCGCGACGCTTTGCACCGCGGGTGGCATGGGCGTGGCGAGCGTCATCGAACGCATTTGAAGGATAACGAAACCGTGAAATCACCAATCAATTTGCAAAAGGGAGACGATGGGATCGTCACCCTCACATTCGATGCGCCAGAACAGTCAGTCAATACGCTAAGCGATGCGATGCGAGAGAGCCTGGCGGCGGTGACGGAAGAGTTGGAATCTACCAAGGACGAAATTACAGGGGTGATCGTCACTTCGGCAAAATACAGTTTCTTTGCTGGCGGAGACTTGAATCGGCTCCATCGCATGCAGCCGGCGGATGTGTCCGCGCTCTTCGAGGCGACTGAACGAGGCAAGCTGGCGCTGCGGCGGCTGGAGAAGTTGGGCAAACCCGTCGTGGCTGCCCTCAACGGGACGGCATTGGGCGGTGGCTTCGAAATAGCGCTGGCTTGTCGTTATCGCATTGCCGTCAAGCGGCCTAAGGTACAGTTCGGGTTCCCCGAGGCGGGGCTAGGTTTAATGCCCGGCGCAGGCGGTGTTGCGCGACTAACTCGTTTCTTGGGCCTGGCTGCGAGCCAGCCATACTTGCAAGATAGCAAGCTTCTGTCGCCGGCAGAGGCGTTCAAGATAGGGCTCATTGACGAACTGGTCGATACTCCCGAACAGATGATCACGCGTGCACGATCATGGATTCAATCCAACCCTGACCCGACTCAACCATGGGATCGTCCGGGTTTCGTGCCACCTGGCGGGTGGCCCAACGAAGGCGGGGCGAAACGGTGGTTGGCCGAGGGTGCAGCCGCGCGAGTCAGGGCCAAGACCCGTGGTTGCTACCCTGCTCCGGAAGCGATACTTTGTGCATCGGTGGAAGGGTTGCAGGTAGACTTCGAGACGAGTTGCCGCATTGAGACGCGGCATTTTGTGAAAGTGGTCACCGGTGGCGTTGCGAAGAATATTGTTGGCACTTTCTGGTTTCAGTCCAACGAAGTCAAGTCGGGGGCGCAACGGCCCGCCGATGTGCCCAAAAGCAAGATCAATTCGATCTGCGTACTGGGCAGCGGCATGATGGGTCGGGGCATCGCCTACGCTGCCGCCAGCCGTGGCGTCCAGGCAGTCGTGAAAGATGTGTCGCTTGCAGTGGCTGAAAAGGCCGTTGCTGATGCCAACGCTATCTTGACCAAGCGAATCGAGAAAGGTGAGATCGATGCAGCACGCCGCGCCGATATTCTGGACCGTATAAAACCAACGGACCGCTACGAGGATCTGGCCAGCGTAGACCTGGTGATCGAAGCCGTACCCGAGAACCGCGATCTCAAGGACAGGGTGACGCGCGAAGCAGAACCATATCTTCCAAACCACGCCTTTTTGGCGTCAAACACCTCTACGCTGCCGATTAGTGGGCTGGCCCAAGCGTCACGCCATCCTGATCGGTTCATTGGCTTGCATTTCTTTTCGCCTGTCCATCGCATGCAATTGGTCGAGGTCATCAAGGGTCGGGACACCTCGCCCCAGACCTTGGCTCGCGCGCTGGACTTTGTCATGCAGATCGGGAAAACCCCCATTCTGGTGAACGACAATCGAGGGTTCTTCACAAGCCGAGTATTTGCGACATATACCCGTGAAGGTGTGGCGATGGTTGGCGAAGGGCAGGAGCCAGCGTCGATCGAAGCAGCTGCATTTTTCGGAGGATTTCCGGTCGGCCCCCTGGCGGTACTGGATGAAATTAGCCTCAGTCTCTCGTACAACAACCGACAAGAGACGCTGAAGGCTTTCGCCGCCGAGGGAAAGCCGCTGCTGGCGCATCCGGCCGACGCGGTCATGGAGCGCATGCTTCACGAGTTTGATCGCAAGGGACGTGCCGCGGGTGGCGGCTTCTACGATTACCCGGCGGGACACGCCAAGCATTTCTGGCCAGAGCTCAGAAGTGCTTTCGCGCGTGCAGAGACCCAAATGCCGCAGCAGGAGGTGCAGGACAGATTGCTATTCAGCATGGCGTTGGAGGCTGTGCGTATTTTCGAAGAAGGCGTGTTGATTGCGGTGCGCGATGGAAACATCGGGTCGGTTTTGGGCATTGGCTTCCCCCGATGGACGGGAGGTGTCTTCCAGTTTCTGAATTGGTATGGGCTTGCAAAAGCGGTACGTCGGGCCGAGTGGCTAGCTGAGCGCCACGGTGCGCGTTTTGCGCCGCCAGAACTGCTGCGTGACATGGCCCGTCGGGGCGAATTGTTCTAAATCTGCAACAGAGGCGCGAAATGAAGTTCATGCACTGCTACACCCGACAGATATTCGAGAAGTTCTATGCCGATGGTTTGTGGACGAATTCCACATTGCTTGATGCTATTGAAACACACGCTCTGACGCAGCCTCAGCGTTGCGCCATCGTGGATCGAGACAACAGGCTTGACTACAAGACGCTGCAGCAAGCGATTGACCAGCTTGCTGCCAACCTGGCGCAACAGGGTATTGGCGCTGGAGATATTGTTGCGGTCCAACTGCCCAATTGCGTGCATTTGGTCTTGATGATGCTGTCGCTGCTGAAACTGGGTGCTGCATACCTGCCGCTCAATGTAGCGTATCGGCAGCATGATGTGTCCAGGATCTTTCAGATCGCCAAGCCATGTATGCATGTGTTTCCCCGGAAGTTCAAAAAAACAGACTACGCTGCGCTTGCGCGGGATGCCGCGCAGGATCTGTCTAATGCACCGCGGGCTTTCGCTATCGATATCGATGCCCCAGTGGAGCATCTGTTGACCGGGGACCAGAAAATAGGCTCGTTCCAGAAAGCCGATCCTGACGCGCTATTCCTGTTGGGTTGCACTTCAGGGTCGACGGGCGACCCGAAGCTCTATGCACACACGCAAAATACCCAATTCAATGAGGCCAGGATACTGGGGCAGTTGTTCAAGGTTACGAGTGATGATGCCTTTTTAGTGTGCTTCCCGATGACACACAGGGGCGCACTGATGTTCGGGTTTTTGCTTTCGATGGTGGCGGGCGCCAAACTGGTCATTCATCGAGAATACAACGCGGAAGCAATGGTGGATGTAATAGACGCGGAGCAGATCTCGGCATTTTTCGTAATTCCCACGCAGGCTCGCGAATTAATCGAAATCGCGCGACGCAAGGGAAGCTCCTGCGCCAGTATTCGCCTGTTGATGATGGCCGGCGCACCGGTTCCTCCCGACCTGATAACTCTTATTAAAGAACGCTGGCCTTCATGCTTTCCGATTACTGGCTATGGAACGAGCGAGAGCGGCTATTCCACCTGCGTTCGACTGGATGATCCACCGGAAAAACTCCAGAGCTGTGGGCGTGCATCACCGGGCCAGGAGGTTTGCATTGACCCCATGAACCGCAGCAAGGATGGAGAAGGAGAAATTCTGGTCAAAGGTTCCTTCCTATTCGCGGGGTATTTTGCAGATCAGCATCAAACCACAGCGGCCTTCAGCGGCGACTGGTTCCACACGGGTGACCTGGGGCGAATCAGCCCCGATGGCAGCCTGTATATCACCGGGCGCTTGAAAAACACGATCAATCGCGGCGGTCTGAAAATCCAGGCCGAAGAGATCGAGCGCATCGTCCTGCAACACTCGGCCGTCTCTGAGGCTGTGGCAGTAGGAATTCCTGATGAGTACCTGGGTGAACGCACAGTGATTTGTGTCGTTCCCCGCACGGATTGCCGGTTTGACAATGCGATGCTGATTTCTCATTTGGTCGAACGCGGTGTCACCAAGTTCAAGTGGCCGGAATTCCTAGTGGTCTGTGAAGAACTACCACGCAGTTCGGTAGGCAAACAGGATCGCGCCACGCTGCGCCGCCAGATTATCAATATGCCGCTAGAGAAGGTGATGCCATGACTCAGTGGTTTGATGCCGCTGCCGACGATCTAAAGGATGGTGCGAAGGTCAGATGCGAGATTGCCGGGCGGCGTGTTCTGGTCATCCGCTCAGAGGGGGAGTATTTCGCCTGCGACGCTTGTTGTACTCACGAGGGGATGGAGTTGGATGATGGCGCGGTAGAAATGGGAACCATCGAATGCCCTTTGCATGGCTCAGTGTTTGATCTCAAAACCGGGGTGGCAGAGTATGGGCCTGCCGAGGAGCCTCTGGCCGTCCATTCCTGCAAAGTAGAGAACGGGCGGGTGTTGATTCAATTGATGGGGGCTGCGCATGGCCAATGAATTAAGTGACAAGGTTGTCCTGGTCGTCGGTGCGGGCGCTCCTGGTGAGGTATTAAGTAATGGACGCGCGACGGCGCTGGGATTCGCCAAGGCTGGCGCGGTGGTTCATCTCGTCGATAGGTCGGAAGCTGCCCTGGATGCGTGCGCCGCTGCCGTTACGCACGCTGGCGGGCGTGTATGCGTGACACTGGCCGACGTGGCGCGTGAGCATGAGATTGAGGCAGCCGTCGCGGAGGCCAACAAGAAGCACGGGCGCATCGACGTCGTGCATTTCAATGTCGCCCTGACGCAGTTCGGCAAAGTCCCGAAAATCAGTGCGGACCAATTCGATCGAATATTTTCCGTGAACACGCGGGCTGCCCTGCTTTTCGCAAAATACGCACTACCCATGATGGAGCAGCGGGGCAAGGGCGTTTTCACATTTGTCTCTTCGGTGTCGGCAGTACGTCATCTTGGGATCGTATCGCCCCTGTATGACATGAGCAAGGCAGCACTCGGCGCATTGACGCGCCATATCGCCGTGCAGTACGCGAACAAGGGTATACGGGCGAACACATTGCTGCTCGGCATGCTCGACACCCCGTTGGCCAGAGGAGCGATCAGCAAGTCACAGCACGATCTCGAATCCGTCTACGAGCGCTACAACAGCCGCATTCCAGCTGGCAGGTTGGGCACGGCGGTCGAAGTGGCAAATGTGGCATGTTTTCTCGCTTCAGATGCTGCGTCGTATATCAACGGAGCCGAGATTGCCGTAGACGGCGGCCTTATTGCGAGCGCCGCCTGAGAATATCCAATGCCAAGGATCCCATATGAAAGGTCTTGATCAATTGAATCTGACTTCGCCGGAAGTACTCAGTGACCCCTACGTCGTTTATGCAGAATTACGGCGAGAGGGGGGTATTCTATGGAGCCAGCAACATCGGGCATGGCTGGTTTCTAGCTATGAGTTCGTGCGTGCACTACTGTCGCATCCGGCAGTTTCTGCCGAGAAAATCACGCCATTTGCCAAGAACACTCCCCCCGATCTGCGAGCCAAGATCGATGTTATGCAGGCCGTCATGAAAGACTGGGTGGTCTTTAATGATCCGCCTCAGCATACGCGTCTGCGTAAGGTCCTGCAAAAAGGCTTCATGCCCAGAAATATTGCCCTGTTGGAGCCCAAGGTTCGGGATGCCACTAGGAAATTGCTGGACGACTTATCGGGTAGGGAAACAATCGAGTTTACTGCTGAGCTCGCTTACCGGCTTCCGGCGATCGTCCTATGTGACCTATTTGACATTCCACGCGAGGACAGCGAAATGGTGCGTGGTTGGGCCGAAGAGATGACTAAGTTCATCCTCGGTTCTCCCAGCTCGGAAAAGTATGATGCCACGATGGGTTCGCTACTGAGGATGCGCGACTACTTTGCCGCGAAAGTTGAAGCGCGCAAGGCCGCACCACGAAATAATCGAGACTTCGTAGACGTTCTGCTCGAATCCCAGTCGGAACCGGGCGGTCTCACAGATGCCGAAATCGTGGCATCGCTGGTGTTGATCGTGTTCGGGGGGCATGAAACTACGGGCAATATGATTGCAAACGCGATGAGAGTGCTGATCGACCGTAAAGACCTCATGCGAGCGTTGCAGCGTGACCCGACGCGCATTGCCCCGGCCCTGGAAGAGTTGATGCGCTTCGACGGGCCTACCCCGGTAGTGACTCGTGTGGCCAAAACCGACATCGAAATTGGTGGTGAGAAAATCAGCGCGGGCAACCGTATTTTTCTGATTCTTCACGCGGCCAACCATGACGAAAGCATGTTCGAACACCCGGAGACTCCAAACTTCGATCGCCCGAAGTGCCCACACCTGCAGTTTGGTCAGGGCCCGCACACCTGCCTGGGCGCACCATTGGCTCGGCTGGAAGGAAGGGTGGTGTTCGAAGAGCTACTGTCGCGATATGCCGACTTTGAGTTGACAGAGCCGGTTCTGGAATGGCGCGACGAACTGATGACACGGGGCGCAAAACGCCTGATGGTTCGCATGCTCCCTACGGCGGTCTCTCATGAGTGACCCGGCCATCGAAGGTAAGGTGGTTCTTATTACTGGCGCTTCGTCGGGAATCGGAAGGCACTTGTGCTCAGCGTTGATGAATCGCGGCGCCCGAGTCGTTGCGGCTTCGAGATCGGCGACACGAGCTGGCGTGGACGCAGCGTTGGCCATAGACATGGACGTTGGTGATTCCGAGTCGGTTGCTATCGGTGTTGCGCGCGTGCAGGAGATATTCGGCAGCCTTGATGCCGTCATTAACAATGCCGGTATTGTGGAAAATTCCAACCTGACGAAAATGACGCCTGATGCCTGGGAAAGTGTGATCACTACCAATCTCAGCGGCCCTTATCATGTGGTTCGGGCGGCATATCCTCTGCTTGCCAAAGCCAGGGGGGCGATTATCAACTTATCGTCGATAGCGGGCGTAAAGCCAATGCGTGGCTTGGGTGCATATGGTGCTTCGAAGGCGGCTTTATTGCACCTTACGAAAGTGATGGCACTTGAACTTGCCCGTGATGGCATCCGTGCGAATGCCATTGTTCCGGGTTATATCCACACGCCAATGAATGACGCCTTCCTCAGCACAAAGGCTGGAGAGAAACTTGTCGATTCCATCCCCTTGCGATCTGCCGGCACCGTAATGGATGTCGAGAACGCGGTCGTGTTTCTTGTCAGCGATGCTTCACAGTACGTTACTGGTTCATCTTTGACCGTCGATGGTGGATTCCTACTGGGGCAGCCATGAGCAGATCGCATCCGATACGAAACAAAACCGCCATTGTTGGCGTCGGCGCTACGCCGTACTACAAGCGCGGCCGTTCAGAGCCGCAGACTTTGGACGAATTGGCCGAAAAGGCCATTATTGCCGCTGTTGAAGATGCCGGTTTGAAAATGGCTGATATCGACGGGTTCGCCTCGTTTGGCGGCGGCTTCGATACCCCCTTGCTTTGCGAGGCCCTTGGTATACCGGAAATCCGCTATTCCGCAATCGTCACCGGAACGGGCGGTGGCTCAGCCGGCTCCGTGGGTCTGGCGGCTTCGGCCGTTATCAGTGGAATGGCGAATACTGTCGTTTGTGTCGGTGGCCTGCAGCAGAACGTGCAACGCTATGGGACGCTGATGGCGGCCTACCCTGCGTCACCAGAGAATGCGTTCTTCATGACGAGCGGGTTGTTCACGCCTGGCCATATGTTCGCATTGTTGGCACGCAGGCATATGCACCTTTACGGCACGACACGGGAGCAGTTTGGCGAAGTGGCCATCAGCACCAGGGAAAATGCCGTGCGACACCCCGAAGCGTTGATGAGAACGCCACTGACGATCGACGAGTACATGGCGTCGCCCCTGATCGCCGATCCGCACTGCCTGTACGATTTCTGTCTGGAAAGCGATGGCTGCGTGGCGGTGATCGTCACAAGCGCGGAACGGGCGCGAGACCTGCAGCAGCTTCCGGTTTACGTGCGTGCCGCCGCTCAGGGTGGAGCCAGTGAATGGGGACGAGCGCTGTATTGGATGAATATGCCCGATCCGGTTTTTGCATCCTCTGGTCATGAGACGGTGGCGCGGCAACTATACGAAATGGCCGATCTCAAGGCGAAAGACATCGATGTTGCTCTCTTATTCGACCACTTTTCGTCACAGGTCATCATGCAGTTGGAAGACTACGGCTTTTGCGGGCGCGGTGAAGGCGGCCCATTCGTGCAAAGCGGTGCGATCCGCTGGCAGGGTGGGTCTATTCCGGTGAATACGCATGGGGGCCACCTTTCCAGCGCCTATTTATGGGGCATGACCCATGTGCGTGAAGCCGTCGAGCAGTTGCGTGGGGCGGCCGTCAATCAAGTGGCGGGAGCGAACTTCGCGTTGATTACTGGTGGCCCTTCCTCACTACCCGTGAGCGCTCTCATCCTGGGGCGGACAATATGACTCAGCAATTTAGCAAGAACCCGCCGCCGGTCGAGATCGGTAGCAGCCAATGGACCCGGCCGTTCTGGGATGCGGCGCGGCAGCAAAAATTGGTGGCGCCTCGGTGTGTTGCATGCGGTACATTCAGGATGCCGCCAACACCGTTTTGTCCCCGATGCCGGTCTCAGGAAATTGACTGGGTCACGTTGTCGGGGCGTGGCCTCGTCTATTCGTACACTGTCGTCGTCAAGGCAATATTGCCAGGTATGGAGGATTGCATCCCTTACATGCCTGCAGTGATTGAATTGCCCGATGCCAGCGGGGTGAGGCTCATCAGCAATATTGTCGACGCAGATCCGGCACATATCCGCATCGGCCAAACCGTGCAGGTGGTATGGCACACTCTCCCGGATGGGGAAGTGGTTCCCAGATTCAAATGCTGTGCTGCACAGGAGGACATGACTTGAACTCAGAAGAAGATACCACGGCAAAGACAGCATTGTCTGTCGAGCGTGTAGACCAGATTCCAGCGTACCGCAAGGTCTACGAAGCGCTGGAGAACCTTATCTACAGTGGCGAACTCAAACCTGGTGCGCTGTTGCCAAACGAAGCCGATCTGGCGGCACGGTTTGGCGTTACCCGATCAACCATTCGGGAAGGTATTCGCTTACTTGAACAACGTGGCCTTGTAGAACATCCGACGCCGCGGCGCCTTGCTGTGTCGCGACCGAAATTGGCCGGACTTGCATCACAGGTCAGCAGGGCGTTGTTGATGCATGACGTCACGTTTTCGGAACTGTGGGAGACCTTGAGCGCACTGGAGCCAGCGACGGCGGCCTTGGCTGCCAAAAGGGCTACGCCGGAGCAGATTGCCAGGATGGAGGAAAACCTATTCAGCATGAGCAAGAGTTCAGAGGACATGGAGGTATTCATCCAGCTTGATGTGGAATTTCATGACCTGATAGGCGAGGCGGCCTCCAATCGAGCCTTACTGTTGGCGCGCGAATCCACGTCATTGCTGATTGAACGCTCTGGTTTCGCGATTCTGCCTAAGTTGCGGACTTTTGACCGAGTCATCGACATCCATCAGTCAATGTTGACGGCGATTAAGAACAAGGACTCTGTGACGGCAGAGTACGAGATGCGCCGGCATATGGTGGACTTCAAGCGAGGCTATGAACTGGCAGGATACCGGCCCAATGAGCGCATGGTCGGGCATTGAGCGAGACGACAGATGAGCATAGCTTGGAAACTGCCTCCCTTACCCTTTTTCGATACGCAGCATGGCGAGGTCAACGCCCGCGTGAATGCCTGGTTGAAACAAGAGTCGGGTATAGGCATCCCGATGGAAACAGGCGATTTTGTTGCCGCATCGCGCCGTCTTGCGGCGAGTTTGGGGCGTGCCGGATTGCTGCAATACGCTGCGCAGCCGGTGAGTGCCACGCGGGCACCTGATGTGCGATCCATCTGTCTGGTGCGCGACCAATTGGCTTATACATCTGCTTTGGCAGATTTCGTATTCGCGATGCAAGGGATTGGCTCTTTGCCGATCTGGCAGTTCGGCACACCGACTCAAAAAGATAAATACCTGAAGGGGCATCGAGACGGATTGCGAGTAGGGGCGATTGCTTTATCAGAGCCTCAGGGGGGGTCTGATCTTGCCGCTACCAGCACGCAAGCGCGACGGGACGGCGATAGCTACGTCATTAACGGAACCAAGGCATGGATATCTAACGGCGGCGCTGCTTCTCAGTACACGGTTATCGCTCGTACCGGAGAGGGCGATGGGGCCAAAGGGTTGTCGGCTTTTATCGTGGATGCAGATTCGCCGGGCCTCAGGGTGGCTGAGATGATCGACACAATGTCGCCGCACGCGCTGGCGACACTGGAGTTCGAGGACTGCCGGATTCCGGCCGATGCGCTTCTTGGCCAACCAGGAGAGGGTTTTCGAATCGCAATGTCGACTCTCGACGTATTTCGTCCCTCTGTGGGGGCTGCCGCAGTTGGTCTGGCGCGTCGCGCACTCGATGAGGTTGCTCACTTTATTGCTCAACGGAATTTGTTCGGACGGTCTATGTCCGGGCTAGACGGTGTGCAGATGAAGCTCGCGGATATGTTGATGGACTTGGATGCCGCTACTTTGATGGTATATCGTGCTGCTTGGCTCAAGGACACGGGCGGGAACAGAATCACCAGTGAGGCTTCGATGGCGAAGTGTTTTGGCACGGAGGCGGCTTTTCGTGTAATCGACGGTGCTGTCCAGCTGTCGGGAGCCCTAGGCGTGACGCGCGGCAGTATTGTCGAATGTTTATATCGAGA
>Ga0164242_10003779_pt1 | contig 17147 bp, 16 predicted proteins | sample OricomgcompostMG_FD_108783 | JGI IMG/M metagenome (GOLD analysis project Ga0164242, IMG submission 108783) | Miracle-Growth compost microbial communities from Emeryville, California, USA - Original compost - Miracle growth compost (MG) ...
AAGCACAGCGACACGTCCTGCTTGACTGCCTGTTCGATCACGGTGGTGTCGGCGTCCGAAGTGATCAGCGACATCAGCTGCATGATCGCGAGCTGCGACGGCGACAATTTCTTGCCGCTCAGGATCACGGGTTTGGCGAAGTGATAGCCTTGGAAATAATCGAAACCGAGTTCGAGGCAGGTCTGGAACTGCTCGTGGCTTTCCACTTTTTCCGCCAGCAGCTTCTTGCCGAACCGGCGGAATTGCGGCGTCAGCTTCAGCAGTGCCGACAGCGGCATGTCGCGCAGGTCGAACTTCACCACGTCGACCAGCGGCAGCAGCAGGCGCACATCGTCGCTGTCGGTGATCACATCGTCCAGCGCAAAGCGAAAGCCGGCGCCGACCAGTTCGCGTATCCGCGCCAGGATTTCGGGCGTCACGCGCATCGTCTCGACGATTTCCAGCACCACCTTTTCGCGCGGCAGGAACTGGAAGATGTCGCTGGCCAGTACCGCTGCATCGACGTTCACGTAGCCGAGCAGATCGCCGATCACGCGCTCCATGCCGAGCTGCGATGCATGCGCGATCACCGAGGCGGTGGCGGCGAGATCGCTGGTGATGTTCGCGGGCCCGGCTGCAGCGTTGCGGAACAGCAGTTCATAGGCGATCGGCGAGCGGTTGCGATCGAGGATGGGCTGGCGCGCAAGGAAGAATTCGCGCACCCGCAACGGCCGTGTGCTTGCGGATTCGGGCGTTATTGTCGTGGCAATCATCGCGAACGGTTGGTACTCGCTGAGCGGTTGGGAAAACTGCGCAAATGCCGACAGGTCGTATGGGTCGCGGAACCGGGGGCTTCGTGCGGGATCGGCCGCGGCGCTGCTTCCTCTCGTATTCCGCAACGCATACGGCCTGTCGGCACTCATGCCGGGATACCGGAAGCTGCGATAAGCAGATGTTGCATTTCTACTTTAGCGCATTTTATTTTCCGTTACGCAACTTTCGATGGTGCGCTGCAAGAGCGACGCCAGGCAGTCGTCACAGTGGCGCGCCTTCGACAAATACCTTCAGTTCTCCGGGGGCGAATGACAGCCAGGTCTCGTTCGTGGTCAGCGGCTCCGTCACGATGACCGCCACCCGGTCGTTGGGCGTGGTGACTTCGGAAAAATCGACGCTCAGCTCCTGGTCGGACAGGCTGGCTACCGCGAACGGATACTGGCGCACGATGTAGTGCAGCTTGGTTGAGCAATGCGCGAACAGTGCAGAACCGTCCGACAGCATCATGTTGAACGTGCCGTGCGCCGCGATCTCGGCGCACAGCGTACGCAGTGCGTCGGCCAGTTCGGGCATGGGCGGAGCCAGCGTGCCGAAGCGACGCCGCAATTCCTGCAGCAGGTAGCAGAATGCCCATTCGCTGTCGGTAGTGCCGACCGGATGGAATGCACCGTCGAGTGGCGGCGCAAATGCCTTCAGGTCGCCGTTGTGCGCGAACACCCAGTAGCGTCCCCACAATTCGCGCACGAACGGATGGCAGTTTTCAAGCGCTATGCGGCCCTGGGTCGCCTTGCGGATATGCGCGATCACATTTTTCGACTTGATCGGATAGCGCTTGATCAGGTCCGCGATCTGCGACGATACCGCCGCTTCGTGATCGACGAAATGACGGACACCGGCGCCTTCGAAAAAGGCGATGCCCCAGCCGTCCGCGTGCATGTCCGAGCTGCCGCCGCGCATCGCGAAGCCGGTGAAGCTGAACACGATGTCAGTGGGTACGTTGCAATTCATCCCGAGTAACTGGCACATGTCGATCCGGAAGTTCAGTAAGGGCAGGAATGGAAATACATTAGCACGTGAGCGGGCATCGTTTCATGCGATCCATGGATCGCGGTCGGGATGCGGAAAGCGCCGCGCAACGAAATCGACGAAGCTGCGCACCTTGGCCGATAGCAGGCGCCGGCTCGGATACACCATGACTACCGATAACTGTCCCAGGTGGTGGTCGGGCAACAGGCGGACCAGGTGGCCGGCAGCCAGATCGTCGCCGAGCGCGAAAGAAGGGCGCAGTACCAGTCCCATGCCGGCCAGCGCACAATCGCGCAGCAGTCCGCTGTTATTCGATACCACCTTGCCGGTCACCGGAATATTGACGACCTTGCCGTCCTGCTGGCGCATCGGCCAGTGGTGCCGCAGCTGTTCATACGAAAAATTCAGGCAGGCATGGCGCGAAATGTCCTCGAGCACCTGCGGTGCGCCGTTGCGCTGCACGTAGTCGGGCGACGCGCATACCAGCACTTCCGATACGCCCAGTTGGCGTGCAATCATGCTGGCATCGAATTTCTGCAGGTCGATGAAGATGCCCACGTCGAAACTGTCTTCCACCAGGTCGAGCGTGCGGTCCGACAAGGTCACGTCGAGCGTCACCTGGGGATACTGCTTCGCATACTCGGGCAGCAGTTGCGGCATCTGCAACTGGCCGAAGCCGAGGTGGGAATAGATGCGCAGCGTGCCGGTCGGGGTTTTCGAATGGGCGGAAGCGATCGCATCGGCGTCATCGATTTCCTGCAGGATCTGCAACACCCGCTCCAGGTAAGCCTGGCCGGTTTCGGTCAGCGACAGCCGCCGGGTCGTGCGGTTCAGCAAGCGGGTTCCCAGATGTTCTTCGAGGTCGGCGACGTAGCGCGTCGCGACAGCATTCGAAATTTCCAGCGATTGCGCGGCACGTGCAAAGCTGCCTTGCTCGACAACTTTGGCGAACACGCGCATCGACTGCAGACGGTCCATCGATTGTTTCCTTTATTGTTTCAGCCACCGTAATAGTTCGATCCAATTATTCATCGATTTTGTGAGAGCCGCAATCGTCGGCCGGTGTTCGGCAAGCCGGACACAGCAATCTTCATTACATGTCGGGACATGTAGCGAAACAGATACAGCATGACCCGTGCGTAGCGAACAGTGACGTTCCCTCAGGGGAGCCGCAAGCGCGGCTTTCGGCGATTTTGCCAAGCGACCGCGCAAATCGATCACGAGCGCGGGTACGCATTTGCAACCTGCGCCGCCGGATGAAATGGTTTGCTTCGCGCCCGTTACACCGCAGGACAGCGTTGGCCATTGCTTCTGCATAAATGACAATAAATTCAATGTATTGCGGCACGGGTGTAGATTTTGCTTTAGGTATCGGCGCGATTGCAGGAACGCACATTCCGCCCGTCTGTGACAGCGCAAAAGGGGAAAAGATGACGGATTCATCGAAGCCGACCATCGAACGGCCGGATCGTTATACCGCGCAGCGCGGCAAATTCAGTTCGCGACCCTATGACAGGCAGGAATGCAGCGTCAGCTTGAGGCAATGGCGCATTTTGCACGCAGTAATCGATTGCGGCGGCTTCATCGAGGCGGCGAAAGCGCTGCAACTGAGCCAGTCCACGATTTCCTACACGGTGTCGCGTCTCCAGGAAAACCTAGGCCTGCCATTGCTGCGCCTCGAAGGACGCAAGGCTGTCCTCACGTCGGAAGGGCGGGCATTGCTCGCACGTTCCCGGCAGGTGTTGAAGGAAGCGATCGACCTGGAAAATTATGCGCATGACCTGGGCCGGGGCCACGGAGGAGAAGTGCGGCTGATGGTCGATCACGATTTTCCCTGTGCGCTGCTGATGCCGGCGCTGCAGTGCTTTGCACAACAGGCCGGCGGCGTGTCGGAGGTGACGCTGCAGCAACTCGTGGCACTGCAACCGGAACAGGTGCTGCGTGATGCCGGTGCCGACCTCGTGATCAGCAACCGCGTGCCGCTCGGATTCCTGGGCGAGCCGCTGACCGAAATCGGCTACCTGCCGGTCGCGCATGCCGAACACCCGTTGTTGCGGCTCGGACGCGCGCTATGTGCGGATGACCTGAAGACTCACATCCAGATCGTCGTCGGCACTAGCGCCGGCGGCGGCCAGGGCCCGCTGTCCGACTCCAGCGCTCCGGCGTGGCTGATGAATGGCTTCGACAGCGCGTTGGCCGCAACGCTGGAAGGCCTGGGTTACGCATGGTTGCCGGCCCACCGCTTGCATGCCCTGCTGGAGCAGCAAGTGCTGCGGATATTGCCGCTTCCGGACGTGCCGGCGCGCAAAGTGATGCTGTATCTGATCCATGGACGTGCGTGGTCTGCCAGTCCCGCGATTGGGCGAATGGCCGAAATCCTGCGTATGGCGTGCGCCGGGCAATCGAATCGCGAAAGTGCGGCAAGCTGAGATGCGGGGCGCAGCCGTCTATTTGCGCGCTTCGACGTCAGGCGGCCCGCCGTTGAGAAACGAGGGGCCGGCGGAAGCGATCATCTCCGGCCGGATGTTGTATTTTTCGATCAGCCGGTACAGCGTGACGCGCGACACACCGAGCAGCGTCGCCGCGCGCGAAATCTGATTGCGCGACTGCGACAGCGCACGCCGGATCATCATGCTTTCCGCCGCCGCCCGCGCGTCCTCGAGGGACATCAGGCCAGTCTCGCCGGCCTCGCGCCCGAAGCCGAGATCGTCAGGCTGGATGAAGCGTCCGTCGGCCATCACGGCGGCACGCTGCACCCGGTTCACCAGCTCGCGCACATTGCCCGGCCAGGAATGGCTGAGCATTGCATTCATGGCCGCCTTCGAGAATCCGCGCAGGCTGCGGTTGTGCATGCGCGCATACTTCGCAAAATAGTGCCTGGCGAGATCCTCGATGTCCTGTCCACGATCAGCCAGCGGCGGGATGTCTATGCAGACCACGTTGATCCGGTAATACAGGTCTTCGCGGAAGCGGTTGGCGGCCACGGCCTCCTCAAGATCGATGTTGGTCGCGGCGATCACGCGCACGTCGATATCGATGGTCTCGTTGCCGCCGACACGGACGATCGCCTTTTCCTGCAGGAAGCGCAGCAGGTTGACTTGCATGTCGAACGGCATGTCGCCGATCTCGTCGAGAAACAGCGTGCCGCCCTGGGCTGCCTCGATGCGCCCGATCTTGCGCTGGCTGGCCCCGGTAAACGCGCCCTTTTCATAGCCGAACAACTCTGACTGGAACAACGGCGGGGGAATGGCGCCGCAATTGACGGCAATGAAGGGCGCGTTGCGGCGCGGCGAATGGCGATGGATGGACAGGGCGGCCAGTTCTTTCCCGGTACCGGACGGGCCGGTGATCAGCACCGATGCACCGGTGCGCGCCACCTTGTGGATTTGCGCAAACAGGCGCTGCATCTGCGGCGTCTTTCCTACCATCGCGCCTTCGCTGCCCTCGGCCGCCGGCGCACGCAGTAGGCGATGCCGGGTGTCGCGCACATAGGCCATGCCCCACGCATGCCGGAGCGTCAGGACGATATGGCCGATGTCGGCAGGGAGCGTGATGAAATTGAACAGGTGCTCGCCGATGAATTCGCGAATGCGCGGCAGCGAAATCAGGTCTTGCCCGATCAGGCCGACCCACGCTACCTTGCCATTGGCCACGTATTGTTCGCAGCGGTCGAGTTGCTGCAATTCGCTGGCCGTGGTCACGATCACCAGACCGACGCGGCAACCGCTGTTCATTGCCTGTCGCACCGCTTCCGGGGTGGAGCAATCGATCAGCTTGATGCCACGGGTTTTCAGGGCTTCGGTATGCGGACAATGCCGTCCGCTGTTGTCGGCGAACCGCAAAACCATGACGGACTGGTTTTGCGGTTCGGAATGGGGGACACGAAGCATTTCACAAGAGCCTTATTGTATTGACGCATGCCGACATGCTCGACGTTGACATGGAAAAGCGCGTGCGCGGCGTTCCTGCTGCCTGTCCGGTGTGGGCGCGAATGCTCTTGGATAGGCGCCCATCTGCGGTAAAACGCTGACCGTGATTACGGCGGGCGGACCGTCTGATGTCGGTGATTCACAAGCTGGACGGTCGCGGTGTCGCAAACCGGTCCAGTTTGAAATACGTCGCGAGCTTACCGTCTTTTGGTTACGCTAACAATGCCATAAATTGGGGATTTCCCCGGCTACTTCCGGCGTGTTTGCGTTTTATCAATGTGTGCTGCGGAGTAATGCTTTCCTTAGAGAAATAACGTTTGGCGCCCGTGGTCTTCTCCCCATCTTCACCCGCCTGTCGGGCTGCGAAGTTCGCGATGTCACGCCGCCTCGCCATGCGCTGAAGCCAGTGCGTCCAGGTTCGCCACGCAGCGCCACAATGGGTGGCCGGACGCCTGATATTTGTGTTCGAACGGTGTGATCGGCGCTGGCGGAATGTAAGGTTCGCGCTGTATCGCGAGGCCCGTCAGCTGGGTGACGGCCGCCGCGAATTCGTCGATGTAAATCGCCCAGTTGCTGCGGCATTCGACGCGGCCCCCGAGGGCGATGATCGTCGGAAAAACCGGATGGCCGTGCCAGCGTCGCGCCAACTGCCCGATTTTCGGCCAGGGGTTGGGGTAGAGCAGGTAATGCTGTGCGGGACGAAGATTGTTTTCTAGCATGAGGCGCCAGAAGTCGACGAGGTCTGCCCGGAGCGCGATGCAGTTGCGCGGCAGTTCTCCCGTCCATGCATTCCTGCGCGCGATCCGGTCCGCAGACTGGTCGATGCCGAGCACGAAATGCGCGGGAAAGCGGGCGGCCAGGTGCAAGCTGGACAGGCCGACGCCACAGCCGGCATCGAGAATCAGCGGGTTGCCGCCGGCTGCTTGCCAGGCTTCGACCGCGCGCTCGAAGGCCGCCCGGTTGTGGCCCAGGATCGGCTTGCGGAACGGATGGGTTGCATGGCGGGCGACGAGCGTGGAGAGCTGTTCGTGAATTTCGTTCTGGGCGCTGGTGACGGGGCTGGAATTGGCAAACATGGAAAGCTACCAGTCGGGCTGGCGATAGATGTCGGTGGCGAAGTCGATAAAGGCGCGCACCTTGGGTGACAAATGGCGGTTGTGCGGATAAATCGCATATAGCTCGCGTGAGCGCAGCGGATAGTCGGCCAGCACCGGCACCAGCGTACCGGGGGCAAGTTCGCGCCGCACGATGAACGAGGTCGTCGCGGTAATGCCGAGACCGGCGGTTGCCGCCGCTGCCATCGCAATGCCCGTATTGGCCTGGAACGAACCGCGTACGGTTACCGTCCGGTAGCTGCCGTCCGGCATCTGGAACTGCCATTCGTCCGGTTTCGCCAGCAGCGTGTACGTCAGGCACTCGTGCCCGGCAAGCGCTTCTGGCGTGGACGGCGTGCCGCGCTGCTTCAGGTAGCCGGGCGACGCAACCAGCAGCCTGCTCGCAATCGCCAGCTTTTTCGCCATCAGCGTCGAATCCGGCATCTCGCCAGCCAGGCGCAGCGCGACATCGAAGCCTTCATCGATCAGGTCGACGAAGCGGTCGTTGCAAACCAGGTCCACCTTCAGTTCCGGATAGCGCTGCTTGAAACGCGGCAGCCAGTTCATCATGTCGAGCAGTCCGAATGCCATCGGTGCATTGATGCGCAGCGTACCGCGCGGCGCTGCATGATGGCGCGTGACGGCGAGGTACGCTTCCTGCAGGTCGTCGAGGATACGGCGCGCCCTTTCGTAATAGGCCTTGCCTGCTTCCGTCAGCGCCAGCCGGCGCGTCGTACGGTTGAGCAATTGGGCGCCAAGTACGCTTTCCAGCTGGCGTACCTGCTTCGACAGCGCAGTATGCGACAGGTTGGCAACGGCAGCAGCAGCCGAGAAGCCGCCGGCTTCGACCACTCCGCAGAATGCTTTCAGCGCGCTCAGTTGATCCATTCGATGACCTCGACAAATACGCAGCCGGGCGCCGGCGGCGCGTCGAGCCGGAAACTCCGCGTATTGGCCGCATCATGCCATACGGAAGCTGCCAGTGGGGAGGACAGGGAATGGTGGACGCCGCAGAGGGGAGGTGCGTGCCGGTATGGCGACAGCACTCATTGTTGCGGGCAGGCGGTAACCAGCGCACGATGGCAGGCATCGCTTTCGCCGGCCGGGGGAACGCGCTCGACAAGCGAGAGCGCGACAGCCACAGCTTCCATCGGGCAAGACATGTATTCCGTGGCCGCCATGCGTAAAAAACGCGCGGTCGACTGTCAGTGCAATGTCACCGGCTGACGCATCAGTGCGTCGTATTTTCCGAGGAAGTCGTCGATCTCTTCGATGCTGGGTTCGCTGGCAATCAGGTTTTCAACTTCTTCCCGAAAGGACTGTGCGAGTGTCCCGCCGATGAATATTTCGCGCTTGCCGGATTTGTCCATGATTTCGTATCCGCCAAAGCGCAGGGCTTCGCGCCCGTCATCCGCCCCGAATTCCACGACGCTGTACTGCTCGCTGTTGTAGATCAAGTTCATGTTGCGCTCCTTATTGCTACCACATGAGAACTCCCATGCTTGTCAATGCAAAAATGGGGCCAGCTCCCGAGGTTTCAAGTCGCTCGCAGTCCCGTTGCTGCGCCGGAATACAACATTTCACTTTCCACTTTTCATAATAGAGGATACGGCATCCTGCATGCAGATCTTTAGAGCGGATCAAAGGAAAGGGACGCCACCCTGAACCCCGCAGGAGTGCGTGCGGCCGGCGGTTCAGCCCGCGTCGATCATGGAAAGTGTCAGCAGCGCATCGTATGGCGGCTGCGACAGGAACGCTCGGATGCCATCGACATGCCGTGCATCTGCCACGCCGATGAACAGACGCTCGGGGCGTGCGCGCAGCAGCCGGTTCAGCGTGACGCGCATCGGCAGGTTGCCGGTACAGCAGATGCATCCGGGGGCAATGCGGACGATGGTCGCCTGCATGGTTGCGGCCGCCGCGGCCAGTCGATCCGTGCCGTCCGGCAAGCCTTCCAGAATGATGGACACGGTGCCGGGCGGCCCCTCCTTCAACGCGTCGGCAACCGCCTGTTCACGCGCTGCTGCGGAGCGGCCGAACACCAGGATGGCAACCGTCACCGGCCAGTCATCCCTTGCGGGCTGCCTTGCCCGGTTCAACGCCGAGCTGCTTGAGCTTGCGGTACAGGTGGGTGCGTTCGAGGCCGGTCTTTTCGGCGACCCGCGTCATGCTGCCGCCTTCGCGTACCAGATGATGTTCGAAGTAGGCGCGCTCGAAGGCGTCGCGCGCCTCGCGCAGCGGCAGCTCAAAGGAAACCCCGAACAACTGGCCGGGCGGCTCGGATGGCGTGGCGGGCGGCGAGGCCGGCGCATGGGCATTGGCCGGCACCGCTGCCGGCGCCTGTTCGTGTTGCGGCGGCAGCGAGCGGGCCGGATAGGACGTGGCCGGGCGCGGCGCTTCGACCGAGCGCGACAGGCCCTGCTGCACCGCTTTCAGCAGCTTTTGCAGCGCAATCGGCTTTTCGAGGAAATTGAGGGCGCCGATCCGTGTCGCTTCGACCGCCGTATCGATCGTCGCATGGCCGGACATCATGATGACCGGCATGGTCAGCATGCCGTCGCGCTGCCACTCCTTGAGCAGCGTCACGCCGTCCGTATCGGGCATCCAGATGTCGAGCAGTACCAGGTCGGGCGCTCCCTGCGCCCGCAGTTCGCGTGCCTGCTGCGCATTTTCCGCAGCGGTCACCGCATGTCCTTCGTCGCCCAGGATTTCCGAGAGCAACTCGCGGATGCCCATTTCATCGTCGACTACCAGAATATTCGCCATATGCGTGCCTCGTCGCCTCCATGTCTCTTGAGTGCGGGACTCACCAAAGCCGGTTCACGCCTGCGGCAATGCAGGCGAATCCGGCGCTAACTTTAACAGTAAAATTGCCACTTTCGCACCATTCCCGCCGGTGCGGTTCTTGACGTCGATGCGGCCGCCGTGCTCGTCGACGATCTTCTTGACCATCGCAAGCCCGAGCCCGGTGCCGCGCACCTTCGAGGTTACGTACGGTTCGAATGCCCGGTTCAGGATCTTCGGCGAAAATCCCGGACCGTTGTCGCTGACCGTCAAGCGTACTGCGCGGCGCTGCACACCATCCGAATCCTGGTAGCGTATCGCCTCCGTCACCAGGTCGATGCGGGCCGCTGCCGGATTGTCGCGGTGCTCGCCGACCGCGTCCTGCGCATTCTGCAGCAGGTTATGGATGACTTGCCGCAACTGCGTTTCATCCCCCATCACTGCCGGCAGGTCCGGTGCCAGGACCGCATGAATGCCGCTGGTCTCGCCGTTGCCGTACAGGTGCAGTATTTCCTCGACCAGCTCGTTCAGGTTCAACGGCGACAGTACCGCCGGCGGCGTCTTCGCGTAATCGCGAAAGTCGTCGACCATGCGCTTCATCGCCGCCACCTGATTGACAATGGTTGCGGTGCCTTTGTTCAACATCGCCGCATCGGTACCTTCCAGCTTGTCGGCCAGCTTCATCTGCAGGCGCTCGGCGGAAAGCTGGATCGGGGTCAGCGGATTCTTGATCTCGTGCGCCAGCCGCCGCGCCACTTCGCCCCAAGCAATCGAACGCTGCGCCGAAATCACGTCCGAGATGTCATCGAACACCACCACGTAGCCGCTGCCGTCGGCAACCGGCAGATGCGAGCCGCGCGCCAGCAGCGTGATCGGCTGTTCGCCTTCGGCACCGCTGCGCGGGATTTCGATCTGCTGTTGCCAGTGCGCCTCGGAAATCCCGTCGGCGACCGCCGCCGACTGTGCGCTCTGTTCCGAAAAGCCGCGCGTGATTGCATGCGTCAGCGGTGCCAGTTCGTCGATCGCCGCCAGCGGACGGCCGATATGTGTAGCCAGGTTCAGCTGCAGGATGCGCGTGACCGACTGGTTACAGCTTACCAGATGAAACTGGCTGTCGAGCACCATCACGCCGGCCGACATGTTGGCCAGTACCGATTCGAGGTAAGCCTTGGCGTTCTCCAGCGCATTCCGGTTGCGCTCCACCGCGGTGCGCGCCTCGGCCAGCTGGCGCGTCATCATGTTGAACGACTGGGTCAGCGTGCCCAGTTCGTCGGAGGTGGCGACGATCGGGCGCGGCGACAGGTCGCCCTCGGACACGGCCTTGGTGCCTTCCGCCAGCACCAGCAGCGGCCTGGCCAGGTCGCCGGCAATCAGGAAGGCGGCAACGATGGCGCCGAAGATCGCCAGCAGCAGGGTCAGCGTCAGTGTCACGATATAGATCTTGCGCAGGCCCGAGCGCGCTACCGAGCGTTCCTGGTATTCGCTGTAGGCGGCACGCAGCGCTTCCGCGTTGACCGCCAGCGGACGCGGCACCGCCTGCAGCAGTTGCAGGTAGCGCGGTTCGGACTGCAGCGCAGTCGCGTCGCTGGATGCCGGGATCTGCACCACCACGCGCAGTCGCAGGTTGTCGGCCGCGTGTTGCGGCGGCTTGGCGGCGTCATCGTCGTCATCCTGGAAATCGGGCCCGCTTTCGATTGCCGCGTAGCCGCGCGTCATGCGGGCCTGGCGCATCATCGCGGTGGTCGGCAAGTCTGGCACTAGCGTGCCGAGGCGGCCGCCGACGCTGGCCACGACCTGGCCGCTGCCGGTGACGATGGTCGCTTCCTGCATCTGGCTCTGGTCGCGCAGCCGCGACAGCTGGATCACCTGCACCGCGTCCGACATGTCGGACAGTTCGAGCGCCATGTCGCGCGCCTTTGCGCTCAGGTCGGTCAGCGAGGCGTCGAGCGCGGTGCGCCCGAGCGTGAGGCCGGCGTCGAGCGCCGACTCGACGCGCACGTCGAACCAGGATTCGATCGAACGCGAGACGAACTGCACCGATACCACGTAGATCACGGTGCCCGGCAGGATGCCGATGACCGCAAACAGCAGCACCAGCCGCGCCATCAGGCGCGACCCGAACAGGCGCCGCTTGTAGCGCATGTGCAGCCGCCACAGCAGCAATGCGACCAGCGCGACCAGGGCCATTGCCATCAGCGCGTTCAGGCCCAGCAGCGCCGGATAGTGCTTGTCGAAAAAGGCCGAGTTCTCGGACGCGGATGCGAGCAGGAACAGCAGGATGCCGACCACGGCACCGCCGACGACCAGGAAGTAACGCAGGAACCGCTGCACGGCTATTCCGCCTTGTACGAGAACTGCTTCCAGTCGGAAGAGACGCGCCAGTCGCTGTTGTTGAGCGCATTGACCTGGAACGGCTTGGGCAGGCGCTCGACGTCGAGCCCGACCCGCACCGCGACGTTGTAGGTCTCTCCGTGCTTGAGATCGCCCCGGGCCGCGACTTTCCAGCGCGGCGGCCGCCGCACCATCGACAGCGCATCGTCGAGTGTGGCGAAGCTGCGTTGCAGATGGCCGATGATGGCGGCGTGATATTGATGCGTCAACACGTTATAGGAAATGCGTATGGTCTGCGACGTGCTGACCGCGCGATCGTCGAACCAGTACCAGCGCGGCCGCGAGATCTCGACTTCGGTGGTGAAATACAGCGGGATGCCGCGCATGAGCGCATCTTCGAGGCCCCGGTTCAGCTCGAAGTCGACATTCATCGCCAGCTTGTAGCCTTCGTCAGTGCTCTCCAGGGTCGCGCTTGCGATATCGATGCCTTCGGCATGCGCCGATGCCGGAACCAGTGCCAGGAGCGGCACCATCAGCAGGCAGCTTGCAAGAAAATGAAGGAGTCGTCGGGTCACTCGGATCTACGCGGCGGTTCAGGGATGGGGCGCATCGGACAAATCAGGCCGAAGATACTATCAGAGCGCCGTCTTTTGGAATAGCGCGTAAAACAGGCCGTCATGATCATGCTGCTCGCCCCCCTGCGGCAGCAACTGGCCCGGCGCGGGCAGGCGTCGGGCACTGTTGCGCGCGGCGAACGCTGCTGCTTGCCGCTCGGATTCGGACGGCCACAGCGAGCAGGTCACAAGCAACAATTTACCATCGGGCCGCAGCATCTGCCAAAGGTTGTCGAGGATTCGCGCGGAAAGTGTTGCGAGTTTTGCTGCATCGTCCTTGCGCCTTAGCCAACGAATATCCGGGTGACGGCGGACGATGCCGGATGCGGTACAAGGCACATCGGCCAGGATGCGATCGAACGGCCGGCCGTCCCACCAGTCCCGGCGTGCCGCGTCGCCCGCCTGCAAATGCGCATCGAGTTGCAGGCGCTGCAGGTTGTCGGCTACCCGCGCCAGCCGCGCCGGATCGCTGTCGAGCGCCAGCAGGTCGAGATCCGCGCATTCGAGCATGTGGCCAGTCTTGCCGCCCGGTGCGGCGCACGCATCCAGCACCCGCATGCCGTCATGCAGGTCGAGCAGCGGCGCGGCTAGCTGGGCGCCGGCATCCTGCACTGACACGTCGCCCGCGGCGAAGCCGGGGATGCGTGCGACCGGTACCGGCCGCTGCAGCCTGACTGCGTCCGTCCCGATGCGGGTCGCGGCCATGCCGGCTGTCTCCAGCGCCTGCTGGTAGCGGTCGACGCTGGTCCTGCGCCGGTTCACCCGCAGCGTCAGCGGCGGCGCCGCGTTGCCGGCCGCGAGGATCGCTTCCCAGTCCTGCGGATAGGCATTGCGCACTTCGTCGATCCACCATTCTGGATAGTTCCAGCGCGCGACCTGCTGCTGCATCACTTGTGCGAGCAGGGCTTCGCGTTCACGCAGGAAGCGGCGCAGTATCGCATTGACCATGCCTTTCGCATGGGCGATGCGCCGCTCCGCGGCGGCTGCGTTCACCGCCTGGTCAACCAGCGTGAACGCATCGTAGCGCGCGTCGCCGCTCTCGCCGGCACCAGCCAGCAGCGCGAGCGCACAGCACAGCAGGGCCTGCAGTTCCGGCTGGGCCGGGCGCTTGTCGGCGAGCAGGTCGAGCAGTGCCTGCGATCGGCCGAGCCCGCGCATGGTCACGTAAGCGATGTCCTGGATTGCGCCGCGCACGGCCGGCGGCAGTTCGGCTGGCGAGAACACGCCGGCCAGCGCCTGCGGCAGCGCGCTGCCGGCCATGACGGCGGCGACGGCGCGCGCTGCGCCCAGCAGGCTGAACGCCAGCGAATCGGGTTTCAGGCGAGGATTCGACACGGCGGCTTCAGCTCCTGTCAAAGGCGATCTTTGCGCCCAGTGCGACGAAGGCGCCGCCGACCGCGCGTTCCAGCCAGAGACGGATGCGCGGATTGCGGCTGGCGCGCCGCGCCAGCGTTCCGGCCAGCAGCGCGGTGCCGCTGTTCCAGCACATGCTGATCGCTGCCAGGGTCAGGCCCAGCAACAGGAACGCCAGCGTCTTGTGGGGCGCGCCGTTCTGCACGAACTGGGGAATGAACGCGAGGAAGAACAGGATCACCTTCGGATTGAGTACGTTGGTCAGCATCGCCTGTCCGAAAATCCGCCGTGGCGAACGGGCATCGCGCATGCCGGCGACCGGGGCGGCCGCGCCGCGCACCAGCGCCATGCGCAGGCCGAGATAGATCAGGTAGATGCCGCCGGCGAGCTTGATCAGCGTAAACGCGGTTGCCGAGGCGGCCAGGATTGCGCTCAGTCCGAGCGCCGAGGCCGTCGCATGGATGCAGCAGCCGGCCGAGATGCCGAGCGCGGACATCAGGCCGGCCGCGCGCCCCTGCGCGACGCTGCGGCCGACGATGTAAGCGGTGTCCGGTCCGGGTGTCGCGTTCAGCAGCAGCACGGCGGCGCAAAACAGGCCGAAGTTGGATATGCCGAGGAAATTCATTGCGCGGTGTCGGAAAGGGAGGGCGGATAGCGGCTGTCGAGCCAGGCGCCGACGTCGTCGAAGACACGGGCGGCGCCGATTTCATTGAACAGCTCGTGATAATAATCGGAATAGCGATGCAAGGTGCCGATGCCGGGCGCGAGCCGCGCGAAGAATCGCTGGCTGCCGCCTGCATCGATCAGCCGGTCGCTGCCGGCAACCAGCAGTAGCGTCGGTATCGCGAGCTCGCAAGCGCGCGCATGGCTTTCCGCGGCGGCATCCAGCATCGCCTGCAGCAGGCGTGCGGTAATTTTCGGATGCACCAGCGGATCGGCGAGGTAGGCTTGCTCGACTGCCGGGTCATGCGACAGGAAGCGGGTCGGCAGGCCGTTCGGCACGGCCAGCCCGGGAGCGGTCGCGGACAGCAGCCGCAGCAGCAGGCGTTGCCCGACGCTCAACGGCAGTGAAAGCGCCGGCGACGACAGGATCAGCCCGCACAGCGGTGTGTCGCCGTCGAGCGCTACGCGCGCGGCCAGCAGACCGCCCATGCTGTGGCCCAGCAGCAGCGGCGCAGTCGGCAGTCGGCGCGCGAAGTCGCCGATGACGAGACGGGCATCGGCGAGCAGCGCCTGCAGCCCGGGGGTATCGCCGCGTGCACCGCCCGAGCGGCCATGTCCGCGATGGTCGTAGCTGCGCACCGTCCAGCCGCGCCGGCTGAAGAAGCGGGCGACATGTGCGTGGCGTCCGCAATGCTCGCCCAGTCCATGCATCAGGACGACGCCGCGCGCGCCGCCGGATTCGCGTTGTGCCGGCCAGTCCGCGAAGAACAGCGGCGTGCCGTCTGCGGCCGCCATGCTTCCTTCGACGGACTGCGTCACTAGACGCCCCACATCACGTCATATCCGTCCTTCTGGGCCGCACGCATCATTTCCAGCAGCGGATAGGCGCGCGTGGAGAAGCTGACATGTTCGATATGTTCGTGATCGTTGTCGTCGCCGTTGTTGCCGTGATGGGCGAGCACGTCGCGCTGTACTTCCTCGGATGCCAGGTGACGCCTGCTTTCGGAGATGTCCGCTTCCAGCGTGGCGACCGCGCGCGGCATTTCCGCGGCCGTGATGACGCCCTGCTTGACGTCCTTGTGCAGCAGGTCGAGGATGCGGCGTGCATGTTCTTCGTACATCATGACTTCGGCCGCGGCTTTGGATTTGAATGTGACCAGCATGATTCCTCCAGGCAGTGTTCGGTGATTGATTTAACCATAGCATGACACGGTGATTTTGCATTCGCCGCGATCATGCAAACGCTCGCAGGCGGCGCTATGGCGCCGTCCGTTGCATGAAGGAATGTCAGTCGGGTTTGAAGGACTCGAAAAAGGTATCGATCGAGTCGTGCGTGATCGCGCTTTGTTTCCCGGTAACCACCAGTTGGAACACCCATTTCCCCTTTGCGAGGAAGCGTGCCGCCAACAGGCGCGGCTGGCTGTCGGTTGCCGCATCCGGCTTGCCGCTGGCTTCGATATCCAGCGTCGCCGGAACGGTCCCGGGCGACGACGATTTTTCGCTGCGGATGGTGCCCTGGATGTTGCGGACCAGCGCCGTCTTCATCGCCGGCAGCGCTTCGCGTGCCGTGTATTCGTCCGGCAGTTCCGCGCTGCCGACCGCGAACGTGACGCCATCGACGTCGGCTCCGGTCATCGTCATCACGACATGCTGGCCGTCGATGCTGATCGCGCGCGTCTGCGACGCCGGCTTCGCCGGAAGCATCACGCTGTACGGTGCATTGACGCCGCGGATTTCGCGCCAGTCGAGCCTCGGGCTGCAGGCGAGCAGGGCGCCCGTGCAGGCAATGCATGCTGCTCGCGCAAGAGTGCCTGGATAACGTGTCATGCTTCAAATGGTAACAGGTCGCGCGGGCGATGTCGCCCGCCGCGTGCTCTCGAAAGGAGGCGCACCTGCAGGCGGCGCGCGCTTACGCCGGATCGGTATCGCGCTTGCCGCTGCGTTGCGCCAGGTGGAAGCTGCGCATGCCGAGCAGGACGCCAAGCCAGAGCAGTGCGGCCCCGGCAAGTACCGCCGGCGGCGGCGGCGTGCCGCGCCACAGGAATGCGTAAAGCAGCGCCGATAATGTCTCGAACACGATCAGCTGTCCGGACAGCGACGTCGGCAAGCGCTGGCTTGCCTTGTTCCAGAGGACGGTGCCGAGCCAGGACGCGCACAGGCCGAGCGCCAGCATCAGCCCGACGAAGGCGAATGGGCGCGGACCGAGCGGAAACGGATACGGCTGGCCGCTCCAGTGCAGATAGAGGCCGTAGCCGGCAAATCCGGCGAGTGCCAACGGCAGTGTCGCCAGTCCCTGGGCGGTGGCCCAAGTGGATGAGCGGATCTGCGGATGCGCTTTCAGGTGGCGCGCATTCATGATCGGATACCAGGTCCACGCCGCCAGCGCGCCGAGCGCGATCACGCCGCCGAGCGCGTAATCGGCCGGCGAGCGGCGCCCGTTCAAGTGGCCGAGTTCACTGGCGTTGACCAGCATCAGTCCGCCCAGGATCAGCACCAGCGAAGGTGCCAGCCGTTTCCATGCGATCGCCTCCGAAGCATGGCCCGGCGCAAGGTTCGAGCAGACCGAAATCACGATCGGCAGCGTGCCGATCAGCATCGCC
>Ga0164242_10003780_pt1 | contig 17147 bp, 12 predicted proteins | sample OricomgcompostMG_FD_108783 | JGI IMG/M metagenome (GOLD analysis project Ga0164242, IMG submission 108783) | Miracle-Growth compost microbial communities from Emeryville, California, USA - Original compost - Miracle growth compost (MG) ...
GCGGATCGGCCAGCCGGCGAGATGGAGTTCGGTCCGTTTCAGGCTGATGAGACCCTGTTCATGGCCTTCGCCGAGCAGCCGGCCGAATCCCCAGAGATTGACGTCCTCCTGATCCGCCTCGCCAACGACGCTGCCTTGCCGGAAATCGTCCCGCTCGCGCCGCGCGTAATCGAGTAGCGGCGCGAAATCGATGGCGCCCAGCTTGAACGTCAGCGACGCCGGCTGGCGAACCTCGCCGGCATCCGTCTGGAACGACGCGCCGGCCTGCTTTGCGACGACGGCGTCGCCGCTCGCATCGATCACCATCTTCGGCCGGATCGTCCGGCGACCGGCCGGGGTTTCCACGTGAAGCGCCGTGATACGGCCATCCTCGCGGTCCGTGGCCACGACGGGAGCGTTCAGCCACAACGCGACGCCCGCTTCGCCGAGCATCACGGCTTCGCAGAGCGCGAGTTCCAGATGATTCACCGGTGTGCGGGTCGCCGTATAGCCGACATCGTCGCGCACATGGCCCGGCGTGCCGCCGAAGGCACGCAGGCGCTGCACCAGCCGGTCGCCAAAGCCGCCGACCACCTGATTGCCCTTGACGTCGTGGAAGCCGGCGCTGTGCTCCAAAAGCTGCCAGGCGAGCGTGCCGCCAACGGCCCCGCTCGCCTCCAGCAGGATCGTGTCGGCACCCTCCTCGGCCGCGGCGACCGCAGCGGCGACGCCGGCGGAGCCGCCGCCGATGACGGCGACGTCGAAAGCTTCGCGATCGCTCACAACGGCAACCTCTTGCGCAGGACGAGGCCGTACATCGCCGCCGAGACGAGGGCGATGCCGCCGGTGACGAGGATCGCCACGTTGAAGCCGCCCATATATTCGACGATGGCGCCGGTCACGATCGGCGCGCAGGCGCCGCCGAGGAAACCGCCGAAATTCTGGATGCTGCCGATCGAGGCGACAAGCCGCGGCGTCTTCACGACGTCGGTGCAGACCGCCCAGTAGCAGCCCGACGTCAGGCTGTAGGTGAACATGCCGACCGTCAGCATCGTCACCGCGAAGGCGGCGTTCGGACTGAAGCGTGTGACCACCATGGTGATCGCCGTCAACAGTGCGCCGACTGCGATGACGGAACGGCGCGCGGTGAAGCTGTCGACGCCGCGCGCCACCAGCTTGTCGGAAACCCGGCCGCCGAGAAGCACCGCGACGGCACCGGCGACATAAGGCAGTGCCGAAAGGTAGCCCGCCCGCGAGATGCTCATGTGCTGGGCCTTCTCGAGATAGGTCGGCAGCCAGCTGATGTAGAACCAGAACGTGTATTGCAGGCAGAACCCGCCGATGATCATGAACCACGTCGACGGATAGGCGAAGAGCTGCGACCATTCCTTGAAGGTCGTCGGTTCTTCCTTATCGTCCGTCTCGACGCGGTTCACCTGCCCGCGGTGGATGTAGTTGCGCTCCTCCTCGCTCAGGCGCTTGTGCTCGTCGGGCTCGCGGTAGAGCGCCAGCCAGCCGAGGATGACGATGAAGCCGAAAAGCCCCATCAGCACGAACATCGCCGGCCAGCCGAAGGCGAGCATCAGCGCCGTGGAGATCGGCGGGGCGATGGCAAGACCGACCTGGGTGGCGGCTATGTAGGTGCTGATCGCGGCGGCACGCTCATGATCGGGAAACCACGCATTGGTCGCCTTGAGCGCAGCGGGAAAGAGCGGGGCCTCGCTGACGCCGAGCAGGATGCGCAGGCCGGTGAACTGCGCGATGGTGCTCGCAAGCCCGGTCAGCGTCGCGACCAGCGACCATAGGCCGGCGGCAAGCGTCAGCATGACGCGGGCGCCGAGCCGGTCGACCAGCCAGCCGGCCGGCAGGTTCATGATCGCGTAGGGCCACACGAAGGCCGACATGACGACGCCCATCATGGTCGGGCTGATGCCGAGATCCTTCATGATCAGCGGTGCGGCGACGGAGATGTTGCCGCGATCGAGATAATTGGCGACGGTCAGGATGCAGAGCATCGCGATGATCGCCCAGCGCAAATTGCGCCCGCGCGGTCGTGCCGGCGCGTTGGCGTGCGAATGCAACGCGCCGCGCAGCCCGGTCTCATGGATATTCGTCGACATTTCGAAACGCCTCCCTGTCCTGGAAGATGATCTTCCGAGCGACCCGCCGTGCCGTCTTCGACGACGGCACCGATGTGCCGGATCCTGTTTCCTCGCCCATACCGAAAGCGACTGCGGGCTTCTGCGGCCCAATGGCGCTGACGGATTTCACTTGGCTATTCGGGTGACCGGCGGCCCGGTCACCCGAGTTCTCGTCCCCGGCCCGCGATCAGAGCGGCAGGCTGGACATCGCCTCGTCGATCTTGCCCTTCAGCGTATCGCTGACATGGTCCATCGGCTTGCGCGGGTAGTACATGCCGAGACCCTGACGGTGCTGGATGTACTTGACCGCAGCCGGCAGCACGTCGTGCGGAAGCACGGCCCAGAGCTTCGACAGACGGTTGTGGATGTCGAGCGCGGTGTCGAAATCCTTCTTCTGCACCGCGTTCCAAAGCTTCACGCAGACGCCCGGCACGGCCGCCGTCAGCGCACTGATCGCGCCATCCGCGCCGAGCGCGAAGGATGGGTAGAGGAGCGCGTCGACGCCGCTCAGAACGAGGTTGTCCGGCTGGGTCTGCTGCACGAGATCGGAGACCGACTTGATGTCGCCGCCGCTCTGCTTCATGCCGATGACGCCGGGCACTTCGCGCATGACGCGCAGCATCAGCGGTACCGAGAGGTAGTTCCACGGAATGACGTTGTAGATGAGGATCGGAATGCCGGTCTCGTCATAGATGGCGCGGAAATGGTCGACCGTGCCTTCGTCGCTCGGCTTGAAGAGGTAGTGCACCGGAGTGATCTGCAGGGCGGAGATATTCAGGCCCTTCAGTTCGCGGACACGCTCGATCGCCTCGCGGGTGGAGTTGACGATCAGGCCGACGACGAACGGCTTGCGGCCGGCGAGCGCATCATGCGTCTCGTGCATCGCCTTGACGAACTCGTTGAAGCCGAGGGTGTGGCCTTCACCGGTCGAACCGCCGGCGACGACGCCGTGGGCGCCCTGCTCGACGACGAAATCCATCTGTTCCTTGAGCGCAGAATAAGCCAGTTCGCCCTTTTCGTCGAACGGCATGGTGGTCGGCGGCAGGATGCCCTTGAGGCTCTGCTTCGCCTGGGTCAGAAGGTCGCCCTTCGACGACACCTGCGTATGCTGGTTCATGGGATCTTTTCCTTCCTCTTTGACGGGTCGCCGCTCGTCCCTTGAGCCGAAGGCTCATGCGGGGAACCCGTATCTTCGATGCAAACTGATCCCGCTATCCGGCAGAGTCAATCCGCAAAATCGATTTCTGTCCCACATTGCGGGATGTGTATGGATTTAGATGTTGTATTGCTAGTTTTTTGAAACCTGTCGTAGCCCGACATTCGGGACGCGACTGCGCTTCGTTTGGCGTCGATCGAAGCGGCCGGCCACGGCGGCCGTCACGCCTTTTCCCCGACCGTCTCGACGATCACCGGCACCTCCTTCTTCACCTGCGTGATCAGGCCGGAATGCACCATGTCGCCGTTGGACGAATAGCTGTAGCTGGTCATCACGCCCTCGTGGCCCCTGATCTTGGTGAGGGCGGCCTGCACCGCTGCGCCATCGATCGACTTGAGGTCCTGCATCGCGGCGGCAAGCAGGTTCATCGCGTCGTAATACGTGCTCGCGTAGAGCTCCGGCTCCTGCCCGTAGGCGGCCTTGTAGCGCTTCTTCCAGTCCTGGATCGCCGGCTTCGGATTGTCCTTGGTGAAATCGGTGACCGAGTAGATGCCGTTCGCCGCCGGGCCTGCCAGTTCCAGGAACGGCGGCTGACTGAAGGTCGTGCTGCCGGCGAGCTTGAAGTCGACGCCGAGCGTCTGCATCTGCTTGGCGATCAGGCCGGAAGGCTGATCGTCGGTCCAGGCGATGATGCCGTCGACCTTCGCGTTCTTGAAAGCGAGGATCTGGGCGGTAAAGTCCTTGGTGCTGTCGAGATGGGTCTGCGAGATGACCGGGTTCACCTTGCGCGCGTCGAGCGCTTTCTTCACCGCGCCGATGCCGCTCTGGCCGAAGGCGGTGTTGACGTAGCAAAGCCCGATCCGCTTCCATTTCAGCGTGTCGAGCACGTATTTCACGAGAAGGGCAGCACCCGTCGCATCGTCGAGCCGCACGCGGAAGACGAATGGATTGTGCTGCTCGGTGACGACCGGACCGGAAGCCCCCGTCAGCGCCGGCACCTTGTACTGCATCAGCAGCGGTTCGGAAGGCAGGATCGCCGGAGTGAAGTGCGGGCCGATGATCGCCGTCACCTCGTCGCGGGTGATCAGCTTGGTGACGGCGTTGACGGCCGCCGTCGGGTTCGGGCCCTGGTCGTCCTCGACCACCAGCTTGATCGGCCGGCCGTTGACGCCGCCCTTGGCGTTGATCTCCTTGGCCGCAAGCGAGGTGCCGTTCTTCATCCAGGCGCCGTTCTGGGCGAACTGGCCGGTGAGCGCGGCCGAAAGGCCGACGAGGATCGGGTCGCCGCTTGCCGCCGCGCGGGAAATCCTAACCAGCGCCGGGGTTGCGAGCGTGCCGGCAATCGCCGTCAGCGCGGTGCGCCGCGTGATCTTGCCGGAAAAGCCGTTCGAATTCGAGGATGTCATGGTTTGCCTCCCTGTTGATGTGGGTTCGGTGGGACCCGCCTCCCCGCCGCAGCGGTCGAGGCCGTTTTACGCGGCGATGCCGAGATAGGCGTTGCGCACGCGCTCGTCGTTGGCGAGTTCTTCTGACGAGCCCGAGGCGACGATGCGGCCGGAGCTCAGCACATAGGCGCGGTGCGAGATCGCAAGCGCCATGCGTGCATTCTGCTCGACGAGCAGGATCGACGTGCCGCGCTCGTTGACCTCGATGAGCTTGCCGAGCACCTGCTCGACGAGTTTGGGGGCGAGCCCCAGCGAGGGCTCGTCGAGCATAAGGAGATCCGGACGGCTCATCAGCGCCCGGCCGATCGCCAGCATCTGCTGTTCACCGCCGCTCAGCGAAAAGGCAAGCGAGCGCTGCAGGCGTTTCAGGCTCGGGAAGAGATCGAGCACCTCTTCCTGCACCTCGTCGACATAATGCCTGGAACGCCCATGGGCGCCGATGCGCAGGTTCTCGACCACGCTCAGGCCGCCGAAGAGCCGGCGGCGCTCCGGCACCAGCGCGATGCCCATGCCGACAAGCGCCTCGATGCGCCGGGAAAGCAGCGGCTCGCCCTCGAACGATATCTCGCCGCTTGCCGGCACCATCCGCGCAAGCGCCTTGAGCGTCGTGCTCTTGCCGGCGCCGTTATTGCCGAGCAGGCAGACGAACTCGCCATTCTTCACGTCGAGATCGATGCCGCGCACCGCTTCGATATCACCGTAGCGCACGGAAAGATTGCGGACGGAGAGAAGCGTCTCGTCGGCCTTCGCCGTCGGCGCGGGCGCCGCCTGCGGGCCGGATGCCGACTGGCCGAGATAGGCCTCGATGACGGCCTCGTTCGCCTGAATCTCCGCCGGCGATCCGTGTGCCAGCCGCTCGCCGAAGTTCAAGACGGTGATGTCGTCGGCAAGCTGCATGACGACTTCCATCTCGTGCTCGATGAGCAGGATGGTGATCCCCTGCTCCTTCATCTTGCGCACCGCCTCGATCAGCCGCGCGGTCTCCGTGTGGTTGAGGCCGCCATGCGGCTCGTCGAGCAGTACGAGCTTGGGATCGAGCGCCAGCACCTTGGCGATCTCCAGAAGCCGGCGCTGGCCCTGCGGCAGGCCGGTGACCGGCGCATCGGCGAGATCGGCAAGACCCACCGCCTCGAGGATTTCGCGCGCCCTGCGTTCGGCCTTCGCCGAGATCGTCAGGGCGATACTGCCCCGGTAGAGCACGACGAGCACCGTTTCGAGCACACTCATGCTGGCGAAGAGGCGCGTGTTCTGGAAAGTGCGGCCAAGCCCCATGCCGGCGAGCGCTTCCGGCGACATGCCGCCGACATTGCGGCCGAGGAAGCGTACCTCGCCGTCGCTCGGGGGATAGATGCCGCTGATCACGTTGAATAGCGTCGTCTTGCCCGAGCCGTTCGGCCCGATGACGGCATGGATCGTGCCCTCGCGTACCGTAAGGTCGACATTGTGGAGCGCGACGATGCCGCCGAAGCGCCGCGTCAGGCCGGTGATTTCCAGCATGGCGTCCATCTCAGGCCTCCTGCTCCGAAAGCGAGCGCGCATCGGTGCTGCGCGCTCTGGTCAGCCGCTTGAAGAGCCGTGCGCCGAGACCGGCAAGCCCACCGGGCACAAGAGCGATGACGATGATGACGACGGCGCCGAACATCACGAAATAGGCTTCCTGCAGGAAGCGCAGCCACTCCGGCACCAGCGTGTAGAGCGCCGCGCCGATGACCGCGCCGACGCTGCTGCCGAGCCCGCCGACGACCACCATGGAGAGATAGGAGAACGTCGTCTGCCAGCCGAAGACGTCCGGGCTGATATAGCCTTGCAGCCAGCAATAGCAGACGCCCGCCGCGCCGCCATAGACGGCCGATGCGACGAAGAGGCCGATCTTCATCGCCTTGACGTTGAGGCCGACGGCCTGCGCGGCGATCAGGTCGTCGCGGAAGGCGCGCACCCTCAGCCCCATCGGGCTGTAGGCGAAGATCACCGAGCCGGCGAAAGCGACGAGGGTGACGGCGAGAAGGACATAGAGCATCGGCTGGTTGTTGCCGGCAAGGCCCACTCCCTCGATCTGCATCATGCCGTTGGCGCCGCCGGTCAGCATGTCGAGATTGACCATCAGCTCGCTGACGATGAGCGCGAAGGCGAGCGTGGCGAGCGCCAGGTAGTGCCCGCGCAGGCGCAGGACCGGCCAGCCGAGAAGCGCGCCGAGGATGCCGCTGAAGGCGACAGCGCCGATGGCGGCGACAGGGGCCGGCCAGCCATGGGCCTGCATGATCGCGAACGCATAGGCGCCGAGACCGAAGAAGGCCGACTGCGCCAGCGATATCTGGCCGCCGAAGCCGAGCACCATGTTCAGGCCGAGCGCCAGGATGACGTTGATCAGCATCACGTCGACGACATGCAGGTAATAGATGCCGAGAACCTGCGGCAGCACCAGCGCGATGGCGACGGTGACGATTATGCTGGCTACGAGGAAAGCGAGAAGACGACGACCGCTCATCATGGACGCTCCATCTGCGGTTCACCGAATATCCCTTCGGGCCGGAAGATCAGCACGGCAAAGAGCAGGCCGAAAGCGATGACGTCGATATATTCCGACGAGATGTAGAAGGCGCCGAGCGATTCGATCAGGCCGAGCACGAGCCCGCCGATCAGCGCGCCGGGAATGCTGCCGAAACCTCCGAGAATGCAGGCCGCGAAGGCGTCGAGCGAGACCTTGCCGCCCATGTCCGACGAGACGTAGAAGAGCGGCGCCACCAGCCAGCCGGCAAGACCCGCGAGCATCGCCGCATAGGCGAAAATGATCGCGATCACGCGGTTTGTCCGGATGCCCATCAGCCGCGCAGCCTCCGCGTCCTGCGCGGTCGCCCGCATCGCCCGGCCGATCGAGGTGAAGCGGAACATGCCCTCCTGCGCCACCATCATCAGGACGAGGACGGCAAGGATGAGCAGGTATTGCGTATAGATCTTCGCGCCGAGCAACGTCACCGTCGCATTGCCGAAGGGGCCGGTGAACGACAGCGGCTCGGGACCCCAGACGAGGACGACGCCGTTCTGAAGCATCATCGACAGGCCGAGCGTCGCGACGATCGCCGAAAGCTGCGGCGCGTTGCGCACGGGGTAGTAGACGAGAAGCGCCATGGCGACGCCGAAGATCGCCATCAGCACCAGCATGCCGCCGAGCCCGAGGATGATCGGCAGGTGAAACATGTTGGTGAGCGCGCCGACGGCGACGAAAGCGCCGAGCATCACCACGTCGCCCTGGGCGAAATTGACGATGCCGACGGCGTTCCAGATCAGGGTATAGCCGAGCGCCACGAGTGCGTAGACGGCACCCATCGCGAGACCGGAAAGGATGAGCTGGACGAGAAGCTGGGTCATGCCTGTTCCTCGATGTGGGCTGGGCCGATCGTCACTGGCCGCCTTCGCTGACGGACTTGACGACGGTCGGCTTGGAATTCTCGTTCCGGGTGATCAGGGCGCTGTGGACCATGTCGCCGGTCGGTGCGGCCGAATAGGTGGTGACGACGCCCTTGAAGTCCTTCGTCGCGGCGAGCGCGTCGCGAACGCCCTTGCCGTCGATGGTCTTCGCCCGCTTGATGGCGTCGAGGACGAGCTTCGCCGCATCGTAATAGACGCTGCCGTAGAGCTCCGGCTCCTCGCCATAGGCGGCCTTGTATTTCTTGTCCCACGCCTGGATGCCGGCGTCCGGATTGTTGGAGATGAATTCGGCGATCGAATAGGCGCCATTGGTGGCGTCGCCGGCAAGATTGAGGACGTTCGGCAGCGTCAGTCCGCCATTGCCGGCGACGCCGAATTTCAGGCCGAGCGTCTTGATCTGCTTGTTGATCAGCCCCATCGGCTGGTCGTCGGTCCAGATAATCAGGTTCTTCGCGCCGGCTTTCTGGAAGGCGAGAAGCTGGGAAGTGTAGTCCTTGGTGCTGTCCATGTGCGTCTGGACGAGGACGGGCTTGATGTGCTCGGCTTCGAGCTCGCCCTTTACCGCCGAGATGCCGCCTTGGCCGAAGGCGGTGTTGACGTAGGAAAGGCCGATGGAATCCCAGTGCCTGACCTGCGTCAGGTAACGCACGAGGAGCTTGGCGCCGGCATTGTCGTTCAACCGGACGCGGAAAACGTAAGGGTTGCCCTTGGCGGTGACCACCGGCCCGGTGGCACCCGTCAGCGCCGGCACCTTGTACTGCGCAAGCGACGGCTCGTCGGCGAGGATGTCCGGCGTGAAGTGCGGCCCGACGATCGCGACGACCTGGTCCTGCGTGATCAGCTTGATCGCCGCGTTGATCGCGCCGGTCGGGTTAACACCCTGATCGTCCTCGACATAGAGCTTGACCGGGCGGCCCTTGATGCCGCCGGCGGCATTGATCTCCTTGACGGCGAGCTCGACACCCTGCCGCATCCACTTGCCGTTCTGTGCGAATTGCGAGGTAAGCGACGCGGAAAGACCGATCGGAATGGGCGCCTTGGAACTGTCCTGCGCGCTCGCCGCAGCCCCCGGCGTCGCCAGCAATGCGGCACAGACAGACAATGCGAAGAAGGGCCTCGCCCAACCGTTCTCCCGTTGCTCGACTTGGAATTTCCTCAACGTTCCCTCCCTCTGATCTTGACTGCCCTGCTTCCCGGATAGGCCGGATCCACCCGCGCTGCGCTCTTTCTCCAGCAAGCGCGCCCGTCCTCGATTCGAGCCCTCACCGCCCCGAGCATGAGGCGCTGAACCGCATTCCTAGCCTGGGAAAAGAGGCGGATCGCATTCCGGAGATCTGCCAAAAGACAGAAGCGTCCTCCCAGTCGCCGTCTTGCAATGCGGGACAAACTTATCCTGCGGTCTTCATCTGTCAACCTTTATTTCGGAATAAACATGTCTCACAGAGAAAATATCACTATCAATCCCGCTATACGGATTGCACTTTGTAACACTGCCCGCTATCAATATCCCGACATGCAGGACGCTAGGCGGACTCCAGGGTGCCTTCGTCTTGCAGACATCAATGGTCGTCGGCGGTCTTTGCCGAGCGATGCGCTACTTCCTTCGGCAAGAGGCGACGAGCGCTTGACAGCATCAAACTTTGGAGCTTCGGTCGGCCAAAGGCATGGCGGCCGAAAGCGGGGCCAACGAATCCATGCCGCAGTCCGGAACTCCAATATCCCTTCCCCTATCGGCAAGTAGACATTTGCATCAGCTGAAATCCCTCACGAAAGTCGCCGATATCCTCGATTGCTTCACCAGCAACGTGCGGGAGCTCTCGGTCTCCGAGATCGCGCGCCAGACGTCCATGCCGAAGAGCACGGCGCATCGCATCATCGACAGCATGAAGGCCTGCGGTTTTCTCGAGCAGGACGCGACGCGCGAACGATACCGTCTCGGCATGAAGCTTTTCGAATATGGAAGCGTCGTGCTTTCGAACATGGAGTTGAACCGGGTTGCGGGGCCATTCGTCGAAGCATTGACGAAACGAGCCGGAGAGAGCGGCCACGTATGCGTGTTCAACGGCAGCCACATGCTGCTCGTGCGCCGCGCCGCCTCGCGTGCAAGCCTGGCGCAGAACACATTGACGACGATGGAGGAGTCCGCGTGCTACGCGACCGGCGTCGGCAAGGCCGCGCTCGCCTACCAGAGCGAAGCCATCATCGCACGCATCATCAACGCCGGGCTCGTGCCCTTCACCGCGAACACCATCACCGATCCGCGGCGCCTCCACGATGAACTCGCACTCGTGCGCGAACGCGGCTACGCCATCGACAATTGCGAGCATGAATCCGATCGCTGCTGCGTCGCCGCGCCGATCCGCAATTCGAACGGGCGCGTCTTCGCCTCGATCAGCCTGTCGGGTCCGAGCCGGCGCCTGTCGATGGAGCGGCTGACGGCTCTGGCGCCTCTCGTTCAGGATCACGCCGCATCGATTTCGGCCCAACTCGGCTACAGGGAAGCAAGAGACAGCAATGCAGCCAACTGACGCGACCATAGCGCATCGGCAGAACGCGCTTCAGGAACTCAAGTCGGTGCTCGGCGACAAGATCGCCTTCAACGAGACGGTCCGGCGTCAACATGGCCATGGCGAAGGCTTGCCGCTCCTTGGCGTCCCCGATGCCGTGGCGTTTCCCGCTTCGACCGAGGACGTGGCGGCGATCATACGCATCTGCAGCGCCGCACGGGTGCCCGTGGTGCCTTTCGGCGTCGGCACCTCGCTGGAAGGTCATGTCGAGGAAGTGCGCGGTGGCGTCTCGATCGACATGAGCGGCATGGACGCCGTGCTCGACGTTTCGCCGGAAGCGCTCGACTGTCGCGTCCAGGCCGGCGTGACGCGCGTGCGCCTTAACGAGGAATTGCGCTCGACCGGGCTGTTCTTCCCGATCGATCCGGGGGCCGACGCGACGATCGGCGGGATGACGGCGACGCGGGCTTCGGGAACTTCGGCCGTGCGCTACGGTACGATGCGCGACAACGTGCTCGGCCTGACGATCGTCACCGCGCAAGGCGAGATCGTCCGTACCGGTGGGCGTGCGCGCAAGTCGGCCGCGGGTCTCGATCTGACGGCGCTGATGATCGGTAGTGAGGGGACGCTCGGCGTCATCACCGAAGTGCAGCTTCGCCTGCATCCCCTGCCGGAGACGATATCCGCGGCCGTCTGCCAGTTCCCCGAGCTTGCGAACGCCGTCGGCGCGGTGATCCTCGGCCTGCAGTCCGGCCTCGACTTTGCCCGGGTCGAACTGCTCAACGACGTGCAGATGCGCGCCTGTATCCAGCATTCTCACCTCGACGAACTGGAAAGCCTGCCGACCCTCTTCCTCGAATTTTCCGGCAGCCCGGTCTCCGTCGCCGAGACGGTCGAGACCATGCAAGCGATATGCGAGGAATTCGGCGGTACGGCGTTCCGCTTCGCCAGCCTGCCGGAGGAACGCTCACGACTGTGGAAGGCGCGACACCAGGCCTATTACGCGACCCTCACCTTCCAGCCCGGCCGCAAGAACATGGGCACCGATGCCTGCGTGCCGATCTCCGAGCTTGCGACCTGCATCAGCGAGACGGAAGCCGACATCGCAGCCTCCGGCCTGGTCGCCCCGATCGTCGGTCATGTGGGCGACGGCAATTTCCACCTCGGCATCATGTACGATCCGGACGATGCCGACGAAGTACGCAGGGCCGAGATACTTGCACGCCAGGTCGGCGAGAGGGCGATCCGCCTCGGCGGAACCTGCACCGGCGAACATGGAGTCGGCAGCCATAAGCGCGCCCTGATGGGGATCGAGCACGGTGCCGGAATAGAGATGATGCGTCGCATCAAGCAGGCGCTCGATCCGCACGGCATCATGAACCCCGGCAAGATGCTGCCTGACGGCTAAACCACGCTGTACAGGAGCGCCGGGCCGCCGTCCTTGCGGATGGCCGCCTGTTGACGCGCCCGAACGAGCCCGGGCGCGCCGCTTCGAGTATCAGGCGGCTTTGGCCTTGCGTCCCGTTTCGTCAAATTCAAGAACGGCCTTCAGCGCGCCGTCGATCTCCCTTGCCTGTTCGGGCGTCGTCTTCGGCATCGGCATCCTGGGAATGCCGGCATCCACGCCCTGCTTCGACAGGACGTATTTGACGTTGGCCGGCAGATTATCGGCGGAGATCGTGTTCCAGAAGCGCAGCATCGCCTCGTGGATGGTGCGCGCCTTCTCGTTGTTGCCTTCCTTGACCGCGTTCCACAATGTCACGCAGACACCGGGGATCGCCGCGGGGTTCGCGGCGATCGTGCCGTGAGCACCGATCGCGAAAGACGGATAGAGCAGCGCGTCGACGGCCGAAAACACCAGCTTGCCTTCGGGAACGGAGATCAGGAGATCCGCCATCAGCTTGAGGTCGCCGGCGCTCTGCTTGACGCCGATGACACCCGGAAGGCCCTTCATGATGCGTACCAGCAGGCTCGGGCTCAGATAGTTCCAGGGGACGACGTTGTAGATGATGATCGGCGTCTTCGTTTCGGCCGTCAGACGTTCGAAATGCCTGTAGGTCGCGTCGTCATCCGGCTTGAACACGTAGTGCACCGGGGTGATCTGCAGCGCGGCGACGTCGAATGCCTCGACGGCCTTCGCCTTTTCGACCGCATCGCGGGTGCTGTTGGCGATTATGCCCGCCACGACCGGAATGCGGCCGGCCACTTCCTCCGTCGCGATCTCGATGCAGCGCGCGAGTTCCGCAGTGCTGAGCGTGTGGCCTTCGCCGGTGCTTCCGCCGATGCAGATGCCGTGCACCTCCTTCTCGAGCATGAAGCGCACGGTTTCCCGGAACGCAGCTTCGTCTACCGTTTCGTCGGCGGCAAAGGGTGTGACGAGAGGGGGGATGATTCCCTGCAATTGAACGTGCATGTGCCTAACCTTTCATTGGAGACCGCCGCAAAGCCGATGCCGGCAGAATAACGACGAAGGGCCACGACGAGCGACGAGGGAAAGGGACACGAGCCGTATCGCCCTTCCTGTCCTTAGGCATGAATAAGCACGAAGATTTAATCCCGTCAATCCGTATAACGGAATGGCCGCTAAGGCCGCGCAGTTCCGGACCAGCCGAGGTCACGCGAGATCGCGTCAGCGGTCTCGACGACCAATCGAGACAGGCTGTTCAGTCGTGAGAGCGGCATGCGCTCCGAACGCCCGGAAACGCTCACCGCGGCGAAGACGGTGCCGCGCGAATCCCGGATCGGCGCACCGATGCAGCGCACGCCGATCTCGTTCTCCTCATCATCGATCGAGTAGCCGCGTTCGCGGATCGCGGCCAGCGCTTTCATCAGGCTTTCGATATCGACGAGGGTGTTGACCGTGCGCCTCTCAAGCCCTTCCTCCAACGCGATCCGCTTGATCAGCGCTTCCTCCTGAAAAGCGAGGAAGGCCTTGCCGACGCCGGTGCAGTGAACCGGAGCCGCCTCGATCGTGGTCAGCGTCGTCAGCCTGTCCTCGCCCATTTCTTCGCGCTCGATACATACCATCTGGCTGCCGTCGAACATATGAAGATGGACGATTTCCCCGGTGATCTGATGAAGCTGGAGGACGTGCGGGCGCGCGTGCCGGTTGAGGTCGAGATGGGCGAGCACGACGCTGCCGTAGTAGAACATCTTCAATCCGAGCCGGTAATCGTGCCGCCGGCCATCCTGATCGAGAAGACCGACATCCTTCAACGAAGCGACGATGCGATGGATCGTCGTTCGCGGCATGCCGGTGCGTTCCACAAGCTCCGTGATCGAAAGGCTTCCCTGCGAGCGCGTGAAGCAATCGAGAACCGCGCTCATCTTGTAGAAGGATTTGGCCGTCCCTTCCCTCGCGCCCTCGTCCAGAGCCTTGCGGCCCCACGGGTCCAATTCCGAATCGGCCGTCGCCCGTTCACGCATTTTCGTTGCCTCCTTGCACACCGTGGCGCCCGTTGCCGGGCCCTTATCGATACCGGGCGGGCTCATCCATCGCAATCGACAAAAGGGCGAGCCGCCCGAATATCCGAATCGACCTTAATCGCTCCGGCCGCTCTTGACGGTGACAAACTTAAATGAAATTTCTCCGTGACTAATTTCTCATTATCCCGTAATACGGATTAATGTAAGGGTGGAGCGCCATGAAGAAACTGATCAACGACCCGCGTCAAATCGTTCGCGAAACGCTGGAAGGGTTGGTGGATCTATCGCCGGATCTGGCACTGCTGGCGGATTTCAACGTCATCATCCGCAGCAATCTGCCGGAAGCCGGCAAGCGGGCCGTCGCGATCATTTCCGGCGGCGGCAGCGGTCACGAGCCTGCCCATGCGGGCTATGTCGGCGAAGGCATGCTGACGGCGGCGGTTGCCGGAGACGTATTCACGTCGCCGAGCGTCGACGCCGTTCTGAGCGCCATCCTTTCCGCCGCCGGCCCGGCGGGCGCCGTCCTCATCGTCAAGAACTATACGGGCGACAGGCTGAACTTCGGACTGGCCGCGGAATTGGCTCGCGAAAGGGGCATCCCGACGGAAATCGTGGTCGTGGCCGATGATGTCGCGCTCAAGAACACCGTGGCGCGCGAGCGTTGGCGCGGGATCGCGGGCACGGTCTTCATCCACAAGATTGCCGGCGCCGCAGCGGCCGACGGCAAGCCGTTGGCCGAAGTCGCGGCACTCGCCAACGCGGCCGCCGGCGACGTGGTGACGATGGGGGTAGGCCTCGGAGCCTGCATCGTCCCGACCGCCGGCAAGGCCGGCTTTGCACTCGGCGAGAACGAGATCGAGTTCGGCCTCGGCATTCATGGCGAGAAAGGCGTCTCGCGCGAGGCCATGGCCAGCGCCGACGCAATCGTCGACCGCCTCGTCGACGCGATCCTCGACGCGGCGGGTGATATGAACGGTCGACCGCTTGCGCTTCTCGTCAACGGTCTCGGCGCCACTCCACCGATGGAATTGTCGATCGTCGCGCGGCGCGCGTTGCAGCATCTGCGCGGGCTCGGTCACGACGTTCGCCGCGCATGGGCCGGCGATTTCATGACGGCACTCGAGATGCCGGGCTGCTCGCTGTCGCTCCTGCCTCTCGACGACACCAGAATGCAATTGCTCGACCGGCCGGTCTCGGCGCGCGCCTGGCCGGGTGGCGGCATTGTCGAGGCCACGCGCAAAGTCGTGGCGGGGCCTGCGATCGACCAGGAAGAGTTCGTCGAGAAAGGTACCGCCGGCCCGCTGGCGTCGAGGATGCGCGCGGTCATCTCGGCCGTCGCCGCCGCGTTGATCGAGGCGGAAGAAAAACTGACGGACCTCGACAGCAGGGCCGGTGACGGGGATCTCGGAGCCAGCATGGAACGTGGCGCAAGGGCGCTTCAAGCTTTGCCCGACCACGCCTTCCACTCGCCCTACCTGCTGCTGTCTTCCGCGGCGAAGCGCCTGCGGAGCGCCATTGCAGGCAGCTCCGGCCCCTTCTACGCAACGGCCTTGATGCGCGCCTCGCGCTCCCTGCAGGGCAAGAGCGAGCCGGATGGCGCCGACTGGCTGGAAGCCTTCGGCGAGGCTGTTGCGGCCATTCCCGAGATCGGCGGCGCCAAGGCAGGCGACCGGACCATGCTCGACGCCCTGCAACCGGCGCTCGATGCCTGGCAAGCAATTCCTGAGGACGCCGCCAATGGCTGGCGCGCCGCCGCAGAGGCCGCCGAGACAGGCGCGGAGGCGACGTCGAAGATGCGCCCCGGCCTCGGCCGTGCGAGCTATCTCGGCGATCGCGCGATCGGCGTGTCCGACGGCGGCGCCGTCGCCGTGACGATCTGGATGCGGGCCATCCTGGAAAGCATCGCGAAATAGGAACCGCGCGGTACCGGCCGTGACGGAAGGAGAGCCGGTACTGCCGCGTGTCGGTGGAGGGAGGAGCAACCGCCAGCATTCGCTTCGGTAAGCCAATGCCGACGCCGAAAGCATGACCCATCCCGTTCAAGCAGCCTCCCAAGGCAGCGCGGCTGGCCCGGCGAGCACTCGTCGCCAGCCGGACGGGCGCTGCTGGCATTGCCGGCAGCGCCCGTCAGCGGATCGGTCGAGACACGATAGATGAAACGACCCCGGCGCCGAATGCGCTGGTTGATGGAGGATCCCATGAGCCTGTTGAACAAGACTTATGACGGCACCGCGAAGACCGATGCGGGCTTGGAGGGCCATGCGACACGGTCGGACATGACCAGGGTCGCGCTCGCGAGCGCCATGGGTACGACCATCGAATATTACGACTTCACGCTTTATGCGACCGCCTCGGCGCTCGTCTTCAACAAGACGTTCTTCCCGACGGGCAACGCCGTCGTAGGCACGCTTGCTGCCTTCGCCACGTTCTTCATCGGCTATTGCGCCCGCCCGCTCGGCGGCATCATCTTCGGTCATTTCGGCGACAAGGTCGGCCGCAAGGCCGCTCTTCTGACGACGATCATGATCATGGGCGTCGGCACTTTCCTGATCGGCCTCGTGCCGGACTACAGCCAGATCGGCATCTTCGCCCCCATCGCGCTCGTCGTCCTTCGCCTCCTGCAAGGCATCGGCATCGGCGGCGAGTATGGCGGCGGCATGACCATGACGGTCGAACACGCCCCGCCCGCCCAACGCGGTTTCTATTCGTCGCTCGTCAATATCGGCGTGCCCGGTGGCTTCCTGATCCCGATCGTGCTGCTCGGCGTCCTTTCGAATTCGATGGACGCTGCCGCCTTTCAGTCCTGGGGCTGGCGCATTCCGTTCTTCCTGAGCGCAATCCTCGTCGCACTCGGCGTCTTCATCCGCGTCAAGATATCCGAATCCCCGGCCTTCAAGCGCGTGGTCGCACAGGGATCGACTGCAACCGTGCCGGTGGCCGATGCCGTCCGCCACCATTCCCGCAACATCATCTTCGGCATCGGCGCGAAGATCGCCGAAAGCGGCCTCTTCAACGTCTACGCCGTCTTCGTCATCACCTATTGCGTGACGGTGATGCACCTGCCCAA
>Ga0164242_10003781_pt1 | contig 17144 bp, 18 predicted proteins | sample OricomgcompostMG_FD_108783 | JGI IMG/M metagenome (GOLD analysis project Ga0164242, IMG submission 108783) | Miracle-Growth compost microbial communities from Emeryville, California, USA - Original compost - Miracle growth compost (MG) ...
CAGAACCACGAGTGGATGTGAACCACGAGCAGTGACTACCCAGCGCACAACGAGCCGTCAGGAGGTGACGACATGACCCAGAACCACGAGTGGATGTGAACCCGTCGCTCGAACACGAGCTGCTGAACAATGCCGCGGACCCGAAATCGGAAGATCCGCGACACGTTTCGTCGGGACGGCATAGCGGACATCCGGGCCAGGTCTCAGGTTCGGATTGACACTCTCCCGAATGCGTCGCTAATTTCCTGTTAGAAAGGGCACGAGGGGTCATCCGGCTCCTCCGGCCGACAGGGCAAAACCAGCGCGAGCTGGTGACGCAAAGCCACGGGACCCACGGGGTTAGCCGGGCCGCCGAAACGGAGACAGTCGTGGTTCATCCGTCGCCGCGCTCGCCGCTCGCGAGCTCGTCCAGGATGTCGGCGACGCCTACCATCTCTCGCGGCCGCCCGCTTCCGTTCACCCGCCGTGCGGGTGGAGCGGATCCGGCTACCGACGCCGCAGTTCCGCCCGTTGCCGAACCGCCCATCCGCCACCTGACCCCGGTCGGCCGCCGCACCTCGGTGGCGACGGGCCCGGTGGCCGCCCGCGCGCTGTGGGCATCCTTCGAAGCAGCTCCGGTCGGTGTCGGGGTCTGCGACGAGGACGGCCGGTTCGTCATGGCCAACGACGCACTGGCGCGACTGCTGCACACCACCACGGCCGACCTGCGCGGTCGCCCGTTCCTGTCCTTCATCGCCGACGACAGCCGGCAGCTCGCGCTCACCTGCTACTTCCGCGCCGTCGTCGCCGCGGTGTCGCGCACCCTCGCCAGCGCGCCTGCGCCGACCCGCGTCCGTGCGATCACGGCCGACGGCGTGGCGCTGCGCGTCCAGGTCAGCTGGACGGCCACCCCCCCGGATGCCGAGGAGCGCCAGTACTGCGTCCTGCACATGGCCGCGGCGCCGCAGCCGCGCCCGGCCTCGGACGAGCCGCGCCCGGGCCTGCCGATGGCGCGCGCCCGGGTGGGTGTGGCGCTCGCCGACCTGACCGGCCGGATCGTGCGGATGAACCGCGGCGCGCAGACCCTCCTCAACACCGCGTCCTCGACGGGATCGCTCGCCGAGTTGATGCACCCCGAGCCCAGACCGGGCGATGTCGCCGCCCTCGCGCGGCTGATCGGCGGGGAACTCGAGGAGTACCGGACGCTGCGCTGCCGTACGAACGCGGACGGCAGCGCAGCCCTCCTGCGCACCGTGGCGACCCCGGTGCGCGACGCCAACGGAGGGCTCCGTGCGATCCTTGTCCAGCTCACTGATGTGGGCGAGGACGAGACGGCACGCAGGGAATGGCAGCGATTCGCGCGATGAGTGGCAACCACAGCAACGAGTGGCGACTTCCGCTCGAGAGCGAACTCGTCGACGCCCTGCGCGCCGGCCAGCTCACGATGGCCTACCAGCCGATGTTCGACATCGTCGACGGCCGGTTGGTGGGGCTGGAGGCCCTGAGCCGGTGGACGCACTCGACGCTCGGTGCTGTGCCGCCGGCCGAGTTCGTCGCGGTCGCCGAGCGCAGCGGGCTGATCTTCCGGTTCACCCGGTGGTCCTTGCAGCAGGCCTGTGAGGAGCTCGCCGCCTGGCGCTGGGAGTCGCCCGGCGCCGCCGGCATCCCGGTCTCGGTGAATATCTCGACGGAGTGCCTGCTCGAGCCGGGCTTCGCCGACATCGTCGAGGAGTGCACGACCTCCAGCGGGTTGGCACCGAGCGACATCGTCGTCGAGGTGGCGGCGCACACCGTCGGCCGCGGTCAGGTGATCGAGAACCTCCGCGGGCTGGCCGAGCGGCGCATCCCCATCACGCTCGACGGCTTCGACCGCAGTTCGGGAACCGCCGAGCAGCTGGGCCGCATGCCGCTGTCGTCGGTCAAGATCGGCGTCGACGTCCTGCGCGCTGCCGGCTCCGATCCCGAAGCGGCCGAGCTCATCCGCTCCGTGGCCACGGTGGGCGCCCGGCAGGGGTTCACGACGGTCGCGAAGGGCGTCGAGACCCGCGACGAGCTCGAGGCGGCCCGCAGCGCCGGCTGCAGCCAGGCCCAGGGAAACCTGCTGGGCCAGGCGATCCCCGAGTCCCGCTTCGCCGATCTGCTGCACGCGGGCTGGGCGATCTGACCCCACCCCGGCCGGCGGTCAGGCCAGGTTGGTGAGGACGCGTCCCCGCCCGTCGGCCTTCGCCTTGAGCAGCGCGACGTCGGCCTTCTCGAGCATCGACTCGAGGTCGATGTAGGGAACTGCGCTGTAGGCCAGCCCGATGCTCGCCCCCAGCCGGCCCGCGTCGTCGATCTCGATCCGGCACAGCGCGTCGCGCACGCGCGTGGCGACGGCCTGTGCGGCCTCCAGGTCGAGGTTGGTCAGCAGCACCGCGAACTCGTCGCCGCCGAAGCGCCCGACGACGTCCTCGGTGCGCAGTTCGTCGCGCAGGCACGCCCCGACGGCAGCGAGCGCGCGGTCACCGCCGAGGTGCCCGCACAGCTCGTTGATCTGCTTGAAATGGTCGAGGTCGATGACCAGGGTGACGACCGACCAGCCCTCGCGGCCCGCGCGGGCGAGTTCGGCGTTCGCGGCGTCGCGCCAGGCGGTGAAGTTGAGCAGCCCCGTCTTGGCATCGGTGCGGGCAGCCTTCTCGAGCTGCTTGACCGCCGTCGTGCGGTAGATGAGGGCCAGCACGACCAGGCTCAGCGGCGACGCCCAGGGCAGGACCACCACCGTGGCGGCGGTCAGGACACCCAGAGCCGTCGTTGCCAGCTCGAAGGCCTGCTCGTCCGAGCTCAGCATGGCGTCGGACAGCTTCTCCGGCTTGGTCATCAGATAGATGACGGCGATGACCAACCCCTGGTTGACCACGGCGATCGTCACCATCGCGAGCAGGATCCCGAGCACCGCGACGAAGCCCGTGGGCAGGGTCGAGCCGTGGTCGACGCGGTGCAGCACCATCGAGGCCGACACCGTCGCCAGAACCACGGTCGACGCGGTGAACAGCAGCCGGTGCGGACGCGCGGACTGGTGCCGCCGGATCCGGATGAACGTGTGCGCGTACACCGCGACGATCAGCAGTGCCGCGTACCCCGTGGACAGGGCGACGACGCCGGCGAACTGCCACATCGAGTTCGCGTTGGCACCGCCATTGGGGCTGTGCAGGTACCTGCGCATACGCTCGAGGCGGTCGTTCGCCTCGGCGAACAGCGCCGACAGGCCGAACAGGATCGCCAGATCGACGCCCTGGCTGATCGAGTTCGAGCTGCGCGGCGCGAAGTAGAGCACGGCGCCGAGCGCCGCGAGATCGGCGGCCAGGACGAGCAGCAGCACGGGGCCGGGCAGCTGCCACAGCTGCCAGCGGGCCACGGCGGCGAACGGTCCGCGGCGCGGGCGTGCGGACTTCCCGACGCGGGGCGCACCGGTAGGGACGGCCACGCTGAGCCCTCCCTCGGCGCGTAGAACCATCGGTCTGAGCCAACGGGTGCAGGGGTCTGCATCCAGAAATAGACTTTACGTCAAATTCACACAGCGCGGAAGAGGTGCGGAAGAGGTAATTCCGCAGCGCGCGCACCGAGACGATAGCGCGCTGCGGGACCCGTCCCGCAAGGGCTGCAGGCCGATACCACCGATCCTGAGAGCGTTTCCACGAACGTCAAGCCGGGTAATTCGGGCAAATTTGAGAATTATCGCGCGGACGCGCGGCGCCGCGGGGCGTCGGGACGGCCGGTGACCGGCGTTTGCCGCGGCTCCGGGCACGGGTAGCGCTACTGGCGAACCCCGCGAGTCGCCTACGAAGGAGCAGGTCCATGAGCGACGAACTGTCCGGCAAGCGCATCGCCTTCCTGGTCGCCAACGTCGGCGTCGAGCAGGTCGAACTCGAACGGCCCTGGCGGGCGATCCAGGACGCCGGCGGGCAGCCCGTCCTCGTCGCACCGGCGGACGACGACGTCCAGGCGATGAACCACGACACCGAACTGGGCGACACCTTCCACCCCGACAGCACCGTGAACAGCGTGTCGGCGGACGAGTTCGACGGCCTCGTGCTGCCGGGCGGCTGCGTGAATCCGGACAAACTACGCATCGAGCCGGATGCCATGGCGCTGGTGCGCGCCTTCGCCTCGGCCGGCAAACCGATCGCCGCGATCTGCCACGGCCCGTGGTCGCTGGTCGAGACCGGCGCGGTCAAGGGCAAGACGCTGACCAGCTGGCCGAGCCTGCAGACCGACGTGCGCAACGCGGGCGGCGAATGGCGCGACGACGAGGTCGTGACCTGCGAGCAGCAGGGCTTCACGCTGGTCACGAGCCGCAAACCGGACGACCTGGACGCCTTCTGCGCGACCGCGGTCGGCGTGTTCGCGCGCGCGAGCTGACCCCGGAACCGTGTACCCTCACCAACGGTTCGGCATTTCCTTCACGTCACGGCGCGCGGGATAGCTGCAGCGCGTGACGACGGTCGATGGCCCATCCGGGCCGGAGGCCAGGAGTCACGTCAAGACCCCGGACCCGCACAGTGCGGGACGGCATCGACTCCGGAAGGACAATCGGTATGGCACAGGGCACAGTCAAGTGGTTCAACAGCGAAAAGGGCTTCGGCTTCATCGCTCCTGACGATGGCAGCGCGGACGTCTTCGTCCACTACTCGGCCATCGCGAGCGACGGCTACCGCTCGCTCGACGAGAACCAGCGCGTCGAGTTCGAGATCGTCGCCGGCCAGAAGGGCCCGCAGGCGGAGAACGTCCGCAGCATCTGATCTTCGCGATCACCGGGGCCGGGTCACGCACTGCGTGACCCGGCCCTGCTGCGTCCGGGCCCTGAAGAGGCTCAGCCCTCCCGCGGGATGACCGGAACTTCCAGGACGGACGGGCGCTCGCGGCTCCACCGAATGGTCGCCGTGCCGCGCCCGCTGCGTTCGTAGCTCGTCGGGAAGTGCCCGAACAACGGGTTGCGCGGGTGGAGATAACGGCCCGCGACTACCAGCCGCAGGCTGTCGCCGGCCCGGAAGAACGTTGCGGACGAGCTGAGGGCGACGAGCACCTCGAGCTGCTCGCCCGCGCGCACCGGACACAGGGCGCGGAACGCGTGCTCGGGTTGGTGGGGTGCGCTGCGCTCGGGATCGAGCTCGCGCAGCGCGAGCCGCAGTCGGCCCTGGGCGACGTGGTCGCGGACGTACCCGTACGAGCCGTGGAAGCCGACCGGCGCGCCGGCGGACCACTTCTCCACGCCGACGAACAGCCTCGGGTCGGCCGTGCCGGTCGTCGCCACCTGCAGCCGCAACGTCATCGGCCCGGTGAGCTCGGTGTCGTCTTCGAAGAAGTAGTGGAACGCCGCGGCGTTGCGTCGCAGGTTGAACCGGACCTCGCCGTCACGGGCGGGGCGCTCGCTCAACGTGCCCTCGACGCCGAGGTGGAGGTGGCGCCAGTCGGTGCGGGCGAGCGGCCACTCCCCCTCGTCGCGCACCTCGACGACGTTTTCGGCCCGGTCACGGATCTCGAGCCGCAGCACCGGCAGCGCCGACACGTCACGTCCGCGCAGGTGCCGGTCGAAGAACGCCAGCTGGGTGCGGCGCGCCTCATCGCCGTAGAACGTCGACCACTTGGGGCCGCGGTGTGCGTAGGCGTGTCGCTCGATCGAGCCGGCCTGCTGGAACGCGCGCATCGATCCGGCGCTGTGCAGGTTGGCGTCGGAGAAGCTCGTGCAGACGAGCATCGGCACGGTGATCCTGTCGAGTTCCGGGACGAGCGCGTCCCACCAGTCGTCGCGCAGCGGGTGCCTGCGCCGCTCGGCGGCGAAGTCGGTGCGCAATCGCGCGACACGCTTGGTGAGGAACAGCCACACGCGGGCGAAGCCGTTCTCGGCGATGCCGCCGGGGGTGAAGAAGTCCCGGTAGGCGTCGGTGAAGCCCTCCCACGGGCAGATCGCTTTGAGCGCGGGCGGGTTCAGCGCGGCGACCTTGTACTGCGACAGGGCCAGGTAGGACACGCCGAGCATGCCCACCCTGCCGTTGGACCACGGCTGCGCAGCGGCCCAGGCGATCACGTGGGCGATGTCGTCGGCCTCCTGGTCGGAGAGCAGCTCGCCGCGCCCGCCCGAGTGCCCACCGCCGCGGGTGTCCAGGTTGATGACGGCGTAGCCCTGCTGCGCCCACCAGACCGGGTCCGGCGCCTCCCAGCTCGTCTGGTCGGAGATGACGAGAGGTTGCGGTTGGTTCATCACCCGGAACTGCGCGTTGAGGCGCCACCGACCGCGCTTGCGCACCGGCACCTCGTCCTTGCCGTACGGATGGGCGGAGAGGATCACAGGGAACGGGCCCGGCCCGGGCGGACGGAACAGGTTCAGCCGCAGTGTGACGCCGTCCGGCATCGCGACCGCGACGTCCTCGTCCTTGGCGATGTCCGGCGGCATCGGATAGACGCTGACCGGCGGGTGCCGCGTGGCGCGCAATCGGGTGCGGGCGTAGGCGAAGCGACCCGGCCTGCGCCACGGCCGGTCGAGCGTGCGGTAACTCATCGGATCGTCCCTCGTCGACAGCGTGATTAGAGTGGCAATCAAGTCGATTAGAGTCAAACTCTAATCAAACGTAGGGTGGCGCCATGCCGGCCTCCGCACCGCCACCGACCCGCCGCCAAGAGGCCGCCGCTGCCTCGCGGGCGGAGACACGTCGCCGGCTCCTGCAGGCGGCCGAGGACGAGTTCACCGAGCGCGGCTACAGCGCCGCGACCGTCGCACGCATCGCGGCCCGGGCCGGGGTCACGGTGCAGACGCTCTACCTCGCCTGGGGCAGCAAGCGCGCACTCCTGCGCGCCTACATGGAGGCAGCACTCGCGGGCACCGACCAGACTCCGTACCTGCAAGCGCGTCCCGACCTGATTGCCGCGGCCTTCGCGGGCGTCACCGACGATCCGCGCGCGATCGTCCGGAGGATCAGCGCGTTCTACCGGCAGATCGCCGAACGGTCGGCGCTCGGCTGGCAGCTGTACCGGGACGCGGCCGCGACCGATCCCGAGATCGCCGCGGACTGGCAGGCGTTGCAGACCCTGCGCCACCAGACGTTCGTCACCCTGATCAAGCAACTACCGCCCGGCAGTCTGCGGCCCGGCCTCACCCGGGCGGCCGCCGCCGACACCGCCTGGGTCATCGCGAGCCCCGACTCCTACGACCTGCTCGTCCGCAGGCGCGGCTACCCGCTCGACCGGTACGAGAAGTGGGTGACGACGTCGCTCACGGCAGCGCTGCTGCGAGGCGACGGACGCGCCGACGTTTAGCGCGGGACGAAGCGTCACCCAGCCATAACCGGATGGTATGGCTCTTGTCGTCTCGAAGGGGGTACCGCGCGTTCTCGCCCGCTGTCAGCATTGCGCCATCGCTTTCCGCAACACTTCCGAGGGGCAACTGATGGCAACGGTGACAACGTCCGACGGCACGGAGATCTTCTACAAGGACTGGGGCTCCGGACAGCCGATCGTCTTCAGCCACGGGTGGCCGCTCTCGGCCGATGACTGGGACGCCCAGATGCTGTTCTTCCTGCAGCACGGGTTCCGGGTCGTGGCGCACGACCGTCGCGGACACGGCCGCTCGGCGCAGGTGAGCGACGGGCACGACATGGACCACTACGCCGACGATCTCGCCGCGGTGGTCGACCACCTCGACCTGCACGACGCCGTACACGTCGGCCACTCCACCGGAGGCGGCGAGGTCGCGCACTACCTCGCCCGGCACGGCGAGAGCCGCGCCGCGAAGGCGGTGCTGATCAGTGCGGTGCCGCCGATCATGGTGCAGACCGAGTCGAACCCGGGCGGGCTGCCGAAGAGCGTCTTCGACGATCTGCAGGCGCAGCTCGCGGCGAACCGCTCGGAGTTCTATCGCGCGCTGCCGTCCGGCCCGTTCTACGGCTTCAACCGGCCAGGCGTCGAGCCGTCGGAAGCGATCATCGAGAACTGGTGGCGGCAGGGCATGATGGGCGGCGCGAAGGCCCACTACGACGGCATCGTCGCGTTCTCGCAGACCGACTTCACCGATGACCTCCGGAAGATCACGATTCCGGTGCTCGTCATGCACGGCGACGACGACCAGATCGTCCCCTACGCCGACTCCGGGCCGCTGTCCGCCGAGCTCCTGCAGAACGGCACGCTGAAGACCTATCCGGGCTTCCCGCACGGCATGCCGACGACCCAGGCCGAGACGATCAACGCCGACCTCTTGGAGTTCATCCGCTCCTGAGAGCCTGATCGGGCGCCTCCGAGGAGGCGGCGGACGAGTCGACCTGTAGGCCGGGTTCTGTCCTCGACCGGAGTCGAGGGACGGCCATCCATCTCGGCCTGCCGTCGCCGACAGGCTCCAGCGGTCTACCCGCAGGCTCGGGCGGGCCGCCCTCGAACGCCTGCGCAGACGTCCGGAGACGTCCTTCTTGACCTTGCTCCGGGTGGGGTTTACCTAGCCGTCCCGATCACTCGGGGCGCTGGTGGTCTCTTACACCGCCGTTTCACCCTTACCGGCGCACGCGCCGGCGGTCTGTTTTCTGTGGCACTGTCCCGCGGGTCACCCCGGGTTGCCGTTAGCAACCACCCTGCCCTGTGGAGCCCGGACCTTCCTCGGCGGAGCATTCCTGCCCCGACGCAGCCGTCCGGTCGGCTCGTCCGCCGCAGGCGAAGTTTATGCCACATCGCGGCACCGTGTGAATCCAGCCAGGCTGGGTAGCCTGCCCGGGTGCACGGGGCCGCGGCGGAGACGATCGCGATCGTCGCCCTCGTGGTCAGCATCGGCTGCGCGGTGTTCCGTCCGTTCGGCCTGGGCGAGGCGGTCGTCGCCGTACCCGCGGCCGCGGTCCTGGTGCTGACCGGCGCCACCACCTGGCACCAGGCGCTCGACCGCATCGAGACCATCGGTCCGACGGTCGGCTTCCTCGCCGCGATCCTGGTGTTCGGGCATCTGTGCGCCGAGGCAGACGTGTTCGCCTACCTCGGTTCGCGCGCGGCACGCGCCAGCCGCGGACGGCCGCGCCGGCTGCTCGTGCTCGTCGTCGGGCTCGCCGCGGCCGTCACCGTCGTGCTCACGCTGGACGCGACCGTCGTCCTGCTGACGCCGGTCGTGCTGGCGACCGTGACGCAGCTGGACGTCGCCCGCCGGCCGCCCCTGTACGCCTGCACCCGGCTGGCGAACAGTGGCTCGTTGCTGCTGCCCGTGTCGAACCTGACGAACCTGCTCGCGTTCACCGCGAGCGGGCTCTCCTTCGGGCGGTTCGCGCTGCTGATGCTGTTGCCGTGGCTGCTGGTCTGCGCCGGCGAGTGGCTCGGGCTGCGCACGTTCTTCCGCGCCGACCTGCCGGCGGGCGAGCATCCGCTGCCCTCGGACGTGCCGACCGCCCCGGTGTACACGCTCGCCGTGCTCGCGCTGACCGTGGTCGGGTTCGTCGTCACGTCCTCGGTACACGTGCAGCCGGCGTGGGCCGCGCTCGGCGGGTGCGTCCTGCTGCTCCTGCCCCGCGCCCGTCACCGGGACGTCCGCGCGCTGCGGCTGCTCGGCGAGGCGAACCCGGGCTTCTGCCTGTTCGTGCTCGCGCTGGCGGTCATCGTCGAGGCGGTGACCGCCAACGGGCTGGGCCACGCGCTGCGGCACCTCGTCCCGTCCACGTCCGGCTTCGGCGAACTGGTGCTGACCGCGCTGGTCGCCGCCGGTCTGGCGAACCTGGTCAACAACCTTCCGGCGACGCTGGCACTCATCCCGCTGGCGGCCGCGAACCCGGTGCTCGTCCTCGCGATGCTGCTCGGTGTGAACATCGGCCCGAACGCGACGTACGGCGGGTCGCTCGCGACCCTGCTCTGGCGTCGGCTGCTGCCTGCCGACGACGCGCCGCGTGCCCGCGAGTTCCACCTGCTGGGCGCGCTGACCGTCCCGGTGCTGCTCGTGATCTGCACAGCCGGGCTGTGGATCAGCGCGAAGGCATTCGGTTCCTGACGCTCACAGGTGGGACGTGTCGTTGAACGAGCGCAGTGACGCGGCACCGTCGGCGAAGTAGTCGACGATCGACACCGACGCGGTGTCCAGATGCATCCGGTGCAGCGCGACGGGCGGCGCCTCCAGCACGGCGCGCACCAGCGACTTGATCGGCGAGACGTGCGTCACGACGACCACGCGCTGGTCGGGCCACGCGGCGATGATCGAGTCCCGCGCGCGTCGTGCGCGGCGGGCGAGCGACGTCAACGACTCTCCGCCGGGTGGGGCCACGTCGGGCGAGGCGAGCCACTGCGACAGCGCGTCGGGATGCTGCGCGCGTACCTCGCCGAACGTCATGCCCTCCCAGGCGCCGAAGTCGACCTCGGCCAGGTCGTCGACGTACGTGACGTCCACCCCCAACGCCGACGCGATCGCCTCGGCCGTCTCGCGCGCGCGGCGCAGGGGCGAGGACGCCACCGCCGCGATGCCGCCCCACGACGAGGCCCGCCGCGCGAGCGCGGCGGCCTGGCCCCGCCCCGTCTCGTTCAGCGGCAGGTCGTTGCGCCCCGAGAAGCGCTTGTCGACCGAGTGCTGTGTCGACCCGTGCCGCACGAGGACGAACCGGGTCGGCGTCGTCGTCGGCGGCGCCCATGAGCCGACCGGCGGTGTCGCGACGGTGCGCGCGGCCTTCGGGGCGATGCCCGCGGCGCGGTCCATCGCCTCGTTCGCGAGCCGGTCGGCGTGCTTGTTCTTCTCGCGCGGGATCCACTCGAAGCTGATAGCCGGGAACTGCCGGCGCAGCTCGTTGGCCCGGCGGGCGAGCGGGCGCAGCCCCTCGTTCTTGACCTGCCACACGCCCTTCATCTGCTCGATGACGAGCTTGGAATCCATCCGCACCGCGACCGCGGTGGCGCCGAATTCGAGTGCGGCCTCCAGGCCCGCGATCAGCCCGCGGTACTCGGCGACGTTGTTCGTCTCGATCCCTATGCCGTCCGAACGCTCGGCCAGCACCGCGCGGGTGGACGCGTCCATGACGACCGCGCCGTAGCCGGCCGGGCCCGGGTTGCCGCGCGAGCCGCCGTCGGCCTCGACGATGACCGACGTCATCCTCAGAGACCGGACTCGGCGGTCCGGACCAGGATCCGACGGCAGTTCTCGCACCGCACGACGGCGTCCGGCGCGGCCGCGCGGACGGCCGAGAGTTCGCTGCCGGACAGCTCGATCCGGCAGCCCTCGCAGCGCCGCTGGCGCAGCATCGCGGCACCGACGCCGCCCCCAGCCGTGCGGGCCTTCTCATACAGCGCGAGCAGGTCGGCCGGGATCTCCGTGGCGATCGCGGTGCGCTCGCCGGTGCGCTCGGCGACGGCCGCGTCGATCTCGGCGAAGGCCGCGTCGCGCGCCGCCACCAGGCCGTTGCGCTCGCTGATCACCTCGTCGCGCTGCGCGGTGAGCCGCAACAGGTCCGCCTCGACCGTCTCGCGCCGCTCCATGACCTCCAGCAGGTCGTCCTCGAGCGAACCCTGCCGGCGCTTGAGAGTGGCCAGCTCGTGCTGCAGACCTTCGAGTTCCTTGGCCGGCAGCCCGCCGGACTGCAGCCGCTGCTCGTCGCGCGTCTCGCGGCTGCGGACCTGGTCGATCTCGGTCTCGAACCGCTTCTGGTCCTCGGCGACGTCCGCGAGGCGGGTCTCGGCGTCGATCACCTCGTTGCCCAGTTCGTTCGCCCGCGCGTCGGCATCGGCGAGCTTGGCGATCTCGGGCAGGCTGCCGCGCCGGTGCGCGAGCTGGGCGAGGGCGGTGTCGACGGCCTGCAGATCGAGCAGGCGGAGCTGGGCGGCGGGGTCTGCGTTCACTGGCTGTTCGGACTCGATTCCTGCGATGATTCCTGGGATGTGATCGGGACGGGGCCGGGCGACGCCGCGTGCAGCGTCCACGGATCCGTGACGCGCCGCGACACCAGGACCTCCAACTTAGTGCCGAACCGGTCGCGCAGCCGCCCCGCCAGCGCATCGAGCCACGGTGCCTCGGTCGCCCAGTGCGCGGCATCGACCAGCGCCATGCCGTCGCCGCCGCGCTCGGCGACCGCCTCGCTGACCTGGTGGTGCTTGAAGTCGGACGCGAGGAACACGTCCGCACCGGCACGGCGAGCCAGCTCGGTGTAGGACGCGCCGGACCCGCCCGACACCGCGACGGTGCGCACGATGCGCTCCGGATCGCCGGCGGCACGCACCCCCCATCGGGTCGCCGGAAGCACCGCCGCGGCGCGCTCGGTGAAGGCCCGCAGCGTCACCGGCTCCGGCAGGTCACCGACGCGCCCGGCCCCGCGGCGGGTGGGCAGCGGCGCCTGCACGAGCAGGTCGAAGGCCGGTTCCTCGTACGGGTGCGTGGCGCGCAGGGCGGTGATCACGGCGTCGCGACGCGATCTCGGCACGACGGTCTCGAGCCGGATCTCCGGCACGGTCTCGATGTCGCCGACGGACCCGATCGCCGGGTTCGCGCCGGGCAGGGGGCGGAACGTCCCGGTGCCCTCCGTCCACCACGCGGCCCGGTCGTAGTCGCCGATGCGTCCGGCCCCCGCCGCAGCCAGCGCGTCGAGCAACCGCTGGGCGTCCGCGACCGGGACGAAGACCACCAACTTGTCGACGCCGGGCTCGCCCCGGACGTCCACGGGCCGCGTGCCGGTCAGCCCGAACAGCCCGGCCAGGGCGTCCGAGACGCCGGGATCGGCGACGTCGGCGTTGGTGTGCGCGACGAGGTGCGCAACGCCGGACCGGATCATGCGGTGGACGAGCGCGCCCTTCGGGTCCGTCGTCGGGACACCGTGCACCCCGCTGAGGAGCAGCGGATGGTGGGTGACGAGCAACTGGGCGCCCGCGCGCTCGGCCTCGGCGACGACCTCGGGCACCGGGTCCACCGCGAGCAGCACCCGCTCGATCGGCGCGTCCGGGTCGCCGCACACCAGACCGACGGCGTCCCACGACTCGGCCCAGCTCGGGTCGAACCACTGGTCCAGGACGGACAGCACCTCGGCCAAGCGCACGTCCCCGCCTCCTCAGCTCGTCCTCCGGCGTTGCGGGCGAACCTACCTGCACCCGGTACCGTGCTTACGGGCACACAGCCCGAGCCGGGATGGGCTGGAGGGGTCATGCTTCTGTTCGACGGCGTAGGCGGCCTGATCGTCCTCGGTGTCTGGATCTTCTGTTTCATCGACGTGCTGCTGACGCCGCCGGAGCTGTGCCGCAACCTGCCGAAGGTCGCGTGGGTGCTGCTCGTCCTGATCTTCGACATCCTGGGTTCGATCGCGTGGCTGGTCGCGGGCCGGCCGTGGAACCGCGCGGCGGTCGGGGCCTCCCCGCGCTCGACCCACGTCGACTCGCGCTATCCCGAGTACGACCGGCCGAACCGCTACCGCCCGACGAATCCCGATGACGACGAGGAGTTCCTGGCCGGGCTGCGCAAGCGGGCCGAGGAGCAGCGCCGCCGGGCACGCGAGCAGTCCCGCGAACAGGGTGAACCGGAGCAGGGTTCCGACCCGACCAGCTGAGCTTTCCCTATCGACTTACTAGACATAGGACGTCGTTCGCGGCACACTGATCGGGTGAGCACCGCCGTCCTGTCCCCCTTCAGCCTCGCCCAGCTCCGCGAACTGACCGGCTCGTACGCCGACGACGTGCGCGCCGGCCAGTACCCGATCGTCGACTTCGACCCGGACGAGCGCTGGCACCGCCGCATCTACCGCGACTCCCGCGTCGACGTATGGCTGATCAGCTGGCTGCCGGCCCAGGGCACCCAGCTGCACGACCACGGCGGATCGTCCGGGTCCTTCGCCGTCGTGTCCGGCGAGTTGTCCGAGGCGGTGGCGGTCCGCGGTCATCACGGCATCCGGCTGCACGAGCGCACGCACACGCCGGGACGTCCCGTCGGCTTCGGCCCGCAGTACGTCCACGACGTCCGCAACCTCAGCGACGCACCGGCCGTGAGCGTGCACGCGTACTCCCCGCCGCTGACGTCCATGTCCTTCTACGACGTCGCCGGCTCGGCGCTGCACTGGGTCGCGGGCCTGGACACGAACGACCCCGAGCCGACCGTCGACCCGAGCCTGCTGGCGGTGGCGTCGTGACCACCGCCCGGTTCGCCTCGGTGGACGACCTGCTCGCCGACGCGCGCAGTCGCCTGCTGCGCCTGGATCCGCACGCCGCGGCGGCCGCGCTCGATCTCGGTGCCCGCCTGGTCGACATCCGCCCGTACGCCCAGCGTGTACGCGAGGGCGAGATCCCCGGATCGCTCGTCGTCGAGCGCAACCATCTCGAGTGGCGGCTGCATCCGCAGTCGTCGGCCCGACTGCCGCAGGCCGCGCCGGGGCGCACCTGGATCGTCGTCTGCTCCGAGGGCTACACGTCCTCGCTCGCAGCCGATTCGCTCAACGCGATCGGCGTGCCGGCGACAGATCTTGCCGGCGGCTTCCAGGCGTGGCGCGCCGCGGGGCTGCCCGTGACTGCGGGCGGCACGCCCGCCGAGCAGGTCGTCGCTCAGCTGCCGCTGGAGCTCCAGCAGGACAGGCTTCCCGCCACGTAGATCGGGTCGCCGTTGCTGGTCGCGACCAGGGTCGCGGTGCCCGGCGTCAGCGCGTAGTGCGCCTCCGCGACGGTCTGCGTACCCGTGACGGCGAACGAATTGCCGCCACCCGCCTCGTCCAGCTCGACCCTGCCCGCGCTGCCGGCCGGCGCACCGTCGGCGTACGCGCCGACCAACGTGACCGATCGGCACGTGCGGGTGGGGATCGACGCGATGGTGCCGCTCGCACCGGACGCCGCGTAGTAGAAGCGCGTGCCGGCCACCTTCACGTACTTGCCGGTCGTGCCGAGGAACTTCGCCAACCCGATCGGGGCGTAGACCGAGACGAGCACCGGCGAGCTGACGACGACCGCGTGCTTGCGCGCGTTGCGCACGACGACGCGGTAGTCGTAGCGGCCGATCGAGGGCGCGATGATGGTCGCGTTGCCGGTGGACTCGATGCCTGCGGTGTAGCCCGACAGCGTCGGCTCGATCGTGGCGTACCTTCTGCCGACCCGCGCCCGCTGCAGGACGACCGAGCCGTCCTGAGGCGGGTTGTGCAGGGTGAACGACACCCGGATGTAGCCGCCGGGCGACGCCGCCCGCTTGCTGAGCTTCCAGTGCAACCGCGGCGCCGGCGCGGCGCTCGAAGGCCCCGCGACGGTCAGCGACGCGGTGACGAGCGAGGTGGCGGCGAGCCCGGCGGCCGCGATGGCGACGGCGAGCGGACGGCGGATGCGCATGTGGTCTCCCCAGACGTCTCGGCCGGACGCGCGACAGCCTCACACAGCGTGTACCGCGTGTCCATGACGCCGGCCATGATCGCCCATCACCGGCCGCTCGCGCGCGCCAGCGGTTACGCGAACTGCGGGTAGAGCGCGGTGACGCCGCCGGCCAGGCCGCCGCGCACTTGCTGCGAGAGCTCGTCGGCGAGGATCTCGACCTGCCCGGCCTCGAGACCGTCCAGGGCCAGCGTCGCGACCGCCGCCGGGTCGCTCTTCGGGCCGTCGACATGGCGTGCCATGTCGGTGTCCATGTAGCCGACGTGCAGCCCGGCGACCAACACGTTGTGCTCGGCCAGCTCCTGCCGCACCGCGTTGGTCAACGACCACTCCGCCGACTTGGCGGCCGAGTACGCCGAGACGGCCGGCATCGTGAACCACGACAGCACCGACAGCACGTTGAGAACGGCCGCCTGCGGAGCCGCGGTCAGCTGCGGGACGAAGGCGCGGATGACGCGCAGCGTGCCCAGGTAGTGCGTGTCGAGCTCGCCCGCGATGTCGTCGAAGTCTCCGGTGAGCAGCGACGCCCCGAACGACGAGCCGGCGTTGTTGATCAGGACGTTCGCACCCTGCACGATCTCGGCGGCGCTCGTCACCGACGCCGGGTCGCGCAGGTCGATGCGTACCGGTGTGACGCCCTCGACCGTCACGGTCCCGGGGTCGCGGGCGCCCGCGTAGACGGTGGCGCCGCGCGCCAGCAGTTGTTCGGCGAAATGCCGGCCGAGGCCTCGGTTGGCCCCGGTGACGAAGGCGGTGCTGCCTGCGAGCTTCATGATCGATCCTCCTGAGTTGGTTCTGCCAAGTTAGCATTCTGGATCTGGAATGCCAACCCAGCTACGATGGGAGCATGGGTCCGGATCTCAGCTGCCCGATCGCCCGCAGCCTCACCGTGCTCGGCGAGCGCTGGACGCTGCTGGTGATGCGCGAGGCCGTCAGCGGCACGACCCGGTTCGCGGATTACCGCGACAACCTCGGCATCGCGACCGACGTGCTCTCGGACCGGCTACGCAAGCTCGTCGACCACGGCCTGCTCGCGCGCGTCCCCTACCAGGAGCCCGGCAGCCGCAGCCGGGACGCCTACGAGGTGACGCCGGCGGGACGCGAGGTGATGGTGGTGCTCGGCGCGCTGCAGGAGTGGGGCGCCGAGAACGTCCCCCGCGCCGGCGCGCCTCTCGTCGAGCGCCGCCGCATCAGCGACGGCGCGCCGCTGCACGTCGCGTTCGTCGACGACACCGGCCGCGAGGTGCCCGTCGATGACGTCGAGTTCACCCTGACCCCGGCTTGATCGACGGATAACGTTTGTGTTCGGTCCGGCCGGTCCGCCGAGCGCGAAGCGGGCAGACCAGAAACAGACCTGATCGTTCGGGCTGTCCAACCCCGAGTCGATCACCCAGCCACGCCCGATCGTCCGGAGGCGGGCAGGACGCGCGGCCCCAGGATCAGTCGCCCTCGCCGGCCAGCGGCGGCCCGACCTTGGTGTCGTCCTGGTGGTACAGGAATCCGTCGATGCCGAGCCCGCGCAGCCGCGCCAGCTCCCCCGCCACCAGCTGGGTCGCGGCGATCTCGAGGATCGCCCGGCTCATCGGCGCCACCGCCGGAACGCGCAGGACGCTCAGCCGCTCCCTCGCGGCCACGTCCGCAGCGGTCACCAGGCCGACCTGGACGCCCCGATCCGCGAGGTAACCCGCCAGCGCGACCTCGCGATCGTCACCGAACAGGATCACCGCGTGCGCGGAGGTCAGCGGCTCCATGGGCCCGTGCAGGTACTGGTAGGTCTCGTAGGCTGCCGTCGCCAACCGGGTCGACTCGCGCAGCAGGAGCGCCGTCTCGGCGATGGATGACACCGCCGATGCCGTGCCCACGACGTCGATCTC
>Ga0164242_10003782_pt1 | contig 17144 bp, 13 predicted proteins | sample OricomgcompostMG_FD_108783 | JGI IMG/M metagenome (GOLD analysis project Ga0164242, IMG submission 108783) | Miracle-Growth compost microbial communities from Emeryville, California, USA - Original compost - Miracle growth compost (MG) ...
CGGGCGCCGCATCTGGTGCTCGATGGTCTCACCCTTGTGGCTGGTATCGCCGGAACCCGAACCAGCCACCTCGCGGCACCGGCCGACATACTGGAAGGCGTCGTTGCCCCGGCCTTGAAAAGCCGAACCGGACGTCGCGTGCAGCTACACGCCGTGTGCGACGGGTTCGTCAGCGGCCAGGAGACCGCTGTCGCCGCGGCGGTCGACGGGCGTCCGGCCCGTCCGATCACACTCTCCGCGCCGCTGATGACCCGTGGCGTCGGCGGTCGCCCAACCATCGTGCTGAATGTGGAAACGCTCGCGCACATCGCGCTGATCGCTCGCTTCGGGTCATGGTGGTTCCGCAACCGCGGCGTAGCCGATGACCCTGGCAGCCGTCTGGTTACGGTCTCTGGCGCCGTGCGCCGGGCCGGTGTGTGGGAGGCCCCAGGCGGCGCCACATTGGGCGACATCATCGATGCGGCCGGCGGCTCAACCGAACCGCTGCGGGCGCTACTCGTCGGTGGCTACCACGGCAGCTGGGTGCCGTGGACGACGGCAGCCGCTCGTTCTCCGCTGACCCGGACCGGCTTGCGGGAATATCAAGCATCACCCGGTGCCGGCGTGCTGATTGCGCTGCCCGAACGAGTTTGCGCCCTACAAGCCGCGGCCGGCGTCGTGAGCTACTTGGCTGGAGAGTCGGCAGGCCAATGCGGCCCGTGCCGCAACGGGCTGCCGGCGATCGCTCGACACATCGACGCCCTCGCTTGTGGCCGCGCCTCCCGGACCACCATCTTGGAGCTCGGCCGCTTAGCCGGCGTGGTCGAGGGTCGAGGTGCCTGCCGACACCCCGACGGCACCGCCCGGTTTATCCGCAGCACTCTGCAGATCTTCGCCGCCGAGGTGGAACAGCACCTCGTAGGGCACTGCACCGCTCCTGCCCAAACCGACCCGAGGAGAGTTCCGTGGCTACAGAGCTGATCATCGACTGGACACGCTGCCAAGCGCGCGGCGTCTGCGTGGACCTGCTTTCGCGACTCCTGAGCACCGACGACTGGGGCTACCCCCTCGGTCGTGACGGCACCGGCAGGATCGAAATCGATGCGCAGAGCCATCGGGACGCGCAGACCGCCGTCCGCGAGTGCCCTCGGCTCGCCTTGCGACTGAACCGCGCCTCGTGAACGTCGCCGCAGTGCCGGCGCAGCTCACCGGACTTCTCACTGACGTCATCGACCATGCCACTGGGCGTCATGAACGTGTCAATCCGGTCACGCCGCGCAGTGGAGGGCCGGCTGGCAACGCACTGCTGACCGCCTGGACCGGCCTGGTGCTACTCGGGCTGATCGTTGCTGAGCTGCTCACTCTGATCGACGTTCGAGGGCTGATCAGCTGGCACATAGCGATCGGTGCGTTACTCATTCCGCCCGCTCTGGTCAAGACCGGCACCACGACCTGGAGAATGGTCCACTACTACTGCGGGCACACGGGTTACCGAATTGGCGGGCCACCACCGACTCTCCTTCGATTACTCGGACCCCTGGTCGTGATCAGTACCATCGGGCTACTGGGTAGCGGGGTCCTGCTGACTCTTATGGGCAGCACGGAAAGCCATAATGTCCTACTGACGGCCCTGGGTTTGCGGATCGACTGGGTGACTGTGCACCAGGGGGCGTTCGTTGCCTGGGCAATCGCAACCGGACTCCACCTCCTCGCCCGAATAATTCCGGCACTACGACTGACGGGACGACAGCTCTCGACGCACCCCAAGGTGCCCGGGTTAGTAGGCCGGGCCGTCGTCATATCAACAGCGATGGGAATCGCAGTCCTGCTCGCAATCCTCCTGGTGCGCGCCGACACCCCCTGGTTGGTCCCGGTGCGCCGGTTCGGTCGGTGACACATTGTTCTTCTGATACACGTTCAACATCTGTTGCACGTTGAACACACATTGGCAGTGATTGATAAGTCGAGTAAACAAGTTACATTCGGTCGGTGGCATGACACGACTCGACCGTGACCGGCCGTCCGCCGCTCGGCGGTGCATCGGACACAGCCCGCCCCGGGCAGGCCGCCCCGGGCAGCCAGCTTGAAGGCCTCGGCCATGCCGACCCGTGCCACTGCCGACGGCATAGGCCTGGGCGCTGCCCGACATTTGGCCGTATCCGCAGGATCAGGAGCATCAGCTGAGGTCGACGACCGAGCCGCGAACCCTGACCTGGCTGTTCGAAGCGGTACCGGCCAACGCCGCGGTGTGGGGGATCCGGTTCCGCGGCCTGCACCAGGCCCGCCCGTCGCTCGTACTGAGCAAGGCTGATCCGTCGTCCCGCAGCGGGGCCATCCATGCACGCCCCGTTGGCCGTCGCTGAGTGTGGGATTGGCTGATCGATGCGGCCGAGGCCTGCATAGCCTTCGCCGCGCTGCTGTCAACGTTGCTGTCAATTGTGGCATCAGGCCTTGGCTGCGTGACCATCGCGCCGCATACCGGCACACGACCTGGACTCGCTCGCTTGTCCGTGCTCGCTACTACCGTGTGTGCATGACATCGATCTGGCTCACCTCGATCGCGGCGCAATATCGGACGATCCTCGAGGATCTCGCAGTCGGGCTTCGCACGTGTCCCGACGAGTTGTGGGAGGAGAGCTTGTACCCAGTCGACCCGGCCGGCACGATCAGCTGGACCCCGCTCGACCCGCAGGGTCGCGAGTTCGACGATGAGGCGACCGCTCATTACAAGCGGCGGGCACAGGGCGCGGTCTGGCGCACTGCCTCGCACGCCCTCTTCTTCACGGACGCCGACCTGTCGTCGATGGAACAGGACTGGACCCCGCAGCCGCCACTATCGCTTCATGACGAAGACCCAAACGTCGTGCCACCCGCGTACTCCCGGGAGAACCTCTTAGAATACCTCGACCACTGCCAACGCAAAGTCGATCAAGTCTTTGCCACCCTGACCGACGACCAAGCGGAGCAGCCTGTCGCCGGATCCCACCGCCACTGCGGCACACCCGTCGGCAAGATGCTCGTGGTTGGCCTGGTCCACCTACAGCAGCACACTGCCCAAATCCGCGCCTTCTTGGTGACGCGCGGCGTCGAATGGGCCGGCGAGTAACGACACGCCCGTGACGTACCTCCCTGCGGAACTGAAAACCAGGTCGACCAAAACCAACCCTTGACGAAGCATCACACGATTCACCAATGCATGACGACGTCAGCACCAGGTGGCGGGGCCAAACCTCGCGGTCGCCGAATTGGATCGGGGCCATCGAGCGGACTACGACGTCGCCTGGCCCGTTCCCACGTAGTTCAACTCAAGCATAGGTGCGTTCGATGCGCCCCAGGCGGTCTGTGGGGCACCGCTGACGTCGGCGTATGCCCTGTCAGGGCCCGTCTGCTGCCCGCGGCCATGTGTGGCTGTACGCCCCTTGCGCGCCTAGTCCCGTGATATCGCGACGTTGCGGCACCAGCTGATCCGTAGGTCCCGGCGAGGCCCGATTGAGCGTCCAGATCGTCCTTCTCCCGCGTCGAATCAATACCGAGGTTCACTGGCGTTCGATTAGGTTCGAGCCGGGGCGTTGTGACGGTTGCTGTCAGCTCGGATCGGTCCCACGTGGCCGTGGCTCGTTTAGAGTCCGCCGCAGGTCCCGCGACGTGACCGCCACGTCGCACCTGCGCGGCATCGAGAAGGTAAGCGATGGTTGGTGCGGCACCACGTACCGGCTGCTGTACCCCAACGGCGTGCACCACGAAGAGCACGCAGCACGCCAAGGTGCACCCCGCAGCGACGAAGGCTGCGGTCACCAAGAAAGAGACGAAGACGAAGGCTGCGGTCAAGGCGGCACCGAAGCCGAAGAAGCCAACCGAGACGACGGGCAGACATTGGCGATTGCCTCCGCCAAGCAATACCTGCAGTTGCAGGGCTTCTCCAAGAAGGGGCTGATCAAGCAGCTGTCGAGCAAATATGGAGAGGGTTTCTCGAAGGCCGATGCCGAGTATGCGGTCAACCACATCACCGTGGATTGGAACGCGCAGGCGGTGCGGGCAGCGAAGGAGTACCTGAAGACGCAGCCGATGAGCCAGGCGGCCCTGGTGAAGCAGCTGGAGTCGCCGTACGGCGAGCAATTCACACACGCTCAAGCCGTGCACGGTGCAAACATCGCGTACGCGAGCCGCTAAGTCTGGTGCTACGGGCAATGGCGCGACCCTGAGACCGCAGCCTCGAGGGCTGTGGGCCCGGCGGACTCATACTCCGCTGGCTGGCTCGCCCGCATGCCGTCGTCGTGCGCTTCTGACCCGCAGTGGTCGCGACGTTGATTGTGCGGTCGCTGTTCGCCGTCGGTCTGGTCAAGCGTGCACGGAGAGTGCTGCCGACCGCTGGTGGGGAGGCCAACCACGAGATCGCAGCCCGTATGGGCGCCTTGCGCGCCACGGTGATCCAGTGGCGACAGCGCTACCTGGCTCGTGGTGTGACGGGTCTGCAGGATCGTGACCGCCCTGGACCGCGGCGCAGCAGCTCGTTCCGCGTGGCTCGGCAGCGGCCGTTGCAGGATCGCCGCAAGCTCATGAGCAACCGTGATGCCAAGGCCTCTGAGACGGGAAACGGCCCCTCCCCGGAAGCCGGAAAAGGGCCGCTGACCTGCGCTGATGCTGGCGCGCTCGGAGGGATTCGAACCCCCAACCTTCTGATCCGTAGTCAGATGCTCTATCCGTTAAGCTACGAGCGCATCGGCTGATCACTGTAGCCGAACCGGCCCGAGCGCTCAAACGCTCCCGCAACACCCGCAGCCTCGGTCGCGCCGGGGTCTTGACCGCCGATCGGCCTGGCAGGCACCAGCCGGCACCGGCCACGCTCGCGCCGCACCCTCGCACGGCGTCCCCGACCGCGGCTACCGTCGCCGCCATGAGCCTGGACCTGCCGCCCGTCCGTGATCTACCACGCCAGCCGGATCTTCCGGACATCCTGCTCCGGCTCGACGGCACCCGTGTCACCGACCGCGCCGGCTGGCCCGCCCGCCGGGCAGAGCTGGCAACCCTCGTCCAGCACTACGAATACGGCTACCTCCCGCCCCCGGTTGCCGTCACCACCGCCGTCCGGTTCACCGACCCGGACGCCTTCGACGGCATCGCCACCCTCACCGAGCTCGACCTGCTGGTCGGCAATGCGCCACGACCGGTGCGGCTGCTCCTGGCCGTCCCCAACACCGCAGGACCGCACCCGCTGTTCCTGGGCGCGAACTTCGACGGCAACCACACCGTGCTGCCCGACGAGCGCATCGCCATCCCGGTCGACCTGGTCGCCACCTCCTCGCCGGAACGCGACACCCAACCGCAGAAGTGGCCGCTGGCGCGCATCACCGCCGCCGGCTGGGCGGTCGCCACCTGCTACGGCGGCGACATCGACCTCGACGACGCAGCCGTCCGCGACGCCGGCATCCGCCCCTATATCGACTCCCTGCCCGCCACCGGACCCAACCCACCCGGGTCGATCGCCGTCTGGGCCTGGGCTCTGCACCGAGCCCTGGACGCGCTGGCAGACGACGACCGCATCGACCCCAACCGGGTCGTGGCCATCGGCCATTCGCGCTACGGCAAGGTCGCACTGCTCGCCGCCGCGCTGGACCAGCGCGTCGCCGCGGCCATCCCGCACCAGGCCGGCGGCGGCTCCACCTCCCCGGCTCGCACCACCCGCGACACCGCCGAGCAGCCCTACCAACTCGCCGAGCGGTTCCCCCACTGGTTCACACCGGCCTACGCCGACGCCGGCGCCGACCCCACCCGGCTGCCGTTCGACCAGCACGCGCTGCTCGGTCTGATGGCGCACCGCCCGGTCCTGCTCAGCAACGCCACCGAGGATCTGTGGGCCGACCCGGTAGGACAGCTGGCCACGCGCCGGGCAGCCGAACCGGCCTACCGGCTCCTCGGCGACGAACCCGACTGGCACTCGGCCAGCGACGAGCTGCCGCCCGTCGGCGAGCTGCTGCCGGGCAGCGTCGGCTTCTGGCTGCGCCCGGGGCAGCACAGCGTCACCGCCGAAGACTGGCAGCGGTTCCTTGCGTTCGGCGACACCATCCGCTGACAGCATCGGCGGCAGCGGCCCATCCGTCGCGCCGCATCGGGTAGCCTGACGCCGCCTTCGGGTTCGACCCCGAAGTCACTCACCAGATTCCCGTCGGATCTGGCGACGTGGCTTGCCGTCGTCCGAAGGCCACATCGCCACCTCCGGCCGACGCAGGAGGAGCAGTGATGTTGACCGACCAGCAAGCAGCCGACTTCGACGAGTTCGGCCTGGTCTTTCTCCCCGGCGCCGTTCCGGCCGCCGATGTCGCGGCGATGCGTGAACGCCTGTGGGGCTTCCTGTCGGCCATGCACGGCCGCAAGAAGGACGACCCCTCGACCTGGACGCCCATTGACGGCCGCTTCGGCCGCAAGCTTCTGGCACGTACCGGCGCGTTCGACGCGCTGGCCGAATACCTGCCCGAACCGATCACCGACGTGCTCGGCGGAGCCTGGACGCCGCCGGCGCATTGGGGCAAGCCGCTGGTCACCTTCCCGAGCCCCGACCAGGCCTGGGCGATCCCCTCGTCGGGGTGGCACGTCGACTCGTCCCAGTGGTCCGTCGGCGCGCTCTCCGGCGTCGTCGCGTTCACATTCCTCGACGAGGTCCGGCCGAGCGGCGGTGGAACGCTGGTCATGCCCGGCTCGCACCGGCTCACGTGGAAGCTGTGCGAACAGGCTGACGGCTTCGCCAAGACCAACGATATGAAGGCGGTGCTGGCCGCCAACCACCCCTGGTTCGCGCGCCTGTGGCGCGAACCCGTCTGCGAGCCGGCGCACATCCGCCGCTACCTCGACGAGGGAGCCGTCGTCGACGGCATTCGCCTTCACATCGCCGAACTGTGCGGGCAACCCGGTGACGTGGTGCTGATGAACGAGCGCATGCTGCATGTCGCCGCCCCGAACGCGCTGCGTACGCCGCGCCTGATGCTGTCCGAGTTCGTCAGCCGGTCATCCGCGCCGACGACATGACTCCGACGGCCATCGACCACACCGCGCTGCCCGGCCAGGCCGCTTGCAGCACGGAGGTGGCGGGATTTGAACCCGCGAGAAGGCTATGAACCCTCAACCCGCTTAGCAGGCGGACGCATGGTCGCTCAGGTCCGCTGCCGGCTGGCGCGAGATGTCCTATGCGAGTCGCGCGGCCGGGGAGTACCGGAGTACTGCTCCGACTGAGAGCGGGTGAAGACCAACCCTGAGTGCGGTGCTGTCGGGCGTTCGCCTGCGACTGCGATTAGCCGCGCGCATGGGCACCAACGCCCGATTACAAGCGGGCTCCAGGATGCCCGAGGGAGCGCAGACAACCACTGACAACCGCCTGGTGCGGTGGAATACCATCCCGTCCGTGTGCGCCCAGGGTCAGCAGCCCTCGGACCCGGGCGTTATGGCATCGCCGTCGCATCGCCACCGTGAGACGGCTATACGGTCCTAGTTGAGGCCGGGCCGTCCGCGCCGTCCTGGCCGCAACGGTACTGGGCCGCGAATCTGGCCTATGGACTGTCGAGACCTTCCGGAGCCTGATCGGGATGCGTCGCGGCCCATGTCAGCTGCCGACCACCCCCGTATGCTGTCGTTCCTCCCATCCGATGCACTGTTTCAAGAGAGCGAGGCTAACCACAGGCATGTCACGTTCGCCAGTCGTCATCCGGTCTTCCGGACAGTCCAGCGGCTACTTGAGGGCCCATCGATCGGCCGGTAGGCCAGTTCAGACGGAACGATGACACATTTGGCGCGATCCATCTCATGATCAGACGATCATCCAGAATCGGCAGCATTTTCGTACGGCCCGCTTGGGGCGACAGAAACCGACGCTCCCGGGCGGGTTCAGGGAGGGGGCGATCGCACGGCGACTTCCCGAGGGCGGGTCGCGATCACCGGTCAGTTCGCCCATCGCCCAGGGCCGCGGCTCGCAGCAATTTGGCCGCCGTCCACTGGCTGGTCAAACTGCCGATCGCGGCCGTTCTCGTAGGAGTGACATACTTCCTCCTGCCCTCATCCGTCGGCTACCCCCCGGCCAGTCCCGCCACTAGCGGCGCACTAGACCGCCAAAGCGTAGTGACGCTCGTAACTGCACCGTGGGGTGGTGACGGCTACTCGGCCCAACTTAACTGGTATTGGGACGTGGGCGCAGACAAATCGCAGGCCAGTCTCTTTATAGTGATTCATTCCCAGAGAGCCCGGACTAGTTTGATCTTTGGCGGGCCGATCTCCAGTAGAGCGGATTGCGCCGTAAACGGCGAGACCACCACAGCAGCACCGGGCTTACCAGTCGACCTTGGCTATGCGATGCCCACCGTTGTGAGGTTTTGGCTGGAAGATCGGACCCCAGGTTCCGTCAATCACCTGGACTTCAAGGGAGATGCCGGTCCGGGCGGCCTGGTCATCCATTGCTCCTTTAAGGGCTTCGCTGCCGACGATCCACCATTGCACCGTCTCTACACCCCTGAACTGAATGCATATGCTCACGGCGCAGAATCCGCAAGCAACGAAGATTTAGAGCGAGAGGATGTTTGCGTTTCCGTCAACGGGCCAGAGCCAGCCAGGCGGAGCGAGGCCTGCGCCACACGGTACCAACCAGTCGCCGAGCTGGGCCAGTCAGAAGACCTTATAAACCTCCCTGGGGAGCAGGGCAAACGCGATGCACACCTCGTTCTTATCGGCGCTGTCGCCGGTACCGCGGCGGCCTTGGTCGCGGACCTGCTGACCGAGACATTGCAGGCGCTGGTCTTTCTCAACCGTCGACACCGGGTTGGTCCACGAAGACGACGCTGACCCCACGTGCCGGCAGTCTGATCGTTCGAGCCTAGACGCCCGGCCCGATACGGCTTGACCCATCAATAATGCGTCGTCCGCCCGGCGTCGCCTCGGGGATGGCTGGGGCCAGGCCGACCTTGGTGGTCAAGACCTGACCGTTCGCCGGTTTGGGCTGGCTCCCCGGCGACGTCGCCCCGGCCGCGGCAGCCGCCAGCGCCCCTCGACCGCCCACGCCCCTCGACCGCCTGCGGCGCCAACGCCGCCGCGTGACGCCGCCAGCCGAGGTCGCCACGCCGGCTGCGCTTGGCGCTTGGCCTGCGCCAGGGCGAGGGCCTCGGGCTGCGGTGGGACATCGGCGAGCTCGTAACGAGGTCGCGGCTGCATCACGAGGAGCATCAGCGGGGAATGACGGACCGCCGGCCATCTGTGGAGAGACAGCTCAGGGCGGCGGATGCGTGCGACGGTCCGCTGCATGACGCACGTCACACTGTGGCGACCGCGCTGCTCGTCCTAGGGGTGCTGAGCGGACGGTCATGTCGGCGATGGGCGCCGGTCAAGAGCCGCAATGGCAGGTCGGTACCAGCATCTGACGGAGCCGGTTCGGCAGGGCTCGCGCGGCGGCTGGAAGGGCTGCTACGTGCCATCGACGAGGGTGGCCGCGGCGACAACGAGACCAGAACCGAGACCGAGCGCCCAGATCGACGCGAACGCCGGGATGCTCCGGTGGTGGAGCCTCCCGGCGTTCGCGCTGGTCAGGGCGGAGGTGGCGGGATTTGAACCCGCGAGAAGGCTATGAACCCTCAACCCGCTTAGCAGGCGGGCGCCATAGACCGGACTAGGCGACACCTCCCAGGCCGAGACAGGCTACCGGGCCCACATCACCGCGTCCAAACCGGATACGTACGCACCGAAACCGGGGTCACTACGTACCGTAATCAGGGCGGTCTCCAGCGTGACCGGCGGTCAGAGTTCAGGCGGCCAGGAGCGGACATCACGGCTCGACGGAAGCCCCTGGCTGGCGGCTTCGGGAACTCAGTTCACCCCTCGTGCGGTTCAATACGGGTGATGGCTACCGACAAGCCGCACTCGCATCGTGCCCAAACGCGGCCGCCGCACGCGACGGTGCTGCGATCCGTGCTGCTCACGCTAGCCAGTGCCATCATCCCAGGCAGCGGCCTGCTCGCCACCAAGCGACGCGCCTTGGCAGCCGGATTCATCGTGTTCGCGCTCGCCGCCATCGGCTTCATCGTCTGGGCGGCGAGCGACGGCTGGCCGACCCTGCGGCACTGGGCCGTCCAGCCGCGATCGCTCGCGACCATCTCGGTGGTGGTGGTCGTCGTCGGGCTGGTGTGGGTGGCGTCGCTGGTCTGCACCGCGATCAGCACCCGGCCGAGCGCAGCCACCCCCAGCCAGCGCGCCATCGGAGCCGGCGTGGTGGCGGTTCTGTCGATCGCGGTGATGGCGCCGATGGCGCTCGCCTCCCAGTACGCCACCACCCAGCGCAATCTCGTCCAGACGGTCTTCGCCTCCGACAACACCCGGAGCGCGACCATCGACATTCCCAAGATCACCAAGCAGATCGACCACCACAACAAGACCAAGAGTGACCCGTGGAAGGGCACGCCCCGCCTGAACATCCTGCTGCTCGGCGGCGACGGCGGCTACGACCGCCTCGGCGTCCGCACCGACACGATGATCGTCGCGAGCATCGACACCCACACCGGCAACACCGTCCTGCTGAGCCTGCCCCGCAATCTGATGCGGGTACCGCTGCCGCCGCACACGGCACTGGCCAAGGCCTACGGCGGCACGTTCTACGGCGCCGGCCCCGAGGGCAACTGGATGCTCAACGCCATGTACCGGCTGGTCCCCGCCGACCACCCCGAGGTGATGAAGAACTCCGACCATCAGGGCGCGGACATCCTGAAGGCGACCATCGGCTACGACCTGGGCCTCAAGATCGACTACTTCGCGCTGGTGAACCTCGAAGGCTTCAAGAAGCTCGTCACGGCGCTGGGCGGCATCACCGTCAACATCAACTACCCGATTCCCGTCGGTGGCGACACCGACACCGGCACCGCGCCGACCCGTTACCTCCAGCCCGGCAAGAACGTGCACCTCAACGGCGGCGACGCGCTGTGGTACGCACGCGGTCGCTACGGAGTGGCCGGCGGCGACTACGCCCGGATGGACCGACAGCGCTGCTTCATCGACGCCGTCATCAACCAGGCCAATCCCGAGCGGGTGCTGACCAAGTACGAGGCGCTGGCCAGCTCGGCCAAAGACATCATCTCCACCGACATCCCGGCCAAGCTGCTGCCGCAACTGGTGGACCTGGCGCTGAAGATCAAGGACGCCAAGATCACCAGCGCGGTGTTCGACGACAAGGTCACCTACTACGCCAACCCCGACTGGGCGAAGATCAAAACGCTCGCCCAGAAGGCAGTGAAGGCGTCGGCGAAAAAGACACCGGTTCACCACGCGCACGCCGCCGGACACAAGGGCAAGAAGACGTCCACGGCCAGCCCGTCGCCCGGCTCGGCTGCCAACATCCACGACGTGTGCGCCTACCACCCCGGTAAGGCCGACGACACGAACTGACCAGCCCGCATGGTGTCAGCTCCCCTACCACAGGCAGCTTGCTGACACCGGGCTGGCGCTCAGTCAGCTGAGCCGGAACCTGCACCCGGACGACGCTCGGCGCCGTGCGCGCCATTCTGACCGGCGGGCGCGTCGACCTCACCGTCACCGGCGGCCGCCTCCTCCTCGGCGGCCGCCTCGGCCAGACTGCGGTAGCCGTGGGCGCTGTCGAGCCGCTTGCCGATAGCGTCCTCCAGCTCACTCGGCCGCGCGTCCAGCCAGCGAGTGGCCAACGCCAGGTGCGTGCCGTCGGTCAGGTCGATCACCAGCTGGTCGGGGGCGTCGTCGCGCCGGCTGATCGAATCGACATCAGACCAGCGACCCGAGCGGGAACGGCCGAAGATCGGCCGCACCACCCAGCGGCCGGCATCCAGCGTGACGATGCATCGCTTGCCCAGCATCGCCAGTTGACCGAGCGCGGCCATCGACATACCGGCCAAAAGGAAGATCACCGCCGGAATCAGCAGCCACGGCACCCGGCCAGGCGCCAAGATGGTGGGCACCATCACCAGGATGATCCCGGCAAGCACCGCAACCATGGCCAGGCCATACAGGCCGAGCATCATGTCGCGGCGCGGATAGAAGGTCACCGGGGCCGATTCGGCCGAGGAGGCATCGCTCATGTCAGGCAGTGTCCCAGCGGTACCACCGATGGAGCCAATCAGGACGGCAGATGCGCGCCGGGAACGCCGGGAACGCCGCCGCGTCGTGCTCGAGATCGTCATCCTGCTCACGGTGACGCTCGGCATGTCCGGGTGGAACGCGCTGCTCCAGCTGATCAAGAGCCTGCAGAGCACGGTGCCACTGGCCCAGCAGACCACCGTCCTGGTGGCACGACAGTCGCAGCACGCGTGGCTGGACCTGCTGTTCCAGACCCGGTACATCACCACCAACCTCGCCTGGGGATGCCTGGCGCTCTACCTGCTCTACCTGGCCGGCGTGCGGATGCGCGAGATCGGCTTGAACTGGCGCCGGCCCGGCCGGGATCTGCTCATCGGTGTCCTCCTCGCCCTGGGCATCGGCATCCCCGGGCTGGGGCTCTACCTGGCGGCACATGCGCTCGGTCTCAGCCTCAACGTCGAGGCGACAAACCTGAGCGCCAACTGGTGGACCGTGCCCACCTTGGCCCTCTCGGCGTTCGGCAACGGCTTCGTCGAAGAGGTCACGGTGGTCGGTTACCTGATCACCCGCATGCGAGATGCCCGGTTCTCGCTGGGCGCGGCCGTGTTCGCCAGCTGCGTCATCCGTGGCAGCTACCACCTGTACCAGGGGTTCGGCGGGTTCATCGGGAACGTGATCATGGGGTTCGTCTTCGTCGTCGTCTGGCGCAAGACCGGCCGGTTGTGGCCGCTGATCATCGCGCACACCCTGATCGACGCAGCCACGTTCATCGGCTACCCGCTGGTGGCGCCGCACGTGAGCTGGCTGTGATCCCCGGATAGGCAGGAGCGTGCCGCTCAGAACTCCGGCAGCTCGGGCGACACGGCGTCTGCCGGCGTGACCAGCTCGGGCTTCGGGGCGGGCACGTCGCCGTCAAGCAGCGGGTCGTTGGTCTCCCGCATGTGCGCCAGCAACCGGTCGCGCAGGGCCAACGCCACGGGGGCTGCAGCCGGATCAGCCATCAGGTTCACCATCTCGTGCGGGTCGAACAGCGTGTCGTAGAGCACCTCGCGCTCGACATGCTTGTCGGCCCAGCCCGCGTCGACCCACAGCTGCTTGCCAGCCGAATTGTCGGTGTTCGGCAGCACCGGCCGGTCGTGTTCACCGAACCGCCGCTCGTAGCGGTAGCGCGCGGTACGGATGCTGCGCTTCGGCTCGTACGCCGCGTGGTAGGTGACCTCGCTGTACACCTCGTCGCGTACGGAGGTCTGCGGGTCCGCGGCGAGCGGCAGCAGCGACGTGCCCTGCAGCCACGATGGCCGGTCGGCACCGATCAGCTCGGCGATCGTCGGATACACGTCGAGATGGCTGACCAGGGAGTCGGTGGCCTTGCCGCCGGTGAACCCGCCCGGGCCGCGCAACACCAGCAGAACGCCGGTGCCCGCGTCGGTCAGCGTGCCCTTCATGCCGGGCATCGCGATGCCGTGGTCGGTGGTGCAGATCACCAGCGTGTTGTCGGCGACCCCGGCCGCATCCAGCGCGTCCAGCACGGCGCCCATGCCCGCATCGGCGGCCGCAGCAGCGGCGGCGAACGACGCCATGTCCTCCCGGGTGCCGGGGGTGCTCGGCAGCGTCGGCGCGGGCGCGACCGGCCGCTCCACCGGCGGATAGCCGAACAGGTCGTCGGCGTCGGCGATGGTGTGGGTCTCTTGGAAGCCGACGGACAAGAAGAACGGCTGGTCGGCATGCTCGCGCGTGTGCTCGGCGACGAAGTCGACCGCGGCTGCGCTGATCTCGGCGGCCTTGCCCCCTGGCCGCAGCTCGTCGGTGAAGCCGAGGCCGGCGACCTCGTCGCGTGCGCTGACGTGCTCGACTCCGGTGGTCGCGGTGCGATAGCCCTGCTCGCGCAGGAAGTTCGCCAGGTGCTGGCGTGGGTCGGTGAGCCGGAAGCCCCGGTGCGCCAGGCCGAGCATGCCCGCGTTGTGCGGTAGCTGGCCGGTCAGCAGCGCGGCCCGACTCGGTGAGCACGTCGGTGCCGCGGAGAAGGCCTGCCGGAACAGCATGCCCTCGCAGGCGAGCGCCTCGATGCGCGGCACCGGCACCGGCTGGCCGTAGACGCTCAGGTAGCGACCACTGTCGTGCGTGTGCAGGTAGACGACGTTGGGCAACGATGGGGTGGAGCCGGCGGCGTCCGGCCCGGCGGCAGCAGAGGTACTCACCGCGCCAAGCCTAGTGGGGGTGCTGGCTCGGCCCGACAGTCGAGCCAGCGAGCATCGTGGCCGCGGGGGTGGGATGAGCGCTTCTAGACTGCAGCGTCATGAGGACGGTTCTGATCGTCGCGGTGCTGCTGGCGATCCTGGTCATGTACCTGTCGGCTCGGCGACGCCGGGCCGAGCTCAACCGGCAGGCTGCACACCCACAGCTCCAGGCGTGGCAGCAGGCGGGTGCGGTGTCGCCTGAGCTGCGGGAGCAAATCGTCACGATCGCGGCCCATCGGGGCTCGGCGGCCGCGATCGAGCATGTGCGGGACATCAGTGGCCTGGGCGCGGGTGACAGCACGAAGCTCGTCGAGGCCGTGCTGGCAAGTGGGCGGCGACCAGATGCGCCGTCGACGACGATCGACCTGACCCAGGCGGCCACGAGCTCACTCGCCGACGAGGTTCGGGCGGAGCGGGACCGGGCGGGCCGGACGGCGGCCGAACGGCTGGTCCGCTCGCGGACGGGGATGAGCGAGACAGAGGCGGTCCAGTTCGTGGCGAGCCTGCGCTGAGCCGCCGGAGCCGTTCTGTGGCGAGCCTGCGCTGAGCCGCCGGAGCCGTCCTGTGGCGAGGACGGCGCTGGCCGCGGCCGGTCACCCACGCCGGGTGCCTAAGCTGGGGTCCACCCGCTTCGTCGACAGGACACCGATGCTGCCGCCTGGACTGCTCTCGTTCCCGCTGACCGCGTTCGACTCGAGCGGAGACCTGGACCTTGCCGCGTTCCGCAGCCATCTCGACGACCAGATCCAGGCCGGGCCGGCCGCCGTGTTCGTGGCCTGCGGCACCGGCGAGTACAGCGCCTTGTCCGAACGCGAGCATGCGCGCCTGGCACGCGCGGCGGTAGAGGCGGCGGCCGGCCGGGTGCCGGTGTTCGTCGGCATCGGCGGCGGCGTGGCCACGGCCAAGGCGAACGCCCAGGCAGCAGCCGAGGCCGGCGCGGACGGTGCACTGCTGCTCCCGCCGTATCTGGTCAGCGGCCCGGACCAGGGCCTGCTGGCACACGTACGGGCAGTCGCCGCGGTCGGCACGCTGCCGCTCATCGTCTACCGCCGGGCGACGGCGATCTTCGGCCCGGACGCAGCCGTCGACCTGCTCGACGTCCCGACGGTGATCGGCGTCAAGGACGGCGTCGGCGACGTGGACACGGTGACCCGCATGGTCACGGCCGTCCGAAGCAGCGGCCATGCCAAGGCCGAGTCGTTCCTGTTCCTCAACGGCCTGCCGACCGCCGAGCTGTCCGCGATGGCCTACCCCCGCCTGGACATCCCGCAGTATTCGTCGGCGATCTTCTGCGCCGCGCCCGACATCGCGTTGGCGTTCAGCCGTGCACTGATCGCCGGTGACGACGCCCGCTGCCAGCAGCTGCTGCACACCTTCTACCTGCCGTATGCGGCCCTGCGCGACCGGGTGCGCGGCTACCACGTGGCACTGGTCAAGGCCGGCGCGCGCTGGCGGGGCCGCGACCGCGGGTTCGACGTCGGCGGGGTACGCCCCCCGCTGGTCGACCCGACCACCGATGATGTCAGTGCGCTGATCGGCCTGATCGAGAACACCCGAACGCTTCTGCACACCGAGGAGGTCGCGTGAGCGACACCGAGAACTCGACCAGCCCGCTGTCGGGCGACACCGCCCGCAGCCACGCGAAAGTCAGCGAAGTGACGATCACGCCGGTCGCCTTTGCCGACCCCCCGCTGCTGAACTCGGTGGGCGTGCACGAACCGTTCGCGGTGCGGGCCATCGTGCACGTGCGCACCGACGACGGCCTTTACGGCTTGGGCGAAACCTACGGTGACGACAACCAGCTGGCCATGCTCCGCGCGGTAGCCGAGCGGCTGCCCGGCAGCGACCCGTACGACATCAACGGGCTGCGCCGCATCGCGGTCGAGGTGCTGGGCAGCTCCACCACCCGCAACGACCTGCACGGCCTCACCGGTGCCGCGACGCCGCCGAAGACGATCGCCAGCGTCGTCTCACCGTTCGAAGTCGCCTACCTCGACATCGTCGGTAAGGCCACCGGGCGCCCGGTGAGCGACCTCATCGGCGGCCGGGTGCGCGACCGGGTGTCGTTCAGCGCCTACCTGTTCTACAAGTGGGGGGCCCATCCTGACGCCGAGCCCGACCGCTGGGGCGAGGCCATCGACGTCGACGGCATCGTCGCGCAGGCACGCAAGATGGTGGACGAATACGGGTTCGCCTCGGTGAAGCTCAAGGGCGGCGTGCTGCCGCCGGACGAGGAAGCAGACGCGGTGCTGGCGTTGCGCGCCGCGCTGCCAGACCACCCGCTGCGCATCGACCCGAACGCGGTCTGGGACGTGCCGACCGCGGTGCGTATCGCCGGCCGGCTCGACGGCGTACTCGAGTACTACGAGGACCCGGTGCGCGGCATTCCGGCGATGGCCGAAGTGGCCCGGCAGGTGCGGGTGCCGCTCGCGACCAACATGTGCGTGGTGGCGTTCGAACACATTCCCGAGTCGGTGCGGCTCAACGCGGTGCAGGTGATCCTGTCCGACCACCACTTCTGGGGTGGCCTGCGGGCCAGCACCGAGCTGGCCGCGATCGCCCGCACCTTCGGCATCGCGCTGTCCATGCACTCCAACAGCCACCTGGGGGTCAGCCTGGCGGCAATGGTGCACCTGGCCGCGGTCACGTCGAACCTGGACTACGACGTCGACACGCACTGGCCGTGGAAGCGGGCGGACGAGGACGTGGTGCGGCACCCGTTCGAGTTCTCCGGCGGCTCACTGGCGGTGCCGACCACCCCGGGCCTGGGTGTCGAGTTGGACGAGGACGGGCTGGCCCGGCTGCACGAACAGTACGAGCGGTGCGGCATCCGCAAGCGCGACGACGCCGGCTACCTGCGCCGGA
>Ga0164242_10003783_pt1 | contig 17144 bp, 12 predicted proteins | sample OricomgcompostMG_FD_108783 | JGI IMG/M metagenome (GOLD analysis project Ga0164242, IMG submission 108783) | Miracle-Growth compost microbial communities from Emeryville, California, USA - Original compost - Miracle growth compost (MG) ...
AGATAGGCAAGCATATAGCCCGCCAATGTCAGCGCCACGTCCGCGCCGGTGAGCGAGGGCGAGACCGAATCGGCGGTGCGCAGCAGGCCGTAGACGGTCCAGGGCTGTCGCCCCACCTCGGTCGTCGTCCAGCCGGCGACCACCGCGAGAAAGCCGAGCGGCGCTACGAACTCGCAGATGCGCAGGAAGGTCCGATTCTCATATAGCCGTCCGCCCCGTCGCATTGCGTTGCCGATCAGCACCACGGCCAGCATGATGAGCCCGATGCCGACCATGATGCGGAAGGCGAAGAAGGTGATCGCCACCGGCGGCCGCTCGTCGGCGGGCCATTCCTTGAGGCCGCGGATCGTGCCGTTGGGATCATGCGTCAGGATCAGGCTGCCCAGCACGGGCACATCGACCGACAGATGGTTGGTCGCCTTTTGCTGGTCGGGGATCGCGAACAACGTCAGCGGCACGCGCGAGCCGGTGTCCCAGCGCGCCTCGATCGCGGCGAGCTTGGCGGGTTGATATTCGAGCGTGTTGAGCCCGTGCATGTCGCCGAGCAGGATCTGGAGCGGCACCAGCGCGAGCAGCAGCCACAGGGTCGTCGACAGCATCAGCCGCGCCTCGGCGACGCCGCGGCGGTTGCGCAGCAGCCAGGCGGCAACGCCGACCACCACGAACGCCGTCGTCACGTAGAAGCCGTTGACGGTGTGCGCCAGCCGATAGGGGAAGGAGGGATTGAAGATGATTGCCGCCCAATCCTTCGGAAAGAAGCGGCCGTCCTTGATGACGTAGCCCGCCGGTGTCTGCATCCAGCTATTTGCCGCCAGGATCCAGAAGGAGGAGAGCAAAGTGCCTGTCGCGACCATCAGCGCCGCGAAGAAGTGCATCCAGCGCGGCACCAGACTGCGGCCGAACAGCAGCACGCCGAGGAAACCCGCCTCGAGGAAGAAGGCGGTCAGCCCCTCATAGGCGAACAGCGGTGACAGCACATTGGAGGTCGCATCCGAATAGCGGCTCCAGTTGGTGCCGAACTGGAAAGGCATGATGATGCCCGACACCACCCCCATGCCGAACGAGATCGAGAAGATCTTGGTCCAGAAGCCGGAGATACGGAAATAGATCTCTCGCCGAGTGAAGAAGTACATGCCTTCGATGAAGGCGATGTAGGAGGCGAGGCCGACGGTGAAGGCGGGCAGCAGGATGTGCCAGGCGATCACCCAGGCGAACTGGAAGCGGGAGAGAAGCAGCGGCAGCATCACGCCTGCTCCCGATCACCGGGACGGATCGCTTCTCCCGACACGCCGCGGTTCAAAACCATGATGGCATTCTCCCCTAGTCGCGCCGCCATGGGTCGCGCGCCCAGCGCCACAGGCGTGGGAGCAACGCGGCCGGCTGGCGGATCGTTCCGCCTCCGTGACAGGCATGACGCGGATCGAGCGGACCCGATGCAATGACGATGCCGCATTCAGGACAGAACATGGCGCACTCCTCCCTCAGATAATCGACCAGCCGTGGCTGCCCGCCACAGCGCCGAAAACGGTGAGAAGGCTGAGCGCCAGCAGCACAATATGCGCGCGATGAAGCCAGGCGAAGGCCCGCTCCGGGCGTCGGGCCGCCCAGCCGGGGAAAAGGCGGTGCAGGATCAGCGGCTCTCCGATGAACAGCACGAAGGCGAAGATCAGCCAGACGCAGACCATCGCGTGAAGCCACCAGAAGGCGAGATCGTGGAATCCATCCCACAGATCGAGCTTCGCCAGCATATAGAGGCCGGTCAGACCGACCAGAACGACGGCGGCGCGCGCCTGCCACACGAAACGATGCTCGAAGGCCTGGAAGGCGCGCAACCTGTCCGATCCGAGATCGCCTCTGCGGACGGCGGGGATCGCCACGGTGGTCGCCATCGATACGCCGCCGATCCAGATCACGACGCCGAGAATGTGGAGTGCACGGGCGAGCGCGAGATCATCCATCGAAGCAGCTCTCTCTGGGTGGATCAGATATCGGCATCTACACTTCGGGGCGGTGATGATGTTTGCGCTGGCGCAAATTCTCGAAGTGCCGGAAAGATCATGCTGTCCCTGTCATGGTTACGGACGAACCTCAGCAACGGCGCGAGCAATGCCGTCATTCGCGTCGCCAGGTGATAGGATGAGAAGATGAGCCCGAAAGCTCCCCATCCAGCCGCCGCGATCGCGGCGCTCAATCTATTCGGCGGCCTCCCGAAGACCGCGCTGGAGGAGGTGGTCGCTTGTGCCCGCATCCAAACAGTACCGCGCGGCGCCCGTCTGTTTGATCAGGGCGAGCCGGTTGAACGAGCGCATGTGCTGCTGTCCGGCGCCATCCGGATTTCCCAGGCGGGAAGTGACGGCGGTGAGATCGCGATCCGCTTCATTGCCCCCGGCGAGATTTTCGGCAGCGTCGCGATCTTCACCGATCATTGCTATCCGGCCGACGGAATCGCGATGATCGAGTCGATCGAGGCAAGCTGGGCCTATGCCGAGTTGCTCGATCTCCTCGAGCGGCATCCGCGGATCGCCCTCAATCTCGTCACGATCGTCGGCCGACGTCTGGCCGAGCTTCAGAACCGCGTGCGCGAAATGGCAACGCAACGGGTCGAGTCTCGCATCGCCAACACGCTGCTGCGCCTCGCTCGCCAGGCTGGTCGGACGAGCGGCCACGGCACGGAAATAATATTCCCGCTGCGGAGGAAGGACATAGCGGATCTATCCGGCACGACGCTTCACACCGTGAGCCGCACCCTCAACCAATGGCATCGGCGCGGCCTGATCATCGACAATAAGCCCGGCCTGATCCTCGCATCGCCAGACACGATCGAGCAGATCGCGGAAAGCCATGGAGGGCGCGGGTAAGCAGCCCTCGGGATACGCTATGATCCAGAGCATGTGGCGGACAGGGTTTTCCCGTCGCCAGGAAAGCCGCTCCCGGCGTGAATCAAGATCGTGGCGCGATCAGCGGTAAAGATCCGGCCACGACGGCTCACCGACAGTCGCCGATAGGGAAAATGGCTCAAATCCGCGCTCAGCGTGCCGGGCGCATCGCAATAGATCGTGCTCCTCGCGATCGGATCGAAGCGGGTGCGGAAATGCTGGCTCGACTTGACAACGACCAGCGCCTTGGCGGCAAGATCGATGCCGAGCGTGGTGAAGCATTCGGTCGAAAACACCTGCTGGCGATTGGAGTTGACCACGATCTCGATTCCACCCGCGCGCAGCGCCACGGCGAGGCCCAGCGGATCGTTGGGCTCGTCGCTGAACAGGCATTGCTTCGCGTCCGATCGGACGTTCAGCACCTCGACCTCCAGATCGATCGGATCGCCTGAGAGCGGCCCCACCTTGCCGCCGATCCGCAACGGCAGGCGGGCTCCCACCCCGGCATCGGCGGCGATGGCGGCGGCTTGCGGATCCCAGATCATGCCGATCGCGGCGTTGCGGGCGTCGCGCTCGACCAATTCGCGCAGCAGGAAGCTGCTGTCGCACGCCGCTCCGCCGCCGGGATTGTCGGAACTGTCGGCGATGATGACGGGCCCCGATCCGGGGGGTGTCGCCAGGGCCTGCTCCACCGCCTCCGCCACGCCCGGCCAAGGAGCGGACATGCGGGTCACCGCATCGGTGAAGCGATCGGCGATGTCTTCCGTCAGCGCCTCAACCACCTCCTCCTCCGCGCCGTCCGACACGATCAGGACGGACGCCCCGCTATGCTCTCCGTCCGACCAGGGGAAACCGTGCATCATCGTGACGGACAGGATCCCCTCACGCGTCTCCATCTCCCGCAAGCCGGCGACGAACTCGCGCATGGGCGCTTCCGTGGTGCCCTGACGGCTGAGGATCGGCACCGAACGCAGCGTCGTCGTCGGCCGGCGCACGCCGTCCGCCATCGCGGCGAGGATATTGTGCAGCTCCTCGGCGCGCGGGCGGTAATCGTCGTGCGGATATTCCTTGACGCCGATCAGGATCGCGCCGCTCTCGACCATCTGCGGCGAGACATTGCCGTGCAGGTCCAGCAGCACGCCGATCGGCATGTCCCAGCCGACCTGATCGCGCACATGGGCCAGGAGATCCCCCTCGCAGTCGTCCAGCCCCTGCGCCACCATCGCGCCGTGGAGATTGAGGACCGCCATGTCGATCGGGCCGGCGGCCTTCAGTCCCGCGAGCACCTCGTCGCGCAGGTTTTCGTATAGCGCACGGGTCATCGGGCCCGACGGCTGGGTCCAGAAACAGGGGCCCTCCACGACGATATCGCCCCGCTCGTGAGCAACGGCGATCGCGTCGCCATAGCCCGGAAAGCCGAGCGCCCGCTCGCGTCCGGCCGGATCGCCGGGCCGGTAGCCTATATCCTGCTCAAAATTGCGCAGGCTGGTCGGCAGCGGAGAAAAGCTGTTCGTCTCGTGCGACAGGCCAGCGACATAGACGCGCTTCGGCTGTGCCGGATCCCTCATGCCATCCTCCTTTTCGGCCGTCCCCCGTCGGTGGAACTCAGTCGGCCCGTTCGAAGCGGAGCCCCTTCATCCGTCCGGCCGTCCACTCGACGCGCCCGTCGGGAGAGAAGCTCGCTATCCCGCCGAGCATCGAAAACGGCCCCTTCATGGAGGCCTTCCAGATCGTCCCGGTGATCGGCTGCAATTGATAATCGACCGCGCCGTAACGGCCATGCGCCTTCAGCCGCGCGCCGTCGGCGTCTTGCGCGAACTCGAGCGCCAGCCCGGTCGCGCCGGACCTGTAGAAGCCGCAATGCGCGCCCAGCGTCGCGTCCGGCGTCGGATCGATCCGCTCGAAAACATCCTCGCTGCCGAAATCCGTGAGCAGGACGGTCTGTTCGCCGATCCGGAAGGATTGGAGGATGAAGCCCATGATCGCCGGCAGTTTGAAAATGCCGTCGGCGTCGGCCGTCAGCGGCAAGGGCGGAGCGCCGTCGAGCGCCATCAGTTGCGCATCCCCGTGGACCAGCAGTTCGAGCACGCGCCCGCTCCGTTTCGAGAGGAAGACGCCGCTGCGCTTCTCGAGCGCATTCGTCGCGGGGAGAGGCTCCAGCCCTTCGACGCACAAATCGATGATCTTGTTGGCGAGGTCGGCCGCGCTCACGTCGGCGCGGTTCGAGGCGATCGAGATGTCGAGCCCGGCCGAGGGCACCTTGATCATCTGCGAATTGCCGGCCACCACCCCGCCGCCGTGCGAAATCGTCGCGACACCGCGATAGGCATTGGCGACCAGTCCCAGCCCGTAAACCGTGAAGCTACCGTTGGCGAGCCGGTGGGGTTCGCGCATGAGGCGCCAGGTTTCGGCGGAGCCCACTACCGGCGCGTCCATATGCCGCAGCCAGCGCAGCATGTCGTCCATCGTCGATACGATGCCGCCCGCGCCGCTGATCTCCAGGCCCATATAATCGCGCGTGAAGCGGCCGTCGGGGGTGCGGAAATGAAGCGTGGCGCTGTTCGGCACGAAATCCGTATCCCGCCGCCGCAGCATGGTGTCGTACATGCCGACCGGCTCGAAGATGCGCTTGCGCAGGATGTCGTCGAGCGTCTCCCCGGTGATCCGCTCGATCGCCGCTGTCAGCAGGATATAGCCGCCGTTATTGTAGCTCCAGCTCGCGCCCGGCGCGAAATCGACGTCGTCGAGCCATTCATAATAGGCGAGCAGCTCCTTGTCGCTGGTGGGCCGAAAGGGGCCGTCCATCATCATGGAGACGGCCATGGCGTCGCGGATGCCGCTCGTATGCCCCATCAACTGCCGCATCGTGACGTCGCGGCCGACGGCATGCATCTCGGGCACATATTTGCCGATCGGATCGTCCAAGCCGGCGCGGCCCTCCTCGCACAGCAGCATATAGGCCAGCGCGGTGAAATGCTTGGTAGTGGAGCCGATCCGCATCCGCATCGACGGCCCCAGCAGGACCGGCAGCTCCATGTTCGCGAGGCCGAAGCCCCGGCGATAGACGGGCGCTCCGTCGATCGCCAGGGCGACGGCCACGCCGGGAAACCGGCATTGATCGACGGCCGAGAAGATTTCATCGACCTTCTGTTCGTCGAATATCGCGGTCGAGCTTGTCATCATCACCTCTGAACAGAAACCGGTTCTGAGCGCAGCCTGTAAGCCGGATCGCCTGCGCCGCCACGCCTGTCGGGCGCAACACCTTCCTCCCCGGGAGGTTCGGCATCGGTTCGGGATGTTCGCCAGAAACACAGCGCGGCGAGCAAGGCAAAGGGCGCACCGATCACGGCCATGCCTTCTCCCAGCATCGCGTCTCCCCCGAGCATCTTGCCCGCCACCGCGACCAGCGGCGCGGCCGCCGCGCCCGCCACGGCGACGGTGACGACATAGAGCCCCATCACCGCCCCGCGCAGCTCGTTGGGGATGCGGAAGTTGATGGCGATGACGGGAATCGAGATCGCCACCGCATAGGCGATGGTGAACAGCATCGCGCAGAGAGCGAACCAGATCAGGTTGGGCATGACCGCCATGAACGAGGCGGGGACGCACAGCAGCGCGGCGATCGCGGCGGGCCGCATCACGCGCCCCCTGCCGCCGCGACGGTGAACCCGGTCCACGAGCTTGCCCCCCGCCAGAATGCCGGCGACGCTCGAGACGAGGGAAACCGCGCTGAACCAGCCCGCGAAATCGCCCGGCTGCTGCCCGTAAAGGCGGGTGAGGGCCGGCGGGATCCAGCTCAACACTCCGGTCGACATGCCGGAAAGGAACATCGTCCCGCCCAGCAGGGGCAGAAGAAAGCCGCGGAACGCCCAGATTTCCCGGAAAGTCCCGCCGCCTGCCTGCCGCACCTCCATCCGCGCCGGTTCCCTGATCGTCGCCAGCAGCGGGATGAGCAGGACGCCCGCCAACGCGAAGGCGAGCGAGACGACCCGCCACGGCGTCAGCCCGAACAGCGCGCCGGGATCCGCCGCGACCAGCTTCGTCAACGCGCCGAAGCCCATGCCGCCGACCAGGATCGCCCCCGCCTGCCCTATTCCCTGGCCGACGCCGTAGGTGCTCGTCGCCATCGCGCGGCGATCGGGCGCGAAATAGTCGGCGAGCAGGGACATGGAGGTGGGCAGGGTGATCGCATTCGCCAAGCCCAGCACGGCCTTGCTCGCGACGAGCAGCCACAGCCCGCCCGAGAGGCCGGTCAAGGTCAGGCCGACGCACCAGAGCGCGACCGCGCCGACCAGCATCCTGACCCGATTGAGCCGGTCCACCAGCATTCCCATCGGAATGCAGAACAGGGCGTAGGCGGCGTAGAGGACGCTCGTATTGGCGAGGCCCACTTCCACGTCCGTCAGGCCGAGCTCATGCTTGATGGGCTCGACCAACAACGAGATGACGTAGATGTCCATCGCCGTGAAGAAGGCGACGAACACGAGCAGCATCTGCGCGTAACGCGCCCGCCCGAGGCTGGGGTAGCCCTGCCCTTTGCTCTCTCCGCTCACGTCATCTCCCCGTCATGCGCCCGGACCGGACGCCGCTCCTAGAAACGGGTGGTCAGCCTCAATCCGACGGTGCGCGGCCTCAGCATCGTCACCTGCGCCGGGCCGCCGAGGGCGGACAGGACCGTCTGCGCGCTCAACTGCCCTCGCACGTCGAACAGGTTGTGGACGTAGACCTGCGCGTCGACCGGGCCGAACGTCGCGCCGGCTCGCAGATCGACGGTGACGTAATCGGGCAGATGATATTGCCGCAGCGACGCGTTGCCGTCGAAGCTCGCGGTGCTGTCCGAAGCGTAGCGCAGCGAGGCGCCCAGGGTCGGCTTGGCCGGGCTGTCCAGCAGCGTGTAATCGGTGTTCACCGAAGCGGTGAAGTGCGGCGTGTTGGGCAGGCGTTCGCCCTTGCGCGCGCCGAGCGCCGCATTGTCCGCCGTCAGATAGCCATCATTATAGGCGAAAGCGCCGGTGGCGACGAAGCCCGGTCCCGGCCGTGCCGTCAGCGTCAGCTCGGCGCCCTTGATGTGGGCGCGGCCGGCGTTGAGATAGGTCGTCACGCCCGCGACGGCGGTGAGGAGCTGGATATCCTTCCAGTCGATGAAATAGCCGGCGGCGTCGATCGAGAAGCTGTGATCGGGCGTCTCGGCCTTGAGGCCGATCTCATAACTGTCGAGCGAATCCGATTTGAAGGTGGAGGGCGCGGCCTGCTTGCCCGTGACGGGATCGAGCACCAGATAATTGGGTCCGCCCGGACGATAACCGGTCGCGAAGCGCGCATAGGCGGTGACGTTCCTGCCGAGCTTGTAACGGGCGTCGGCGAGATAGGTCACCACGCTCTCATGGGACTTTCGCTGCGGCCCCGAGGACACCAGAAGCCCCGTGCCGATCTGCGTGAACTTCTGATCGTTGCGCGCGTAACGGATGCCGCCTGTGATGTCGAACCTGTCGGTGAAATGATAGGTGACGTCCCCGAAGAAGGCGTATTCTTGATAGGTGCTGGGGATGCGCGCATCGAGGATGTTGACCGGAATGGGCTTGAGGGCCGCGTCATAGGCCTCGCCGACCTGGTGCAGCAGCGTGTTCTCATGCGTGTAGAAGGCGCCGAGCAGCCATTCAATCTTTTGGCCGGTGGGGGAGGCAAGGCGTACTTCCTGCGTGAATTTCCGGGTGCGATCGAACTCGTCGATGCCGACGGCGGCGGCGTTCGGCACCCCGTAGAAGAGCTGGAGGATCGGCGCATAGACGGCCGAACCGTCGGTCGCGATGTGCGTCTTCATCACCTGATAGCTGGTGATGGAGGTGAGCGTCGCCCAGCCGGGATCATAGGTGATGGTTCCGCTGACGAGGCGGAAGTCGGAGCGGAAGGGCTCGTCCAGCGGATGCGCCTGATCGAGGGAGCCCGCCACCGGCTCTCCCGTAAGAGCCATGTCGGTGTAGCTTTCGCCTGAGCGTCGGATATTCTGGGCAAGCCCGGTCAGCCGGATGGAGAAATCGTCCGTCGGCGCTATGAGCATATCGAGACGGCCGCCATAGACCTTGCCGCGATCGACATTCTTCTCGCCGGTCACGACATTGTCGACATAGCCCCCGTCGCGCGAATAATAGCCGCTCGCCCGCACCGCGACCTTGTCGTTGACCAGCGGCACGTTGACGACGGCGGATCCGTCATAGCTGGTTCCACCGTGGCGCGTGCCGGAAACGCCCGCTTCCGCGCTGCCCTCGAAATCGGTCAGGGAGGGCTTATAGGTGACATATTTCAGCACGCCGCCCATCGAGCTCGCCCCGTACAGCGTGCCCTGCGGGCCGCGCAGAACCTCGACGCGCTGGATATCGAACAGGCCCATGTCGAGCGCGCGCCGCGCCCCGTTGGCGAAGGCGGAACTGGAGCCGTAGGGCACGTCGTCGACATAGATGCCCACCGTCGAATTGACGTCGGCGCCCGTGGTCACGCCGCGCATGCTGATCTGCGAAGTGCCGGCCCCCTGCGTGGTGAACTGAAGCCCCGGCACCGAATTGGCGAAATCGACGAACTGCCGCGCTCCGAGCCTGGACAGATCGTTGGCCGAAAGCGCCGTCACGGATTGCGGCGTGTCGATCAGCCGCTCCGAACGCTTCTGCGCCGTCACCACGATGTCCTCGCCGGTGGCGGTGGGCGCATGGGTATCCTGCGCCTGGTTTTCCGTCTGCGCTTGCGCGGAAGATGCGATCAGGAGCGCCGCGGCGCTGCCCATCAGAAAAAAGCGCGCATTCCTCGAAGATATCGCGACCATCTTTCGGCCCCCCTCTTATGCTTGTGATGATTGGAGATTGTGGTCCGGGATCGGGGACGGCGCTGTCGCCGCCCGCAACCGGCCCGGCGCCAGATCCGCTTCGAGCACACCCCGGTCCGCGAGATCGGACGGCACGGCGCGGCCCCGCACCAGCGCGGCCGCCAGCCTCGACAGGGCCGGGGACGTCTGGATGCCATATCCTCCCTGGCCGACGAGCCAGAAGAAACCGGGCGCATCGGGATCGAACCCGACCACCGGAGTCTTGTCGCGAACGAATGTCCGCAGGCCCGCCCAGCGATGGGCGATATGGCGAACGGGGATGTCCGCCACCCGCTGAACCCGGTCCACGGCGATGGCGAGATCGATTTCCTCAGGGTGCGCGTCGCAGGGGACCGAAGGCGTCTCATCGGCGGGCGACATCAGGATCCGGCCCGCTTCGGGCTTGAAATAGAATTGCTCATCGATGTCGATGACCGCCGGCCAGCCGGACGGATCGACGCCCGCAGGCGGATCGACCGTCAGCGCGCTGCGCCGCTTGGGTTCGAGCCCGATGCTCCGGACGCCGGCCCGCGCCGCCAGCACATCCCCCCATGCGCCGGCCGCATTGACGAGGATCGGCGCCCGGAACTCCCGCCCGCCCGCGGTCACCCGCCAGCGCGCGCCGTCGAAAGCGAGCGCGTTTGCGGGGCTCGAACAATGAAGAACGCCCCCGTTTGCGCGGAGGCGGGCGAGAAAGGATTGGTGGATGGCGTTGACGTCGAGATCATAGGCGTGGCGTTCCTCGATCGCGGCGACGACATGGTCCGGCTTCAGGACCGGAACGCGCGCGCGCGCCTCCTGGCCGGTAATGCGCCTGATCACGGGGGCCACATCGGACTGGCGCGCAAACGCCTCCAGCCGCTCGATCTGATGCTCCGCGGCGATGTGGAGGCAGCCACGCTCATGCGCAAAGGCGACGCCGCCGACCGCATTCAGGAAGAAGTCCCTGCTCGCCTGGGTCAGCGCCCGGATGCAGGCGTTGCCGTAGATTTCCGAATGGAGCGCCGCCGAACGGCCGGTGGCATGAATCCCGGCATGCTCCTCCTGCTCCAGCAGGATAATTTTCCGGTTCGTGGATAATTCGGCGGCGATGCCCGCGCCTGCGATGCCGCCTCCCACCACCACGATATCGGCGTCGAACCGCATCCAGGCCGCCCCGCTCTCGAATCACCCATATCGAGCATGGCATGAAATTATCTGATTGGAAACTTTTTCTCTGTTTATGTTGGCTGACCCTGTATAGTTACATCGCTCACCGGAGCACGTATTTCCACGTGAAGATCACGCAATTCCAGCCAAATCCGACGGAATCTCAGCCGCGCCCGCGCTGCTAGCCGCTATGGCGGCTGCCGTTTTTCCGTTATAGCCTGTCCTCATCAGGACACGCCGGTGCGGCCAAGGGGGAGACAATTTCTGAGATGAATGGCCGTCGGAAAACCTTGGGGTCGGTGATCGCCGATCTGCGCACCCGCAACGGCTGGACCCTGAAGGAGATGAGCCGGCGAACCGGCATTCCCGTATCCACCCTGTCGAAGGTCGAGCATGACCGGCTGTCGCTGACCTATGACAAGCTCCAGCAGCTCGGGGAACGGTTGGATATCCCGATGGCCGATCTGTTCGCACAGGACAGCGGTGCGCCCACTCCGGTCCTCGGCCGCCGCAGCATCGGCACGGCGGAAAATGCCCTGCGCGTGGATACTCCCAATTACGAATATTATTATGTCTGCACCGATCTCAAGAAAAAACGGATGGTTCCGGTCGTCACCCATATCCACGTCAAGAGCATAGATGATTTCGGGGAACTCGTCCGGCATCCCGGCGAAGAGTTCATCTATGTGGTGAAGGGGCCGCTGGTCGTGCACACCGAGTTCTATGATCCCCTGCAACTCGAGACCGGCCAGTCTCTCTACATCGATTCGGGCATGGGCCACGCCTATATATGCGGCGAAGGCTGCGACGAGGCGATCATCGTCGGCGTCATGTCGAGCGCCGAAGAGGATCTGGCCGCCCTGGCCCCCTCAGCCGTGCAGACCCGCAAAGCCGCCGGAAAGGCTTGATGCACCCGGACTTCCGTGAAGGCGATCCCGATTAAATCCGATCGCTGGAACAGCGGCCCCAAAGGCCGGGCGGAAGCTCGATACAACCGTCCTTATACCGCACCGAAGGTTCGCGGTCGCCGCTCAGCACCAAGGGTCCGTCGAGATCGACGACATCGCACAACTGGCCGAGCACGAAGGCGGGAGCCATCGACAGCGATGTGCCCGACATATTGCCGACCATCACCGAAAGCCCGAGTTCCCGCGCGCGCCCCGCTATGGCGAGCGCGCGGGTCAAGCCGCCGCACTTGTCCAGCTTGATGGTGACGCACTCGAAGCGACCCGGCATGGCTTCGACATCCGGCAGGTCGAGCAGACTCTCATCGCCCGCAATGGGGATGGGATGCTTCCAGCCTTCCAGCCAGGCTTCCGATCCGACCGGGAAGGGTTGCTCCGCCAGGCGCACGTCCGTCTCGAGGAAAATGGGCATGAGCGCATCGAGCGATGCGCGCGTGAAGCCCTGATTGGCGTCGATCGCGATCCATGCATCCGGGGCCGCCGCACGGACCGCGCGTAGGCGATCGGCGTCCTCCGGCTCGCCGGTGAGCTTCAGCTTGATCGATCCCCATTCGGCCAGCGTCCGCGCCGCCTCCGCCATGTCGCGCGGCGGGGCAGCGCCGACGGTGCGGAGCGTCCGCAGCGGCCGCAAGGGCGGGAGGCCCGCCAGATCGGCGACCGAGCGATCCGCCTCCTGCGCTTCCAGGTCCCAAAGCGCCGCATCGAGCGCGTTGCGCGCGCCGCCCGGCGGCAGGAGCGCGATGAGCTCCTCGCGACTGACGCCCCTTTCAAGACGGCTGCGTACCGCCTCGATCTGAGCCATCATCCGCGCGGGTGTCTCGTCATGATAATAGACGCCTGGCGCTTCCCCGTGCCCTATCAGGCCGTCCTGCTCGATTTCCACCCGGATGAGATCGACATGTGTCCAGGTCTTGCCGGTGATGCGAAAAGGCTCCCGCATCGGCCAGCGCTCCGCGGCGGTGTTGATCCTCATGCTTCTCCGCCCCGAATGTCCGCCATGCCTAATGTGTCATATTCTCCAATCAGGATGTCAAGTTTCTAATCGGGACAACCCTTCTGCGAAGGTTTAGCTGGAAAGTCAGGCCAGCGGCCTTGTTCTCAACCTCCTGCACGCGATCAGGGGGCACATCCGATATCTCATGCCAGAGGGGGGGCGGTTGGCCGCTCTCCATCGCCTTGCGATAAATGGTCGGGGAGAGAGGATTCGAACCTCCGGCCCCTGCCTCCCGAAGACAGTGCTCTACCAGGCTGAGCTACTCCCCGACGGAGCACCGGTCGTTTATGCGCTCGGGAGCCGACCGGCGATGCCAAGCGGGGCGTCCTATAGGGGCGGTTCCGGCGCGCCGCAAGCCATGTTGTCAGGCCTCGCCGCCGCCTTCCACCGCCGCCATCATGTCCGCGATATCGGTGAACTTCTCGCGTGGGGATCCTTCACGCGCACGGGCGATCTCGGCGGCCTCGATCTGTTGCCAGTCGGCAAAGCTGGTGGCGTGGACGCCGCGTGCCGCCAGCAGGCTGTCCAGCCCCGCGCCGCCTGGTTTGCCCGCGGGCTCCGGCAGATCGCGCGCCATCTCCTCGACGACCTGGAAGCCGTCCGGCCGGTTGGTGCCGATCGTGCCGGTAGGCCCGCGCCGCGCCCAGCCGGCGCAGTAGAGGCCGGAACCGGCGCCGCCGATCCGCCCCTCCTCGTTCACGAATCGGCCGAGCTTCTCGTCATAATCGAGCCCCGGAATGGCGATGCTGCGGTAGCCGATGCAGGTGACGACCATGCCGCAGGGGATATCCTCCCTCTCGCCGGTGCCGACCGCGCGATCGTCGGCGTCGAGCCGGGTGCGCTCGATCCGGATCGCCTCCACCTCGTTTGTGCCCAGCACCTCGCGCGGGGCGGCGAAGAAGCGGAAATCGATGGTGACGGGCTTGTCCTGCTGTTCGGCCGCGAAGCCGCGCAGCAGCGCGACCGACTTGCGCTGGCCGGGATCGAGCGTGGCGTCCACCTCCTCGGGCGGGAAAGCGGACGGATCGACCAGTGGCGCGGCACGGGCGAGATGGCCGAGCTCGCCCAGCTCCTTCGGCGTCATCGCGATCTGGTGCGGGCCGCGCCGCCCCAGCAGCACGATCCGACGCACCTGCGAAAGCCCGAGCGCGTCAAGCGCGTGAGCGGCGATGTCCGATCCCTCGAACTCGTGCGCCAGCTTGGCGAGAATGCGGGCGACATCGAGCGCGACATTGCCGTGGCCGACGACAGCGACGGTGTGGCCGTGGAGCGGCGGGGCGAGGGAGGCGAAATCGGTGTGGCCGTTATACCAGCCGACGAACGCCGCCGAGCCGATCACGCCCGGCAGATCGTCGCCCGGGATACCGAGCGGTCGATCGGCGGGCGCGCCGGTGGAGATCACGATCGCATCGTAAAGGCCGCGCAGCTCCTCGACCGAGACGTCGCGCCCGACCGTGACGTTGCCGACGAAGCGCACCTGCTCCTCGCCCGCCACGCCGGCATAGCGCTTGGTCACCGCCTTGATCGACTGGTGATCGGGCGCGACGCCGGAGCGGATCAGGCCGTAAGGCACCGGCAGCCGATCGATGAGATCGACGCGCACCTGAGCGCCGAAGGTCTTGAGGCAGGCTTCCGCCGTGTAGAAGCCGGCCGGGCCGGAGCCGATCACCGCGACGTGACGCATGGGCATCTCCCTCTGAGCCTTCGGAGGGAGGCTAGAGGGATTTGGCGCGAGGGGGAACAGCCGAACGGAGAGGGTGTGGAGCTACCGAGCCGCCGGAGCCGCCGCCGCCGCGTTCTCGGGCAGGCCGCCCAGTTGTGATACCAGCTTGGTGTAGGCGTCGAGATAGGCGAGCACGATCACCTGGCCGATCTCGGTATTGGCGTAGCCACCTCCGCCCGCCGCCGCGAAGCCGCCCCACCAGCCGCCCGCGCCGGCGTTGAAACTGAGGTCCGCCTTGCGGGCATAGCCTTCGGTCAGCGCCTGCTCCTCGGTGGTGCGGGCGTTGACGAGGCTGAGCGTGACGTTCGCCTCCTTCTTGTTGACCGAGATGCCGCCCAGCACCGATCCGAAACCGTGGCCGATGAAGCCGCCGAGCAGGCCGCCCACCGAATTGCCGCCCGAATGCTGGTTCGAGCTGACGATATCGGGCTGGAGGAAATAATCCGCCGCGCGCACCTGGCCGCGGCCGAGGTTGGAGCCGGCCTGGAGCTCGCCGCTGTCGGCCATCGCGCGCTCCATATTGCGGCTCATCATCGCGCGGCCGCGATTGACCATGGTGAAGCAGCCCGATTGCTGGACGAATACGCGCAGGATCGCCTCCGGGCTGCCGAGGTTCAGCTCGCGCCACCACTGATTGTCCGGCTCGACGATCGCGACGGTGCCGAGATTGCGGGTGCAGCGCGGGATCTGCTGTTCGCCGCGCGCCTGCATCTTCTGCGCGGAGGATGGGCCGGCGGCCGCGATCGGCGCGGCGGCGAGGAGGAGGGTGGATGCGAATAGGACGGCGCTGCTGCGCATGGCTGTTTCCCCTGTCGATGCGTCGCGGACGTTCGGGAACGGGAAGCAGCGCTACGGGCCGCGATCTTGGCCGGCCGAGAATAGCGCAACCCGCTCTCCCCTCAAAGCGTCGCTTGGGGGAAGGCGGCGGCGATGCTATCGGGCGGGCGAGATTTGCGAGGATGTTTTCCGGACGTGACCACTCCTATTGAAAAGACACGCAATTTTTCGATCATCGCGCATATCGACCATGGCAAGTCGACGCTCGCGGATCGGCTGATCCAGGCGACGGGGGGGCTCACCGACCGTGAGATGAGCGCCCAGGTGCTTGATAATATGGAGATCGAGAAAGAGCGCGGGATCACCATCAAGGCGCAGACGGTGCGGCTCGCCTACAAGGGCTACACGCTCAACCTGATGGACACCCCCGGCCATGTCGACTTCGCCTACGAGGTCAGCCGCAGCCTCGCCGCCTGCGAGGGCGCGCTGCTGGTGGTGGACGCGGCGCAGGGGGTGGAGGCGCAGACGCTCGCCAACGTCTATCAGTCGATCGAGCACGACCACGAGATCGTGCCCGTCATCAACAAGATCGACCTGCCCGCCGCCGACCCGGACAAGGTGAAGGCCGAGATCGAGGACATCATCGGCCTGCCCGCCGAGGACGCGGTACTCGCCTCGGCCAAATCCGGCATCGGCATCACGGAAGTCCTGGACGCGATCGTCGCCCGCATCCCCCCGCCCAATGGCGACCCGGACGCGCCGTTGAAGGCGATGCTGGTCGACAGCTGGTATGACCCCTATCTCGGCGTCGTCATCCTCGTGCGCGTGGTGGACGGCGCGCTCAGGAAAGGCCAGCAGATCAGGTTCATGCAGGCCGGCACGACCCATCTGGTCGATCGCGTCGGCTGCTTCCGCCCCAAGATCGAGCAACTGACCGAGCTCGGGACCGGCGAGATCGGCTTCATCACCGCGCAGATCAAGGAGGTGAGCCAGACGGCGGTGGGCGACACCATCACCGACGCCAAACGCCCGGCGCAAGAGCCGCTGCCCGGCTTCAAGGAGGTGCAGCCGGTCGTCTTCTGCGGCCTGTTCCCGACCGACGCCAACGATTTCGAGAAGCTGCGCGACAGCCTCTACAAGCTGCGCCTCAACGACGCCTCGTTCAGCTTCGAGATGGAGACGAGCGCCGCGCTGGGCTTCGGCTTCCGCTGCGGCTTCCTGGGGCTGCTCCATCTGGAGATCATCCAGGAGCGGCTGACGCGCGAATATGATCTCGACCTCATCACCACCGCGCCCTCGGTGGTCTATCGCATCCACCTGACCCACTCGAAGACCGAGGAGGCGCGCACCGTCGAGCTGCACAATCCCGCCGACATGCCCGATCCCAACCGGATCGAGCTGATCGAGGAGCCGTGGATCGAGGCGACCATCTATGTGCCCGACGAATATCTCGGCGCGATCCTGAAGCTCTGCCAGGACCGGCGCGGCATCCAGAAGGACCTGACCTATGTCGGCGGCCGCGCCCAGCTCCGCTACGAGCTGCCGCTCAATGAGGTGGTGTTCGATTTCTACGACCGGCTGAAATCGATCAGCCGCGGCTACGCCAGCTTCGACTATCACCAGATCGGCTATCGCGAGGGCGATCTGGTCAAGATGAGCATCCTGGTGAACGGCGAGGCGGTGGACGCGCTCTCCATGATCGTCCACCGCGGATCGGCCGAGCAGCGCGGGCGCGGCATGTGCGAGCGGCTGAAGGATCTGATCCCGCGCCACCTGTTCAAGATTCCGATCCAGGCGGCGATCGGCG
>Ga0164242_10003784_pt1 | contig 17142 bp, 15 predicted proteins | sample OricomgcompostMG_FD_108783 | JGI IMG/M metagenome (GOLD analysis project Ga0164242, IMG submission 108783) | Miracle-Growth compost microbial communities from Emeryville, California, USA - Original compost - Miracle growth compost (MG) ...
CCTAGTCATTTTTGTCCCGCCAACATAGCCGCCGTTGTGCAGCTCGTGCATCCTCCCTGAAAGCTGCCGCTCGCTCATTGTTGATCCAGGCGGCAGCAACTGGGCCCGTTGCCGACTGGCGACCTTTGGTGCGAGGTGGGGGACAGTTGCCATGGGCCCAGCGTGACCGGCGACTGCACGAAGCGCGCTCCGCTGGACGGCTAGCGCCACAGCCTCCAGCCGATGAGCTCACGTTCAGCGGCGCGATACTGGTCGAAGATGTTGCCGGAGGGTGTGGTGAGCAGGTTCGGTATCAGCTCTTCCACCAATGTGATCTCGATCGGCCATTTGCCTGTGACGCCTCTAAGCACCTCGACTGCGATGAAGATTGCGTGGAGCGTGTTGGAGCTCGGCCGCTCCATCGGCAGGACGATCAAGCCGCGCGCATCCTCATGGGTGTTCCGCCAGATGATCCAGTTGCGATAATAAGCCTGCCGAATGGTCCAGCCGGCCGCGATCAGCCGCGCGATTAAGCCATTCAATGGCAGGCTGTCCGTCGGATCGATAGGGATCGGCGTGGTGGACAGCGCGAGCAAGAGGCGGACGAAGCGCGAAGGCCGTTCGCGTTCCGACAGCGGAACCGGCTCAAGCGGCCCCGGCATCAGAACGTCGCCGTGACGTCGGCATAGCCGTAGATCGGGTTGCCGTAACCGTTGGCATTGGGCGCATCCTTGAGGAAGCGGCCGTTGATGAGCAGTGCCGCGCCAGTATCGAGGCGCAGCAGCCTAGGCACGATCCAGTAGCGCACGCGACCTTCGATCTGCTGGCCGGCGAACGTGCCCGACCGGCCGGTCGCATCCTTCACGCCGGTGTTGGCGAAGCTGTCGGTGGCGCTGTCGAGCCACGCGGCGCGATACATGATCGAGCCGTCCCAGCGCTTGTTCGGCGTTACTTCAAGGCGGATGCCCGGCGACGAGATATTGTTGCGGCCTAGCGGGCCGTAGATGCCGGTCGGGCCGTAATCGGGGCGGCGCGGGCCATAGAGGCTGTCGAACCGGGTATAATCCTTGCCACCCTTGTCGCCGCTGGCAAGGTCGTACTCGAGACTGACGCGCGGCGCCCAGGCGCCGGCGAACTGATGGCCGACCTCGGCGTGAACGAAATAGGCCGATACCTGCTTTTCGAGCGCGGTTGCAGCGGTGCTCGTCCGGGTGCTGCCGAACTGATAGGCGCCTTCGAACTCGAAGTCGGTCTTGCCGGGCTTGGGATCGGAATAGAGCCTTAGGCCGGGTGTGTAGAGTTCGCGGTTCTTGGTCAGGTATTTCGGCGAATCCCGCTCGTTCAGGCCGAAGAAATAGAGATCGAGATTGGCGCGGCCGACCAGCTTCGGCTTGGTGAGGAATCCACCCCAGAAGGCGACGTCGAAGCTCTCGCGGTCCCACTGCACCTTGTTGTCGAGCACGCCCTGCTTGTCGCTCGGCAGGCGGTTGAGTGGCAGCGTGTAGAACACCGTCAGGTACGTCTTGTCGGCGCCCGTGAACTCGGCGCAGAAGCCGTCGAACGCATTGGTCGCGTTACGGAAGTTGTTGCGCCCGACCAGCCGGCGGGAGCCGAGGTCGATGGTCTGGCGGCCGAGCGTGAGGACCGTCTTCGATCCCGTACCGAGCCGGTCGCCTAGATCGGCGCCGATATAGCCCTGGATCAGTTCGAAGGCGTTCACGTCATTGTTGCTGACCGCGCTCTTCGCGTCGTCAAGATAGGCGCGTGAATCCATCAGTTCGCCGCCGATCCGCAATACGCCCGGGTGATATTCGGCGAACAACGTGGTGCGGAACGACAACAGGTCGTCGCTCTTGCCGCCGCCGGGGCGGAACTCGTTGTCGAGCGCTTCGTAACGCGCGCGGACGCTGCCCGAGAGGGTGAAATCGGCTGGATCGCCGATCGCCTCTTGCAGCGTCCAGGGCTTGGCCGGCCTGGCGTCCTGGGCGTGCGCGGCAATCGGCACGGCGGTGAGGACAAAGGCTGTGAGGAAGCGTGCAATCATCGTCATTATCCTCGTCAAAGGTATGGCGATGCTTCCGGTGGTCCGGTCAGCTTCGTATGGCGGTCACGCGCCGAAGCGGCGTTTCTCGGTGATCTCAAGTTGGACGATGCGTCCGTCGTGGACGGTGAGGGCGATGGTGCCGAAATGCAGACGTTCCAACGCCTCGCGCAAGGCGGCGATCGCCGGCTCGTGATCTGGTTCAGCCGGTGCGCGGTCGATGCGCTTGGGGGCAATGCTCATGCCGCAGCCTCACTAGGGTCGCGAGCGGGAAACAACCGCGCGCGCGTGGGCACGATAGTGACGGTTTCACCGACCGAGGGGGCCGTGTCGGGTGCGATGTCCAGTTCGATCAGTTCGGAAAGGCCGGCAACCTCCGCCTCAACTCGGGCGCGGCCCTCCCGCGGGCGCACCAATGTGACGGTGGCAGGCAGGCCGGCATCCCCGTCAACGCCGATCCGCGCCTCGTGCGGCCGGAAATAGAGATCGCCGGCGCCGCGCAGGCCCGCCGTTTCCACTGCCAGCGGTGCGCCGCGAAATGTCGCGCGGCCATCGGCGGCGACGACAGGCACGCAATTCGATTCGCCGACAAAGTCGAACACGAAGGCGTTGACCGGATTGTCATAGACTTCTGCCGGCGTACCGATCTGCTCGATCGCGCCGTTGCTCATCACGACCACGCGATCGGCGACTTCGAGCGCCTCTTCCTGGTCGTGCGTGACGAAGATCGAGGTCAGACCAACGCGATCATGAAATTCGCGCAACCAATGCCGTAATTCCTTGCGCACCTTGGCGTCGAGCGCGCCGAACGGCTCGTCGAGCAGGAGCAGCTTGGGATCGACCGCCAGCGCCCGCGCGAGCGCGACCCGCTGGCGCTGCCCGCCCGACAGTTGCGCCGGCAGCCGCTTGCCGAGATCGCCGAGCTGCACGAGGTCGAGCAGTTCCTGCGCCCGCCGCCTGATCTTGCGTCGCGACGGCCGCTCGCGTCGCGGGCGGACGGACAGGCCGAACCCGACATTCTCGGCGACGGTCATGTGCTTGAACAACGCATATTGCTGGAACACGAAGCCGATGCGGCGCTCCGCGACGCTCAGATGTGTGATATCCTCGCCTTCGTAATAGACGGTGCCGCGCTCGGGAAATTCCAGGCCGGCGATGATACGGAGCAGCGTCGTCTTGCCCGATCCCGAGGGGCCGAGCAGCGCGAGGAACTCGCCGGGGCGGGCGCGCAGGTTGATGTCGTGGAGCGCGGTGAAGGCGCCGAAGCGCTTGGCGATGTTGGCCAGCTTGAGGCTCATAGATGGCCCTTTCCGTGGACGCCGTAGCGCCATTCGAGGATCGACTTGAGGGCGAGCGTCGCCAGCGCGAGCAGCGCCAGCAGCGAAGCGACCGCGAAGGCGGCGGCGAAACTGTATTCGTTGTAGAGAATTTCGACGTGGAGCGGCATCGTGTTGGTCTTGCCGCGAATATGGCCGGAGACGACCGACACCGCGCCGAACTCGCCCATCGCGCGCGCATTGCACAGCAAGACGCCGTAGAGCAGCGCCCAGCGGACATTGGGCAGCGTCACCTTGCGGAAGGTCTGCCAGCCGCTTGCGCCGAGCGAGATCGCGGCCTCCTCGTCGTCGCGGCCCTGTTCCTCCATCAGCGGGATCAATTCGCGCGCGACGAACGGGAAGGTGATGAACATCGTCGCCAGCACGATCCCGGGGACGGCGAAGATGATCTGCACATCATGCGCTTCGAGCCACGGCCCGAGCCAGCCTTGGGCACCGAATAGCAGCACGTAGATCAGGCCGGCGACCACGGGCGAGACCGAGAACGGCAGATCAATCAGCGTGATCAGCAGGTTCTTGCCCGGAAAATCGAACTTGGTGATCGCCCAACTCGCGGCGAGGCCGAACACGACGTTGAGCGGCACGCTGATTGCAGCGACGAGCAGCGTCAGCTTGATCGCCGACAGCGCGTCGGGCTCGACCAGCGCGCCGCCATAGGCGGCGATCCCCTGCGACAGGGCTCCGGCGAACACCGCCACCAGCGGCGCAACGATGAACAGCCCGAGGAATGCGAAAGCCAGCGCCATCAGCGCGGCGCGACCGGTGCGTGAGGTGGCGAGAGCGCCAGTCATCACGCGACACCCCGCTTGCGCGTCCAACGCTGGAGCAGATTGACGAAAAGCAGCACGACGAAGGCGGCGACCAGCATCACCGAGGCGATCGCGGTGGCGCCGGCATAATCGAACTGTTCGAGCTGGGTGACGATCAGGAGCGGCGCGATCTCCGATCGATACGGCATGTTGCCGGCGATGAAGATCACCGAGCCATATTCCCCCACGCCGCGCGCGAAGGCGAGCGCGAAGCCGGTGAGCAGCGCCGGGCCGATAGCCGGCAGGATGACGCGGCGGAAGGTCTGGAGCGGTGTCGCGCCGAGCGTCGCGGCCGCTTCCTCGACGTCGGCGCCGAGATCGGCCAGCACCGGCTCGACCGAGCGCACGACGAACGGCAGGCCAATGAAGATCAGCGCGACGACCACGCCCGCCCTCGTGAACGCGATCTTTATGCCCAGCGGCGCGAGCAGGCCGCCGATCCAGCCGTTCTGCGCATAGAGCGCCGTGAGCGCGATGCCCGCCACCGCGGTCGGCAAGGCGAAGGGCAGATCGATCAGCGCGCCGATCAACCGCTCGCCGGGGAAGCGATAGCGTACCAACACCCAGGCGATGATCAGCCCGGACACGGTATTGACCGCGCCGGCGGCCAGCGAGGCGCCAAAGCTCAATTCATAGGCGCGCAACGCCCGGCTCGAGAACCCGACCTCGAGGAAGTCGTGCCAGCTCATGCCCGCCGTGCGCAGGAACAGCGCTGACAGGGGCAGCAACACGATCAGGCCCAGCCACGCCATCGTGAACCCGAAGGTCAGTCCGAATCCGGGAATGACGCTGGGCTGCACGAACGGCGGGCGGCGTGCTCGCCGCCCGCCACCCGCCTCGACCGAGATGTCCGGCATGTCCATGGGAGCTAGTGATGGATGCCGGCTTCGATCTGGTCGAACACGCCGCCATCGGCGAAATATTCGGCCTGCGCCGCCTGCCATCCGCCGAAATCCTTGATCGTGACGAGGTCGAGCCTGGGGAACAGATTGCCGTATTTCGCGGCAACCTGAGGATCGCGGGGCCGGTAATGATGCCTGGCGATCAGTTCCTGCGCCTGGGGCGTGTAGAGGAACCTGAGGTAGGCCGTCGCCACGGCGGTCGTGCCGTGCCTGGCAGCGTTGCCGTCGACCACGGTGACGGGCGGCTCGGCGAGGATCGAGATCGACGGCACGACGATGTCGAACTTGCCCTTGCCGAGCTCATTCTGCGCGAGGAACGCCTCGTTTTCCCAGGCGAGCAGCACATCGCCGATGCCGCGCTCGGTGAAGGTCGTTGTAGCCCCGCGCGCGCCGGAATCGAGCACCGGAACTTGCGCGAACAGGCGCGAGACATATTTCAGCGCCGCTGCGTCCGATCGGCCGGCCTTTCTGCCATAGGCCCAGGCAGCGAGGAAATTCCACCGCGCGCCGCCCGAGGTCTTGGGATTGGGTGTGATCACCTGCACCCCCGGCTTTACCAGATCGCCCCAGTCGTGAATGCCCTTCGGGTTGCCCTTGCGCACCAGAAACACGATCGTCGAGGTGTACGGCGCGCTGTTGTCGGGCAGGCGCGCTTGCCACTTGGGATCGAGCAGCTTGGTCTTCTGCGCAATCGCGTCGATGTCGTAGGCGAGCGCCAGTGTCACCACATCAGCGCCAAGCCCGTCGATTACCGCACGCGATTGCTTGCCCGAGCCGCCATGGCTCATATCAATGGTAACGGTCTGGCCATGTTGGGCCTGCCACTGCTTGGCGAAAGCCGCGTTGATGTCCTTGTAGAGCTCGCGCGTCGGATCATAGGAGACGTTGAGCAACTGGATCGCGGCGCCGCCCGCCTGATTGCCCTCGCCCGACTTGGACGAGCAGCCCGCCAGCATCACCATGCCGGCCGCCGTGGCGAGCAGCCCGGCGATTACGCGACGGCGGAGGAGATCAGCCCTTGCCGCCTTACCGATTGTTCGAGTCATTATCGTCTCCGGCTCGTGAAAGCCTATATACCCTATCTAATGAATAGGGAATTGCAAGAGACGTTCGTTTCAGGCGCTCTGCCGCATAAAATCGTCGCTTTGATCGTGTCCACCATCGAGCGCGTCGGCGAGTGTTCGCGAATCGAGAACGCGGCGATAGCCGTCATAGGCCCGGCCGAACTCGCGCCGGATCTCGCAACGCGACTCGTCCACGCAATCCTCGCAGCGTCGATAGGACTGCCGCGACAGGCACGGCAGCGGCGCCAGCGGACCCTCGAATAGCCGCAACACCTCACCGAAGCTGATCGTGTCGGCGGGGCGCAACATGATGTAGCCGCCATTTTTGCCGCGACGGCTGTCGAGTATGCCGGCCTTCTTCAAATCGACCAGGATCTGTTCGAGAAACTTGTGCGGGATCGCGTAGCGCTGGGCGATCTCGGCACTCGTCATCGCCTCCCGGCGCGGCGACGCCGCGATCGCCAGCAGCGCGCGAAAGGCGTATTTTGCTTTGTTCGAGATCATCTCATTTCCTAGTAGTTGGCTAGGTTACTCCTTCGGTGCGTGCAGCGCAAATCGCTACAGCCAGAACAGCCAGAGCGCCGACATCGCCACCCCCAGCGACACGCCGACGAGCGGGAGGCCGACCCGGGGGAAGTCGGCGAAACGATAGCCGGCCGCGCTCATCACCACCGCGTTGTTGTGGTGGCCGAACGGAGTCAGGAAATCGAGTGACGCGCCGATCGCCACGGCGACCAGCAGCGGCTCGACTGGCATGCCGGCGCGGCTCGCCACACCCGCGGCGACGGGGCTGAGCACCGCCGCCACCGACACGTTGTCGACGAAGGGTGTTATCGCTGCCGCAAGCACGAGGATTGTCGCCGTGACCACCCATGGCTGGGTCGTTTCGAGGTGCCCGACGATCGCATTGGCGATCAACCGCGCCGCGCCGGTATCCTGCACTGCCGCGCCGAGCGGGATCATGCAGGCGAGCAGGATGACGATCGTCCAGTTGACGTCCTGCAGCGCCTCGCGGAGGTGTAGCGAACCCGTCAATGCCATCGCCAGAACAACTCCGCCAAAGGCGATTTCGGGGGGGGCAAGTCCGATCGCCGTCACGGTTACGCCGATCGCGAAAATCGCGGCGCTGCGGAAGGCGTCGGGCCGCGCGCCGAGCGTCTTGCGCGGCAGCAGCGCCAGCAGTCCGGCCTGCCGTGCAGCCTCGCGCAACGCCTGCCGCTCGCCGGCAAGCAGCAGCACGTCGCCGAGGCCGATCTGCAGGTCGCCGAACATGCCCTCGATCCGCCGCCGCCGGCTGGTGAGACCGATTACTGTCACGCGATGCTCCTGAAGCGCACCCAGATCCTCGATCCGCGAGCCGATCAGATAGCTTTCCGGTGTCACTATCGCTTCGAGGCGCTCCGCATCGCCAGTGTCCATCGCTATGGCGCCCGAAGCCTGAAGGGCGTCGAGGACGCCGAGATCGGCCTCGGCGAGCAGGACATCACCCGACGCCAGGATGATGTCGTCGCGCCGCGCGAACACATGCGCGCGCTGGCGTACGACACCATGCACCTCGACTCGGTAACGTTCGGCTACAACCGCGGGCGAAAACCCGATCAGCGGCGATTTCGCGGGCACGCGCAGTTCGACAAGCATGTCGGCCGGCGGACCTTCGGGGCTCGCCGCATCGGTCGCGTGCCGCCGCAACATCCGCGGCGCGACCATGACGAGCCAAGTGATGCCGATCGCGGCCACCGGCGCCCCCACCGAGCCGAGATCGAAATAGCCGAACCCGCCGCCGGTCTGTGCGACCCGCCATTGATTGACCACCAGATTGGCTGGCGTTCCCGTCAACGAGCACATGCCGCCGAGCAGCGTTGCGAACGACAACGGCATCAGCATCCGCGCTGGCGGAATCCCCAGCCGCGTGCAGACCGACAGAGTCACGGGGAACATCAGCGCCAGCGCGCCGATGTTGTTCATGAACACCGATACCGCCGCCCCGACCGCGCACAGCACTGCCAGCACCGCCCGCTCGCCACCGGCGCGGCCTACGATCAGCACCGCGAAACTCTCCACTGCCCGCGTCCGCGCCAGCACCGATACCACGAGAAGGATCTCGACGACGGTGATGACGGCGGGGTTGGAAAACCCGGCGAATGCACTGGTTGGCGGCACGAGCCCCGCCAGATAGGCGACGGCGAGCCCGGTAAGAGCGACGAGCTCGATCCGAAAGCGCTCAACGGCATAGGCGGCGAACATGCACACCAACAGCGCGATGATCCCCACCTGATCGAGTGTCATCGACGGAAAGCCGCTTGATCAGCCATTGGAAGAGCATACGAGCTTGCGATATCGGGGCCAATGACGCTCGCAACGTGCGGCTGCAAACCTTGTCTATTGAGTCACGCAGCAGGGCCAAGACGAGGCCGAGGACGGCTATCGACGGCATTTCTGTCATTTGCGCAACAATTTCAGATCGCGGATAGCTGCCGTAAGATGCGGTAAGTCGGTTGCGCCATTCTTCGCCAGACGTTTGGTCATGCTCGCGACAGGGCGCGCCTTGGAATTGGGCGCTGCATCGGCCCGTGGTGACGGCCTTACGCGCGAAAAGGATCCAATGATCTATTGGTTCTGCATCGCTGGCAGCATCGCGTTGCGGCCATTGAGTGAGGCTTAAATCTCGACTTGGCTGCCCAGTTCGACAACGCGGTTGGTGGGCAGCTTGAAGAAGGCCATCGCGCTTTCGGCGTTGCGGACCATCCAGGCGAACAGCTTTTCGCGCCATAGCGCCATTTCGGGGCGGTCGGCGGCGATCAGTGTCTGGCGGGACAGATAATAGCTGGTGTCGAGCGGTGTGAACGGCGGGTCGATGGCAATCCGGGCGAGCTCGGCGGGAAGATCGGGCTCGTCCATGAAGCCGTAGCTGAGCACGATGCGGTAGAAGCCCTCGGTAAGATCGGTAAGCGCGACGCGGTTAGCGGCGGGGATATGCGGCACTGGTTCGATCGCCACCGTGAGCAGCACCACGCGATCGTGCAGAACATGATTGTGCTTGAGATTGTGGAGCAGCGCCGGCGGGATGTCTTCGGCGCGCGACGACAGGAACACGGACGTGCCGGAGACGCGCACCACCGAATTGACCGCCGAGCGGATGAACACGTCGACCGGTATCGCGCCGCCGTGCAGCCGGCGGCGCATCAGCGCGCGGCCGGTCGCCCAGGTCGTCAGCACGGTGAAGGTGACGGCCGCGACGAGTAGCGGGAACCAGCCGCCGTCGGGGATCTTGGTAACGTTCGAGGCGAAATAGGCGCCGTCGACGATCAGGAATCCGCCGGTCACCAGCGCCGCGACGGCGGGCGGCCAGCGCCAGATCTTGAAGGTCAGCACACCGAGCATGCAGGCGGTGATGACCATCGTCCCGGTGACCGCGATGCCGTAAGCGGCGGCGAGGTTGCTCGAACTCCCGAAGCCGAGCACCAGCAGGATGACGAACAGCAACAGCCCCCAATTGACCAGCGGCACGTAGATCTGCCCGGCCGCCTTGGCGCTGGTGTGGAGGATGCGCAGCCGCGGCAGATATCCGAGCTGCACCGCCTGCTGCGAGATCGAATAGGCGCCCGAGATTACCGCCTGGCTGGCGATAATCGTCGCGATCGTCGCCAGAATGACCAGCGGCAGCCGCGCCCAATCCGGCGCCATCAGAAAGAACGGGTTCTCGACCGAGCTCGGATCGGTCAGCAGCAGCGCCGACTGGCCGAGATAATTGATCAACAGGCAGGGGAAGGCGACGTAGAGCCACGCCGCCATGATCGCCTTGCGCCCGAAATGCCCCATGTCGGCATAAAGCGCCTCGGCGCCGGTCACCGCCAGCACCACCGATCCCAGCGCGAGGAAGGCGAGGCCGGGATCGAGCAGGAAGAAGTTGAGTGCATACCACGGGTTGAGCGCCCACAGGATGCGCGGCGCCTGCGCGATCCCCATCACGCCGAGCACCGCGAGCGTGAGGAAATAGACCAGCATGACCGGCCCGAACAATTTGCCGACCGTCGCGGTGCCCTTGGACTGGATGGCGAACAGGGTAACGAGGATGGCGATCGCGATCGGCAGAACCATAGAGTTCAGCGCCGGCTCGACCACCGCCAGACCTTCGATCGCCGACAGCACCGAGATCGCCGGCGTGATGATCGCGTCGCCGTAGAACAAGGCGGTGGCGATCACGCCCATCGTCACGATCGTCGCGGTCCAGCGCGGGTCGCTCAACTTGCGGGTGATCAGCGCGAGCAGCGCCAGGCTGCCGCCCTCGCCGTTATTGTCGGCGCGCAGGATGATGAAGACATATTTGATCGTGACGATCAGCGTCATCGTCCAGAACACCAGCGACAGCACGCCGAAGATGTGCTGCGGGTCGACCGCCAACGGATGCGGGCCGATGAAGCTTTCCTTCAGCGCGTAGAGCGGCGAGGTGCCGATGTCGCCGAACACGACACCGACCGCGCCGATGGCGAGCGCCGGAAACGATTCGTGATGGCCGTCGTGCGCGGGCGCGTCATCCATTCGGCGCGCCTAGAGGCGCGCGATCCGCGCCGCCACGATCTTTATGGAATCTTTATGCGGATCGCCAACTTCCCCGTGGAATCTTAATCCGTCGCGGCCGCACATCATGACCCATGAACACGTGGGCCATCGACCATGCATGACGTGCTGCACCGGCTACAGTCGGCGGAGCGCTGGTTCGTCGGGGATCTCGCCATTCGCGGGATCGGGTGCCTGCTGCTCGGGCTGTGCGCAGCAGCGGCCTGGTGGCTTTACCGCCTGGTCCACCAGCCGCCCGCGCATCCCGCGAGCCTTGCCGAGCTCGCGGCGGGCGCGCTCACAGTGGTGAGCTGGGCGACCGGTTGGGCGGCGCTTGGCGAGGGACAGGGGCTGTTCAAGCGCGTCACCGTGCCGGGCCGGCACGGCCCCTCCGATCCCGCACACCTGAGGAAAGACCCATGACCGATCTGCTGTGGCTCGGCGCGCTCGCCGGGCTGTTCCTGCTGACGCTGGCTTATGTCCGGCTGTGCGACCGCGCCTGAGGAGACGCCCATGACCCTCCACCTACTGCTCGCGGCGATCACCGTGCTCGCGCTCATCATCTACCTCGTCGCCGTGCTGATCCGGCCCGAGCGGTTCTGAGGAGACGTCCATGACCATTCAGGGTTGGGCGATGATCGCCCTGTTCGTCGCCATCGTGATCGGGCTGGCCAAGCCGGTCGGCACGTGGCTGTTCGCGCTCTATGAAGGGCGGCGGACGCCGCTCCATGCCGTGCTCGGACCGGTCGAGCGCGGCTTCTACCGGCTGTCCGGCATCGATCCCGACAAGCAGCAGGGCTGGCGCGCTTATGCGCTGCACATGCTGTTGTTCCAGCTTGTCGCGTTACTGTTCACCTATGCGGTGCTGCGATTGCAGGGCGCGCTGCCATTGAACCAGCGCCATTTGGCCGGGATCGGCGCCGATGGCGCATTCAATACCGCGATCAGCTTCACCACCAACACCAACTGGCAATGGTATTCGGGCGAGGTCGTCATGTCGAACCTCAGCCAGATGCTCGCACTGGCGCTGCACAATTTCCTGTCGGCGGCGACCGGCATCGCCATCGCGTTCGCGCTGTTTCGCGGTTTTGCCCGGCGCGAGGCAGGAGCAATCGGCAATTTCTGGGCGGACGTGACCCGCATCACGCTCTACCTGCTGCTGCCGACCTGCCTCGTCTATGCGCTGTTCCTGATTGCCAGCGGGGTGCCGCAGACCTTCGCGTCGTCGGTCGACGCAACCACACTGGAAGGTGCGAAACAGACGCTGATCCTTGGCCCCGTCGCCAGTCAGGAAGCGATCAAGATGCTCGGCACCAATGGCGGCGGCTTCTTCAACGCCAATTCGTCACATCCGTTCGAGAACCCCACCGCGCTCACCGATTTCGTCGAGATCGTCTCGATCCTCGCAATCGGCTCGGGGCTGACCTGGTGCTTCGGCAGGGCGGTCGGCAACACCCGGCAAGGCTGGGCGATCCTCGCGGCGATGATGACGCTGCTGATCGCCGGCATCGCCGTCACCTATTGGCAAGAGGCCGCGGGCAACCCGATCCTGCACCATCTCGGCGTGCCGGGCGGCAATATGGAGGGCAAGGAAGTCCGCTTCGGCATCGCCGCCAGCGCCTTGTTCTCCGTGGTGACGACGGCGGCCTCGTGCGGCGCGGTCAACGCAATGCACGACAGCTTCACCGCATTGGGCGGGATGATCCCGCTGTTCAACATCCAGCTCGGCGAGGTCGTCATCGGCGGCGTCGGCGCGGGTATCTACGGGTTCCTGCTGTTCGCCATTCTGGCGGTATTCGTCGCCGGGCTGATGGTTGGCCGCACGCCCGAATATGTCGGCAAGAAGATCGAAAGCCGCGAGGTCAAGCTCGCCGTGCTGGCGATCGCGGTGCTGCCCTTGTGCATCCTCGGCTTCTCGACGCTGGCGGCGGTGCTGCCGGCGGGGCTCGCGGGGCCGCTCAACAAGGGACCGCACGGCTTTTCGGAGATCCTCTACGTGTTCAGCTCGGCGACCGGGAATAACGGCTCCGCCTTTGCCGGGCTGAGCGCGGGCACACCGTTCTACAATGGGCTGCTCGGCGTCGCGATGTGGATCGGGCGGTTCTTCATGATCGTGCCGATCCTGGCGATCGCCGGCAGCCTCGCCGCCAAGCGCTACACGCCGGAAACCGCCGGCTCGTTCCCGACCACCGGACCGCTGTGGATCGGGCTGCTGATCGGCATCATCCTGATCCTCGGCGGGCTCACCTTCCTGCCCAGCCTCGCGCTCGGTCCGATCACGGACCAACTCGCGATGCTCCACGGCCAGTTGTTCTGAAGGGCGTTCGATATGACCACTACCTCATCGATCTTTTCGGCCGAGTTGATCGGCCCGGCGATTGGCCAGTCCTTCCGCAAACTCGATCCGCGCGGGCTGGTGCGTAACCCGGTGTTGTTCGTCACCGCGACCGTGGCGACGCTCCTCACCCTCCTGCTCGCGCTCGGCGGCGAAGGGCTGTCGGCGGGGTTCCAGGTCCAGCTCGTCGTCTGGCTGTGGCTGACGGTGCTGTTCGGCACCTTCGCCGAGGCGCTGGCGGAAGGACGCGGCCGCGCACAGGCGAGTTCGCTCCGCGCCGCCAAGACCGACCTTACCGCCAAGCTGGTCCTGCCCAAGGATGCCGGGTGCGAGGTCATCCCCGCCGTCAAGCTCCAGAAAGGCCAGATCGTGCTCGTCGAGACCGGCGACCTGATCCCCGCCGATGGCGAGATCATCGAGGGCGTCGCCTCGGTCAACGAGGCCGCAATCACCGGCGAAAGCGCGCCCGTCATCCGTGAGGCCGGCGGCGACCGCTCGGCGGTGACGGCGGGCACCCGCGTCATCTCCGACAAGATCAAGGTCAAGGTGACGCAGGAACCCGGCCAGGGATTTCTCGACCGCATGATCGCGCTGGTCGAGGGCGCGGAGCGGCAGAAGACGCCCAACGAGATCGCGCTCACCATCCTGCTCGTCGGGCTGACGATCATCTTCCTGATCGCGGTGGCGACGATTCCTGGTTTCGCTTCCTATGCGCACGGCGCTATCCCGGTCAGCGAGCTGGCGGCGTTGCTCATCACGCTGATCCCGACGACGATCGCCGCACTGCTGTCAGCAATCGGCATCGCCGGCATGGACCGGCTGGTGCGTTTCAATGTGCTGGCCAAGTCGGGCCGCGCGGTCGAGGCGGCGGGCGATGTCGACGTGCTGTTGCTCGACAAGACCGGCACGATCACCATCGGCGACCGTCACGCGAGCGAATTCAGCCCACTGCGGGGGACCGGGCTCGACGACCTCGCCGAAGCTGCCCTCCTCGCCAGCCTCGCCGACGAAACCCCCGAGGGCCGGTCGATCGTCACGCTGGCCAGGGAAGCGCATCACCTGACGACGCAGCACCTTCCCGCCGAAGCCGAGATCATCGTCTTCACCGCGCAGACGCGCATCTCGGGCGTGAAGATCGGCGATACGCTGATCCAGAAGGGCGCGGTCGATGCGATCCTGCGCGCCAATCCGAGCGCCCGCGATACCGCCGCCGCGACCGAGCTGAGGCGCATGACCGACGAGATCGCGCGGGCCGGCATGACCCCGCTGGCGGTAGCGCGCAACGGCAAGCTGCTCGGTGTCGTCGCGCTCAAGGACATCATCAAGGCGGGTGTGCGCGAGCGGTTCGCCGAGCTGCGGCGGATGGGCATCCGCACGGTGATGATTACCGGCGATAACCCGCTCACCGCCGCCTCGATCGCGGCCGAAGCCGGGGTTGACGATTTCCTCGCCGAGGCGACGCCCGAGGACAAGCTGGCGCTGATCCGCAGGGAACAGGCGGGCGGTAAGCTGGTCGCGATGTGCGGCGACGGCACCAATGACGCCCCCGCGCTCGCCCAGGCCGATGTCGGCGTGGCGATGAACACCGGCACGCAAGCCGCGCGCGAGGCGGGCAACATGGTCGATCTCGACAGCGATCCGACCAAGCTGATCGAGGTCGTCGGGCTGGGCAAGCAGCTGCTGATGACACGCGGCGCACTGACCACCTTCTCGGTCGCCAACGACGTGGCCAAGTATTTCGCGGTCATCCCGGCAATCTTCGTCACGCTCTATCCCGGGCTCGGCGTGCTCAACGTGATGGGGCTGGCGAGCCCGCGCTCGGCGATCCTGTCGGCGATCATCTTCAACGCGCTGGTGATCCCGTGCCTCGTCCCACTCGCATTGAAGGGCGTGCGCTATCGGCCGGTCGGCGCGGGCCACCTGCTCGCGCGCAACCTTTCGATCTACGGCCTCGGCGGGCTGATCGCGCCGTTCGTCGGCATCAAGACCATCGACCTCGCCATCACCGCCCTCCACCTCGCCTGAGGAGCATCCGCCATGTTCAGGGATCTCACCGCCGCGCTTCGCCCCGCGATCGTCATGACCTTGCTGTTCGCCGCCTTGCTCGGGCTCGCCTATCCCGCATTGCTGACTGGCATCGGCCAGCTCGTCTTTCCGGCGCAGGCCAATGGCAGCCTGATCCGCGACAATGGCCGTGTGGTTGGATCGTCGCTGATTGGGCAGCAATTCACGTCGCCCGGCTATTTCCACGGTCGCCCGTCTGCTGCGGGCGATGGCTATGACGCGACCGCCTCATCCGGCTCCAATCTCGGCCCGACCAGCAAGCCGCTCGCCGATCGCGTGCGCGCCGATGTCGCCGCGCTGCCCCAGTCACCGGAAGGGACTGTCCCCGCCGATCTGGTGACGACTTCCGCCTCGGGGCTCGATCCCGACATCAGCCCCGAGGCGGCCTTCTTTCAGGTCGACCGCGTTGCTGCGGCGCGAGGATTGAGCGCGGAGCGCGTCCGCGCGCTCGTTGCGGGGCAGGTGCGGCACCCATTGCTCGGCATCATCGGCGAACCGCGCGTCAACGTGCTATCGCTCAATCGCGCGCTCGACAGACTGACCTCGCCGGGCGCAAAAGCGACCGAGTGACCGACGCCAATCTCGAACCGCGCCCCGATCCCGAAGCTCTGCTGCGCGCCGCCGCGCAGGAAGGGCGCGGGCGGCTGAAGCTGTTCCTCGGCGCCGCACCGGGCGTCGGCAAGACCTATGAGATGCTCAAGCAGGCGTCGGTGCGGCACGACGCCGGAACCGACGTTGTGATCGGCGTCGTCGAAACGCACGGCCGCGCCGAAACCGAAGCGCTGACCCACGACCTGCCGACCGTTCCGCGGCGCGCCATCGACCATCAGGGCCATCGGCTCGATGAGATGGATCTGGACGCGATCCTCGATCGTCACCCGCAATTGGTCCTGGTCGACGAACTCGCCCATACCAACGCGCCCGGCAGCCGTCACGACAAGCGCTATCAGGACGTCGAGGAACTGCTCGCGGCGGGCATCGACGTGTTCTCGACGGTCAACATCCAGCATCTCGAAAGCCTCAATGACGTCGTCGCCTCGTTCACCAAGGTGCGCGTGCGCGAGACGCTGCCCGACCGGGTGCTGGAGAATGCCGATATCGAAGTGGTCGATATCCCGCCCGACGAGCTGATCGAGCGGCTGCGCGCCGGCAAGGTTTACGTGCCGCAGGAAGCGAGCCGGGCGCTCACCCATTTCTTCTCCAAGTCGAACCTCTCCGCCCTGCGCGAACTCGCGTTGCGCCGCGCGGCGCAGACGGTCGATTCGCAGATGCTCGATTATCTGCGCGCGCATGCGCTGGGTGGTACCTGGGCTGGCGGCGAGCGGATCGTCGTTGCGGTGAGCGAACATGCCGGCTCGGCCGCGCTCGTCCGCGCCGCCAAGCGGCTCGCCGACGCACTCGGTGCACCGTGGACCGCCGTCCATATCGAAACGCCGCGCGGGCTGCGCTTCGGCGATCAGGAAAATGCCCGTCTCGCCGAGACGATGCATCTCGCAAGTCAGCTCGGCGGGCAGATTGCGTCGGTGCCGGCGGAGACGATCATCGCCGGGCTCAAGCGCTTCACCGTCGAGGCGCGGGCGACGCAGCTGATCGTCGGCAAGTCGACGCGCTCGCGGCTGTTCGAATTGCGCCACGGCTCCGTGGTCGATCGCGTGGTGCGCGAAACGCCGGGAGTCGCCGTCCACGTTTTGCCGCTGGATGACGAGCGGCCGTCGCCGGCGCCGCGGTTGCGCGGTGCCTGGGGCCGCCCGCGCGATTATCTGGTCGCGCTGGGGACGACGGCGTTGGTGACATTGCTGGGCGTTGCGTTGTTTTCGGCCAATATCACCAATGCCGGCCTGCTCTACCTGCTGCCGGTGATGTTCGTCGCCACACGCTATGGCTTGCGCCCCGGTGTGATCACCGGGCTGGTGTCGTCGCTCGCCTACAACTTCTTCTTCATCCCGCCGACGCACACCTTCACCATCCAGGACCCGCAGAACATCCTGACCGTGCTGATGCTGCTCGGCGTTGCGGTGGCGAGCAGCCAGCTCGCCGCGCGGGTGCGCGATCAG
>Ga0164242_10003785_pt1 | contig 17142 bp, 11 predicted proteins | sample OricomgcompostMG_FD_108783 | JGI IMG/M metagenome (GOLD analysis project Ga0164242, IMG submission 108783) | Miracle-Growth compost microbial communities from Emeryville, California, USA - Original compost - Miracle growth compost (MG) ...
AAACATTCATCTAATATAGCATTCATGCTTGCCAATATAAAGTGGCTTATTAAAAACTAAGATCCAATCCCAATGTAAAGGTTCGAGACATGGGGAAACTGCCACGCTGATAGCCACCTACCAAGGGTGAACTATAAGCGTTGGATGTCACCCTGGATTCCGGATTGATTCCCCGATAAGAACTTCCAGTGATATAAAGTAAATTATCTGCTGATGCGTAAACCCTAAGGCTGCTTATTTTTGCCTTTTTGATCCATTTTTCAGGAAACGTATAGCCAATAATGACATTCCTTAATGCAGCATAAGTGGCGCTTTCCATGACGTAATCCGTCAGCATCATATCCACCCCATTGGTGAAGTAAGGTGTTTTACCATCGCCTGGATGTGCGGCACTTACCCAGCGGTTATCATTATTAAAGTTGCGATCAAATTTCTTGGTTTCATTGTAGAAGGCATTCCCATTAATCAGGTTACCGCCCTGTACGCCTTGAATAAAAATACTCAAGTCCACACCGTAGCCCCTAAAACTATTGGTGAATCCCCAGGTAAAATCAGGGAAAGGGTTGCCAAAAGCGACTCTGTCACTTGCGTCAATTTTATTGTCCTTATTGACATCCACCAGTTTCAGGCCACCTGGCTGAAAATACTCGGGCAGATCAGAAATAAGGCCGCCATCCTTTGCAGCATCAATCTCATCCTGGGACAGCCAGATGCCGTCGGTCTTGTAACCAAAAAACTGGATAGGCGTTTGACCGACAATGGCCGCATAGATTTCATTACGCTCGCCATAGTTATACAAAAATGGCACCTCTCCCAGACTTTCCAATTTATTGCGATTGCCTGAGATATTTAGATCCGTACTCCAGTTAAAATGCTTGTTGTTGATGTTGACAGAATGAATAGAAAGTTCCAGTCCTTTATTACGTACACTTCCTGCATTATTCCAGAACTCATTAGACCCGGAAAAGGACATGGTTGCCTGTTGCAATAACAACTGGTCGGTCTTGGAACTATAATAATCCACGCTTAGGGTAAGTCTGTTATCAAGCACACCCAGATCAATACCTGCATTGTATTCAAAAGTTCGCTCCCAGGTAATTTCAGGATTAGCCAGAATATCTGCGTTTGGTGAAAGTCCGAGTATGACAGAACCTGTACCTTCTCCAAAATCGTAATTGCTTGGATAGAGCAGATCTTCATAGGCAAAGCTGGGTATCTTATTATTACCAGTCGCCCCATAACTCAGACGCAGTTTCAGATTAGAAATCCAGTTAATAGATTTCATAAATTGTTCACTGCTGGCCACCCATCCGCCAGATATGGATGGGAACCAACCGTATTTACGGCCTTTATCAAAATAAGAGCTTCCATCACTGCGCAGACTGGCTGCAAACAAATATTTGCTCTTATAATCATAGAGTATTCTTCCCAAATAAGAAACCAGGCCAACCTGATCTTTTAGGGTATAGGTTTTGGACTGATCAATCGTACCTGCCTGGTTCAGCGTCTGAAAATTATCTGTTGGAAAGTTCTCGCCAAACATGGCTGACGTATTGGTCATGGTTTTTTCTGCGGTATAGCCCAACATAATATTAAAATGATGCTGATTCAGTCGCTTTTCGTAATTCAGCGTGTTCTCCCAGAGTAAGTCTATATATTGGGTTGTTTTAATTTCTCCTGTATTCACATTGCCATCCTTTTTGGCATCTGTCAGTGTTAAGGTTGTGTTTTCAGTCTGGTTATAATAAGCACTCACAGAAGATTTAAAATCCAGACCAGGCAATATGGCATAGCTCATATATCCACTGCTCAGCATGCGGTAATATTTATTAAACCGGTTGATTCTAGCCGCAATCGATAATGGGGTATTATTACTGGTGTTAAAGGGCGATACAACACCGCTGCTTTTCCAGTAGCTACCATCCGGCATGTAGCCCTCATAAGGGAGGCCGTTAAAATGTCTGGCCTGTGCCCAGTCACCGGGTTCAACATCTGCCCACTGCGAATTTTGCTGTATAAAGGCAGTGGTAAAGGCATCCTGATACACCGGCAAAAAGGAGTAGAACCGCGTATAATCCGTATAGTTTGCTCCGGGGATATTTCTTTTGGCATAACTGGGATTAAAGCTCACATTAAAAGAGATTTTCGGGCTCAGTTTGCCTGTAAGGGTAGCTTTTACGGATGCTTTTTCATTTTGGGAAAATTTCATCTGGCCCTGGTCTTTCTGATAATTGCCAGATACGTAATAACGCAGATCGCTCTTGCCGCCGGATATGCCAAGCTGTACATTATATATACCGGCATCCCGCAATGCTTCCTGTTGCCAATCAGTAGCCGCACCCCGCAACTGGTCCTCAATGATATAGGCGGCTTTTTCCTGGCTGCTAATCAGATTTTTTTTATTGTCTGGTACGGTAGGGTCATCAGCGCGTAAATCTGCTTCCTTATATAACTTGCGCGCATAATCACTAAACGACATAATTGGATAAGTTTCATATGTCTTTTTTAATCCAGAATACACCTTCAGGGAATATTTAGGTTTGCCAATGCTGCCTGATTTTGTGGTGACCAGAATTACGCCATTGGCGCCTCTGGATCCATATATAGCTGAGGAGGCTGCATCTTTCAATACCTCTATAGACTTCACATCAAAAGAATTCACAAATTCAAGTCCGTCGGGTACTGGTGTACCATCCACGACCACCAAGGGATTGGCATCTGCATTAATAGAACTGGTGCCCCGCACCTGAATTTTAGGTGCCGCTCCTGCCTCATTGTCGACCTGCTGCACGACAACCCCCGCAATCTTACCTTCCAGTGCATTATCTAGTCTGGAAGTGGGGATCTCATCCAGGTTTTTATTTTCCAGTTTTGAGACGGAACCTGTTAAAAGTGACTTTTTCTGTGTTCCGTAACCAATGACCACCACATCATTTAAATCTGTGACCCTGGGAACCATTTTTATGGTCAACGTTTTTTGCAGGTTGCCATTTAGTGGAAGCAACACATTATTATAACCAGCATAAGAAAAGAGCAGGTTAGCCGTCTTGAGGTTGTTTGGGCTTTTAGCCTTTAATGCAAAGGAGCCGTCTTTAGTCGTAACCGTTCCTGTCTTTTTAGTACCTTCCATTAGTTGTACGCTCACACCTTCCAGTGGTGTATTGGTTTCACCATCGAGTACCAGGCCACTCAATAGACCCTTTTGGGCCGAAGATTTGACTTCCCGATTGCTATTTTGTTTGACGTCCTGCGCTGCTGCCGTAAAAAAGCTCAGCAGCATCGGTACCACAAGTGCAGCTAACCATCTTTTCTTATCCATGATTGAAGTTTTTTTAGTGTTGGTAAAATTTAGGAGAAATAAGTACCTCCATTAATGTCAAAATTGGCCCCCGTTATAAAAGCCGCAGCACTACTGGCCAGATAGACCACGAGTTCAGCTACGTCTTCTGAAAGGCCCTCGCGACGAAGCGGTGTTGAATTGGCCACCCGTACACGTACTTCATCTTTGGTAAAAGTATCGTGGAAGGTGGTGGCAATCATCCCAGGCAGCACCGCATTTACGCGGATATTTTTGGGACCCAACTCCTTAGCCAGACCACGCGTATAAGTCATCACACCGCCTTTGGCAGTGGCATAGGCCGCTGCCCCCGGTCCACCTCCATCACGACCTGCTTGGGAGGAAAAATTAACTATGGAGCTGCCAGTAGGCATAAATGGTACGACAGCCTTGCACATCAGGAAAACTGATTTAAGATTCAGATCAATGACCTGATCCCAAAACCCAGCGTCCATCTCAGTGAGCGTCTTTCGTGCAATCAGGCCACCTGCCACATTGACTAAAATGTGGATCTCAGAACCAAAGCTTTTTTGCGTCTGCTCAACAATCATTTTAATATCTGCCTCTTTGGTTACATCCCCCTTAACCACAATAGCCTGACCACCTGTCGTTTCAATTTCATGGAGGGTCTCTGTGGCCGCAGATTGGCCATGCAAATAGTTAATGACGACGCTTACGCCCAACCTGGCCAGTTGCAGGGATATAGCCCTGCCGATATCTCGTCCCCCGCCAGTTACGATGGCTACTTTTCCTTTTAGGTCCGGATAACTTGTTGTTAGCTGATTTTCCATATTTACTTGTTTATTTAATGTTTACTCAATGTTTATTTAATTGATTAAATGCTAATAATTTTCTCTTATCCATGTAATTGTGCGCACTATCACTCTTACTTCAGTTTAGGGCCCATATACGAAATCCTTTTGCTGATGCAGTCAAAAAAGGCCTTACCCAATCATTCAATCTCCATGTTTAATTTTTAAGCGAATAAAAATAGATACCTGTATATAGATATTCATATTTCTATCCACCTTACTAATATTTACTGAACCAACTATTTATCCAATTTTCTGTTGCTCTAAAAGTCAGTTGCTATTATCAGGGGATAGTGCCTTTTCGTTTTTATTTCGATTTTCGACTGCGCTATTTTCAATGCAGCCTTTTACCGTGGCAACCTCCGCTTTACGGGCCGACTAAACCACCACAGACTGATATAAGCCAAAGGAACGAGTAGTGCCCCCAATAAAAAGAACCAAAAATAATTCTGTGCAGTAATCACAGGGACGATCCAGGTCGTGAGCAGCGTTCCAGCTACCGCTGCCGTTCCGCTCATACCGGTGATGGTACCGACATTTTTACCGTTAAAAAAATCACTAGGCAGGGTCTGGATATTACTGATGGCAAATTGAAACCCGAATAGTATCAGTGCGATCAAGCCAATAGCAGTAGACGGGCTATCTGCATAAGCCGTTAAGACCAGTGCGGGAAGCATAATAGCACAGCCCCAGGTGATGGCCTGCATTCTGGCTTTTACGGCGGTTTTACCTTTGCGCAATACATGAGAGGAATACGCACCGCCCGTCAGGCTACCGATGGCCGCTCCCACATAAGGCACCCAGGCAAAGGCACCTATGGATTGAATGTCAAACAAGAACTTTTCAGATAAGTAAATCGGTAACCAGTTCACAAAGAGCCACCAGACGGGATCCAAAAAAAAGCGAGACAATATAACGGACCACGTGGCTCTAAATCCTAGCAGTTCTTTCCAGGTATATACTTTTTCCATATTTGCACCTGTAAGCTCTACTGATTTATTGTCTACTAATGTTGCTACATTAGCAGCAGCAGCAGTAGTAGTAGCAGTTGTTGTTGTTGCGGGATGAGCCATTTTCACCTGTCCCTTCGTGTTGGTTTCTGACAGGATATGCGCCTTTTCTTTGTCAGTGAGCCAGGGGTGTTTCTCAGGCGATTTTTTATTGAAGATTAGCCAGGGGATCAACCAGATTAACCCTAATGCGCCAATGCATAGAAAGGTAATGCGCCAGCCGTATCGAACATAGAGTGCTGCCACAAGGGGTGCGGATATAATCCCGCCTATAGCCGCTCCGGCGTTAAAAATCCCCTGGCCTATGGCCCGTTCCCTGGCAGGGAACCATTCAGCATTGCTTTTAGCTGCACCTGGCCAGTTGCCCGCCTCTCCAAAACCCAAGGTAAAGCGCACAATGCCAAATGAGTTTAGGCCTTTGATGACATTATGCAAGGCAATGGAAACAGACCAAATAAAGATGGAAAATGCAAAACCCAGCCGGGTGCCGATGGCATCCATTAATTTACCCATAAAGGTCTGTCCGAGTGCATAAGCGACCATAAACCAGGTAATCATCCAGGCATAATCGTCCTTATTCAGACCCAGGTCATGAGACATTCCTGGCCACATTATACTTAAGGCGTTCCGATCAATATAATTAATCACCGTCGCCAGCGCGATCAGGGCAATAATAACCCACCTGAGCCCTTTTATTTTAAAGGTGCTACGAGGAACTGGCGGTTGCACTAATATTGGATTGCTCGAATTTGTCATTATAAAATTATTAGGGGCTATACCAGGGATAACCCAATTAAAATCATCGTACTTCTACCCGTTCTTCATTCTCTATCCTACTTTCGACTGTTGGAAGGATTAAAATCTCCATAAATTATACCGGGTCCGTAAAAAATGGATCGGCTGTTCACAAATTTGATCCTATGCTCCTGCACTTTTTTGCTTTGTATTTGCGACCGTTTTTATTTTTGCTGCTAATTGCTCTTTCGCTTGCAATTGCACCTTGTATTCTCATGTTTATTCTTCTATTTTCCCTATCCGTAAACACTTTTGAATTTAACAACCGCGACTCCCACTGAAAGCTTTTACCGGGCAATTACTTTACACTGCTCCAAAAAGGCTATTATTTGTTGGCTTAACTGTTTTTTCTGCTCTTGCGTAAATTTTCCATGCAGACCACCTGGCACAGTTACGAACTGATTATAAACACCTGCTTTGTCTAGTTTGGCGTGCAGTAATTCAGATTGATGATAGGGCACTGTCGGATCTGCATCCCCATGAACGATAAAAACTGGAGGAGAATGTCTGTCCACATAATAAAGCGGAGAGATAGATCGTAAAAATGCAGGATTCTTTACCCCCTCTCCCAACCAACTGTAAGCCGATTTTTTGATATGATCCAGACTGGAAACAATGGATAAGTCGGTAGGGCCGTATTTATCAATAATAGCAGCAATCCTGAAAGGCGATGCTGTCTTTGTCTCTGTCTCTGTCTTTGTCTCTGACTTTATCGCTGCCTTTGTCTGTGGCGGCATTTGTCGCAGACAATTTTGGTCAAAGGCATGGTTACTACTGCCCAACAGGCCTGCCATCAAAGCCAGATGTCCGCCAGCAGAGGCACCCATAACAACAATCTTATTAATATCAATATTTAATTCCGTTGCATGTTGCACCAAATAAAGCAGTGCACAACGAACATCCTGAATAGCCGCTGGAGCTTTGGCTATGGGCGACATTCTATATTCAACATTCGCCACTAAAAAACCTTTTTTTAGAAATGTGCTAAAGCCTCCCTGGGATTCTTTATTTCCATGTGTCCAGGCCCCCCCATGTATATTGATCAGCACAGGTGCAGTGCCTGCCATAGGTGATCCTTTTTGCATAGGTGCACCGGGTATATATAAATCCATCCGGCCCTTCCACGCTCCATGGGTGGCATAAATTGTATTAATACGGGCAGTATAGCCTTTAGGAAGTTTGACTGGTTTTACTGGAATAGTATCTGTGGCCATAACTACATGTACCGCTTTTTGATTGGCTGAAGCCCTAGCGGCCCAAGAGTTTTGCATCAGGCAAAAGATGCCCATCAGCCATCCTAGGACAGCCATATAACTAAAACGTTTCATATCTAATTGGTATATTATGTTACATAAAATCTGCTCTATAAGGACTAAAAGAATCAATTAATTTACCGGCTTCCAGACAGGTGGCTCCATGCCATACCTGCGAGGGAATATAAAAGCCATCTCCTGCAAATAAAATCCTTTCCTCCGATCCAATAAGCACCTTAAATTTGCCAGACACTACATATGTTGCCTGGGTATGCGGATGTGCATGTGGCGTCGATACGGCGCCCGTGTTAAATTCCACTTGCACCAGCATCAAGGAGGCATCATAACCCATAATTTTCCTTTGTATCCCCGCCTCGGCTTGCTGCCAAGGCAATTCTTGGGCCATCTGATACTCCGCTGACTGAATCGCTGTTGCAGCGGATTTCTCAGGCGGGGTACCTATATCCTTTTGATTATTATTTTGTTGATTTTCTGCCATTGCTGTTTTATTTAATTGCACAGATTAATTAACAGATTAATTAACTATTTAATAGGCTGCGAATGCGCTCAATGACTGCCTCCTGCTACTTATCTGATATCTGAGCACCTTTTGTTTTTACTTATACTTTTACTTTAGACCATTTTGTATCCTTAAACTTTGCCTTCATCTCCTTTTACTGCTTGCCCTGATCAGGGTCTTGCTCCCTAACCTCCATAAAATGCGCGGTGTCACTTAAATGCAGGTGGATCTGATATACCTTGGTTTTAGTCTCCAGTAATAGAGAAACCTGACCCGGGATGAATGTTGTAATTGTCAAGTTTTTAATTTTACTGGAGGCACCTTTGGTCGTTTCGGAGCTGTAATCCAATCTGCCATGGGGTTCAAGGACATTAACGAAAACAGCGTCTTTTTGATCATCCATAGACTCAATGATGCCCTTTTGTGTTCTAAGGTTATGGCTGGAATCTCCAGCACCTGTCATGACAAAGTTATATTGTAAGGGTTGTGGAACAGTACCTGCCGCTGTACTGATAATTGTGTAGAATTTACCAGCTTGCAAAAAAGTGAAGGCACCGGCATTGTTAGCCTTATTTACTTTACCGTCATTTGTATCTCGCGTCATCAATTGCGCACTACCAGTTTTCCACAGATACTGATACCCTTGTTTGTCGCCAAAAGGTTCCAGTATTTTTGTAGCCCAGAGAATAGGTATATTCTGATCAATAATCTCCCCATTATAATAAAAGGGTAAATCATAGCGGTGCGGTTTTGCAGATGTCAGGTTAAAAATATCGAGCAGTAATGGATCTGCGTCGGAGGTTTTATTGCCGGTATTTTCTGAGAGTAAGATAAGCGTCCTTTGCATTTTGACGCCGTTGTAGGCCGTTGTATCAGCACAACTGATCACCTGATAAGAAAATGTTGTAGTGGATTTTTTCTTGTTTTTGGTGCTATTTTTAGGATCCGTTGTATGCGCATTTTGCGGGGTTTGTCTGTGTTGTCCCAGGTTTTTATACACCAGATATGAAAATTTATCTTCTCCGATCTTTCTTTTGCCTTGGTAGTTCGATTTTTGGTCGACTGTCACTGTATTATGGGCAATGGTTTGTTTGGCCCAGCTACTATTTTCCGGCAAATAACGACCACCATCCTTGCTGGCTATATTGATATAACGGGCAGACCCATAATCCGGTATAATCTCTTCTTTGTTATCATAGACCAATAAATTGAGCTTATCAAAATGGCCATGCCCCATGCCCAGGGAGGTAGCCTTAATGGCGGCCGCAAAATTTGTTTTGCCTTTTTGATAGCGCAGGACACCAATGCCGCCTTTTTTGCCATCAGCGCCATCATTAAACCACGCGGATTTAAAATCAAAAGGTTTTGTTTTGCCCTGGGCTATATCTTTGGCCATTTTAAGTCCAAGCCCAGACACCAACAAGTCTTTCTGATTCTGGGCGATCTGCAAGAGCCCCGGATCTTGATGGCCATAATTATAGGCAATATCTACACCATAAACGAGCTCTTCTGTTACATAGGTTTTATCCTTAATATCGTCATTAAATGGAAACAAGTGTTTGTTATAAGAAAGCTGCAAACAGGTATTGATGGATTTATTCAATAATGAATCCCGGTAGGCAAATATTTTTATATCTGGTTGATAGGCTTCAATGGCCATGGCAAAGACCATAAAGGGCATCAGGGCGTAGCGCTGATAGTAAGGTCCTTCCGTATAATATCCATCTGGAGAAAATAAGGTATTGATTTGCGCTAAAAATCCAGTCTTGCTATCGAGCTTAGACCCATAAATCGCCTTTTTTACCCAGTCCTTGCGCCCCATTACCAGTCCAGTGATACCCACGGCTGCATCATTCCAGGTGCCATGATTATGGATCTGATCAAACACGGCTTTATTGTCATCCATTAAAAAGTGGACAATCGGTGTAAATAAATGATTCTCAATCCGGTTGCGTTCAGCAGGTGTCAACATATTATAAACACAATCGTAGGCCTGGATCATATATACTTGCCAGACACAATCATTGAGGTTCTGCCAAAAAATCTTGCCAGCTGCATGCCCTGGTACATGTGCAGGATGTATGGGCAGCTTTTCATAAATGGCTGCATATTGTAATAATAGATCCCGCACAAAGTCGCCATAAGCTGTGTCACCGGAAATATGGTAGCTAATAGCGCAGGCCAGGGCATCCATGTAGTTTTTCTTATGCTGATTATGACTGAAGCTGCCATCCTGACCTTCGGGTTTAGGAACGATAATGCCGGCTTTTATCGCCTGCCTGGCTTTCTTTTCCAGCTTTTCATAAGAAGCTTTAAACAATGGGTACTGTTTGACACCTTGCTTTAAGGCAGGTTGATCTCCCGGCTTGAATAACAAGTTGGGGTGTTGCACCTGCGCCCTTGCCGTATCCATTGTCATACAACAAACCAATGAAGTAGTTATAAATAAATTAAATAAATGCTTGGGTATACGTTTCATGTAAAAAATTGATTTATGCCATTCGTTTTTAGTAAAGTTGCTAGCAACTATTTGCCTGCCATTGGACCTAGAGAAGTTAAAAAATAATTGTAAGGGCAATAAGAAGCCTAATAGCCATTTTCTTTGAACGGCTATCTGTTATACTTTCCACTATAACCTGAAGATCTTTATGCGTTATGTGTATGCCTTATGCGCTTATTGCTTGGATTTTAATTTAGTTTGACTGAGCTCCAATACTTCTTCCAGATGCGCTGCCATGGCCTTTGCAGCGCCATCGGCGTCTGCGTCAATAATGGCTTTTAATAACTGATCATGCTCTTTGGCGGCTCTGTTGGACCGGCCTTTTGCGCAAATCTGTTTTTCACTGATCTGGCGGATAATATCAGGTAGCAAAATCAGCATCATGGATTCAAAAACAGGATTTTTAGACGCCTTAGCAATCCGGAAATGGAAAAACAAATCTTCTTCTACTGCGCTGATGCCTTGCTTGGTTTTCTTTTCATATTCCTCTTTTGCCTGTAATAATTCCTGTATGTCTTCCTCAGTCCTACGCTGGGCAGCTAATTTGGCCACATTTACCTCTAGGTAATACCGGGCTTCAATCAGCGCTGCAAAATCATCGGTATTCAAATTGATCACATCGGTCAATAGACCTTCCAACATTTTAATATTATACCCTGATACATAGGTGCCACTTTGCGGTGATGTTTTCAAAAGCCCATAGAACTCTAGTTTATGAATGGCTTCCCGGACATAACTGCGACCAACGCCTAGTTTTTCCGCCAGTTTTCTTTCTGGAGGCAGCTTTTCTCCTGGTTGCATCTGACCACTGACAATTAGTTGCTTTAATTGTTTGATAATTTTATCTACCGGACTGTCTACCTGGATGGTCTGTAGATTAAACATTATATCTTCTGATTCTTTAATCATATAAGTTGAATTTGCGCTTATGCCTGAATTGATATTGGTTAACCAATAATTGGTTTACCAAAAATAAGGATTCAATATGTATTCACCAAAAGTTTCCAAAAGTAATTTGTATTCATTTGAAGTACTTCAATTATTTAAGGCTTATCCTGCCTGTCTAAATCTTGCTATGTTGCGATTAACCAACAATTAGTGTGTAAATAAATATTATTTATATTTTTATATATTTATTTTTATTTTGAACTTTTTCTTAAGGCATTTGTCTACTGGGCCAGTGATCTGTGCGAAAGGGTGCTACCGGCAAGCCTTGTGTATTATATAAATTACCGGGTGCGGCTGCATGAAAGGCATATCTTACAGCGACTGGCCTTGGCACTTTTTTTGAAAAAACGACTAATGTTCCTTTTTCGTGCGGACTAATGAGGCTTTCAGCAGGGTAGAATACTTGATCTGTACCAGCGATTTCTATTGACGCTACCGCTTTACCATAAGTCGTTAGACCACGTCTGGCATTATCAAAATGCACAAATGCAGTGTCTTTTTCCACGCGAAGCGTTTGGAAGGTAGGACTTCGATAGTCAATGCCCGATAGCTGATAGCTGTCACCCAAGGCCCAATATAATAGTCTTTTTGCGATCGTCGTTTTATCTGCAGGATGGATGACGTCCCGCTCCCCTACATCCACACTCACGACCATACCTGTATGGGGAACTTCTTTTTCAATGGCCGCCTGTGCCGCCCTTAAAAGCGGCGCAGAATCGGCTGCGGGATGGTATTGATAAGGGGCTATCTGAACATAATAAAAAGGCATTTCATCATTATGCCAATCTCTGCGCCACTGCGCTACGAAGGTTTTGAAATAGTCTTTATAGGTGCTGGGTTCCTTCCAATTGGACGCGCCTTGGTACCATAGCACGCCTTTAATGCCAAATCCGAGTATCGGATTGAGCATTCCATTATATAAGGCACCGGGGCTATGTCTGTTGAGTGGCGCATTTAAAGCAACCTTATTATCCTGGGCTACTGTCTTATGTCCTTTTATAGTTGCTGGATCTATCCACGCCTGTATGGTAGAGCCGCCATAACTAGATTCAATAATACCCACTGGTACCTGCAGGATTTGTTGTAGCATGCGGGCAAACTGAAAACCTACGGCGCTAAATGCTGCCGCTGCGCCCGGTGTAGAAACTTCCCATTTGGCGTCACTACTAATTACTGGATCTGCAGATAATTTTCGGGGTACATGATAGAGCCGGAGTTCCGGTATCGATGCATGTGTGAGTATATCATTGGCATTTAAAATGGGCATATTGGTAAACCCCTTCATAGAGATTTCCATATTAGACTGACCGCTGCAAATCCATACCTCACCTATTAATATATTGGTAAGCTTCCGCGGCTGGCCATCATCTATGGTAATGGCATAAGGGCCGCCAGCACCAGGTGTCTGTATCACTACACGCCAATATCCTTTATTGTCTGTCTTGGCCATGTATGGAGCACGTTGCACATTCCAGGAGGTTGTTATTTGAACCGTTTTCCCAGGCGTGGTCCAGCCCCAGATCGGTACCATCGCCTTTTGCTGTAATACCATATTGGAACCAATAATGCCCGGAAGCTTGATCTGTGCTGTAGCGGAGATGAATACGAAGGCGCTGATCATGACAGCTAAAAATAACCTTGTTAAAAATAGCCCAGAAAACAACTGCTTTTTTGCCGTAAAAGCATCTTTTAGGTGGCGACCTGTTTGTGAAACAGTCCGTAGGTTACTATTTATTAATTTATGCTTCATATCATTTTATTTTTAAATGAACGATATAATTGAATTAATTGAATATTGAAAAATTCTGCGCCCCACAAATCAACCCGAACAAATCAATCCTTTTTCATCCAAATAGGTCCAGTCGTGCGGGGTGAGGCAGGTTGAATGCCTGCTTTATTTGCCGCCTTATTTATCATTTCATCGGCACCAATATCGATCCCGCCATCTGTCCTTAATTGCTGGTCCATATCGCGCAGGACTGGATGAGGGTGATTATCCCTGACTTGATTGTCGATTGGCGCATTAGTTTGCTTGCCTGCAATATTTGACTGGCCCTCTTTATTTATTAGTGGCTGCTGCGAAACTTGCGCTACAAAAAATGTCAATGGTAACTGCGCACCTTTATTGATCAGCGGAGAGGTCATAGACCTTCCGGTGTTACGCTTATCTTTGCTGTCGGATCCATCAGTAGCACTTACTATGCGCCAAATCGGGAAAGGCCCTGACCTGTCTAGCTGGAGTCTGGGATTTTTAAAAGAGAATCCAGCAGGGCTGGCTAATGGTGGCTCACTCCCATAGAGTACATTCGCCTCGAACCGGGTATTTAAAGGTTGCGAAATAATATTCAGCAAGCGACCCGTTTTACTCCAAATAAGATTATTGATTACGATGCAATGATCTGGCGGCACCTTGCGCTCTCTTTGTCCAGCACCACTTCCTATCACAAGCCCCTCGGCACAATTGATCATTGTATTATTTGCAACCAGCACGCTATCTACAGGACTATATCCTGATAGGATTGGTTTCGCTTGTGCATTCATCAGTGATATGGCTGCTCTTAAGGATGTTCCTGCCAGGTCCTGCAGGTAATTATTAATGATTACTTGATGGTTCCCAATTACCCGAATACCACCCGTCTCTTTTATATTCTCCCCGAAAAAGAAATTACCTTCAACCCTAGCATAATTACCATGCCTGAGCGTTAGCGTGCCTTTACAGGCAAAGAAGGTGTTATGACGAATAATGTTGTGGCCTGATTTATTAGAAATGATCTCGATTTCTCCATCACATCTTTCAAAGTAATTATCTTCTATAGTGGCACAACCATCGGTTAAAGACCAGGTGCTGGTTCCAATACGAATGGTTTCCCCGCCATTGGCACCTAGAGCGGGTCGGTGACCAAAATAGTTATGATCGATCCGGTGATAGGTGGATTGGCCATCCAACCATACGACAAGGGTGGTTCCGGCGTTGGTTTTGCCTTTTATAAAACAATGATCAACCCTGTTATAGGTACCATATAAAGAAACCCATTTGTTATCGGTTGATGGATCTGGTGGGTTATAATCTTCGATTACGCAGTTGGTTAATCTGCAATGGTGAGCAAGCTGCTGCCCTTTTCTAAATTCGATCACGTCTCTTTTGGAATAACCTTTTTTGAACACCAGTCCGTCTACTGTCAAATAAGCGCCTGCAATGGAAATGGACGAATTGCCTAGTAGCAAAGTCTGACCAGGAACCGCTGCCCGAAGTACAATGAAGCCGTCTGGTTTACCTTGACCTTGAAAAATAATCAGTTGATCCCGCCATTCGCCTTTTTGCATGACCAGCGTGTCTCCTGGACTCGCCGTTTTCATAGCCTGGATGATCTCTTTGGCATTATGTACTGGGATTACCTTAAAATTTTCGGTTTTTACCTGCTTCATAGCTCTGTCCTGGCAAGTTTCTGAATCGTCCATTAGGGGCCACCTGGCCTGTAGAAGATTCCAGACACTACTTATACTACAAAAGAGTACAATTAAAAACAATCCTTTCAAAAAGCACCTTGGATAACCCCTATAAACTTTACAAAAGCCATTTTTATGTTGCATTTTCGCTTATTTTCATCAATAATATAATTGTGGCTAATCTTTGTCACTCCTATAACCTACTATCTTTTATCATTCATCATTCATCATTCATCAATTATCCACCATCTTTTTCAGTTTTTGATGCTTTTGATGATTCATCTGAAGTCAAAATCCCTTTGAGTACTATTTTCCGCTTACTTACTTACTTAATTACTATATATCCATTTCCATCTGCAACAATACACTCCCCCCGCAGGTTTAAGTTTGTCATTGTTGTCCTGCAAATTCACTCATAGCGTTAATGGTCAATATGAAGACTGTAAAGATTTACTTTTGAACCCATACTAGCAGGCGCGTTTGGATCATGATCCTGTAAATAATTACCCGCAGAAAAGCGCAGTTGCACTGTTTTCCAGGGTTCGGGCACAACTGCATTCCAAGTACCCGTTCCAGTAGCGCCAGCCGCTGTAACCTTAAAATAAATATGATTATCAGTGCTGTCTGTTATACTGTAATGTATTTTGGTGCCAAGAGCCACATTTTTAAGCAATACTGACTTCACGGTACCGGCATTACCGACCGTATCACCTTTGACGTAGGCGATAATACTATCATGGCGCAGGTGTAACATAACAAATGGATATCCCGAAGCAACGCTTCCAGCACCATGGATCTGCCCAATAATAATATCAGCTGAAGGACCATGCTGCTTTACAGCCGTCACAGCCGTTAAACGCCCGCCAATGATTTCTCCTATTATTTGAGCCTGGTCTTCACTATACCATGTCAAAGGATATTCAGCCAGTTCAGTTCTCGGGTGATCTGATCCCTGACCGGGCGTGGTGGTGGCGCCATTAACAGGGCACCATAACCGGACAACATTTGTGTAAGGAGAATCAACGGTGTAAAAATAATCTGAACTGTATCCCTGTTTTAATTTATTATTTGAAATGGTCGTTGCGGAACCCGTGTTTCCCCCATTAGCGTCTACTGGAACTGATAATTTCCAAATGTCTCCTAATTGCAAAACAGCATAAGGCAATGGCTTAATTATATCTTCTGACTGGCCCGTATTTGCCGAATTCTTGATAGCAATTTGATTATGGGAATCAGTATTTTTAGTACAAGCTGAAAGAACTATCCCCATAGATATCAGCAGGGTAAAACCGATTGTTTTCATTTGTTATTAATTTTTTTTGAATTTATGCCCACTAATAAAAATTGCTTATTGACAAAAAATGGAAGCCATTCTATACTTTAAGTTAATTATCAATGCATTAGCGCTCTTATAATACACAAGTCATAATTTACAAAAGAGGTTTTATATTTGGTCAACCAATTATTGGTTAACCAAATATAAAACCTCTTTTCATACCCACCAAATTTTCTTCGTAAAAAAAAGACAAGTCTCAACCAAGCCCAATCCAGCCTAAGTGATGGTTTTTCCAGAATACCAGTTGGTAATTTGTTAGTTAAAAGTTAGAATTATACGTATTTCTCTAAAAAGGGCAAGACCCTATATTTAAGCAAAACAGTTTGCATTCAATTACTAACTAAACTGCTATATATCATTATATTATAGAGATAACGCATCCCTCAAGCTATTTAAACTTACCAGCAATATAAATCATGTCCCTATCGCATCTCCTGCATCTTGTCCGTTGTCCATTGTCCATTATCAATCAGCCGTTGCATTTTAAATTCTATCATTTTTTTTGTAGATCTAATTTAATATTTTTGCTATCTGCAATGATATTCGGAGTTAACGGTTTCTCCTAAGATCTAACCCGCACTTAAAAGATTATGCCATAGTATAACTCCCACCCTCCATTGTCCAACTTGAAATCTACGAAAGCGTAGATGCTGTAAATTCTAAAAAATCCGTGCCCCATTGCTATGATCACTAAAGACAAGCACAGAATTCACAATGACACTCGACTTCAACGGTAGTAAGGGGCATATCCAAAGTCAGGAGCAAAATATAAAGCATTATTCAGGAAAGAAAGATTTTATATGATGCCACACCATATAACTGACACGCTCAAATTATTATACAATTTTAGGAAGTGTAGTTTAAACTCAGCATTCCTATTCAAAATCTTGCGTAAAATTTTTCATTTGTACAACATCTAAAATTTTAAATTCGCTATCATTCAGTCTAAATACACCATAATTAAAATCATCTAAACTTATATTATCATTTACATAAATCACACATGAATCATCAGGTTCTAAATAAAATCGTACCAGCCCATTCTACCTGAATATTATACCAGCGTCCGGCAAGGAAATCTAAATTAGGGAAACAATGAGTAATCAACACGCAAAAGGACTGGTATTGCAAGATGTCCTATTTCTTCTGATCGGCATATTATCCTCCAGTATCGGTCTTAGAAG
>Ga0164242_10003786_pt1 | contig 17134 bp, 35 predicted proteins | sample OricomgcompostMG_FD_108783 | JGI IMG/M metagenome (GOLD analysis project Ga0164242, IMG submission 108783) | Miracle-Growth compost microbial communities from Emeryville, California, USA - Original compost - Miracle growth compost (MG) ...
CGACGTCGTGGAGCCGGCGCCCGGGAAGCATCTCGCCCTCGGCGCGATTGGCGAGCTGACGGAGCAGCTCAACCCGGTTGGCGCGAAGCTTCTCGTTCATGTCTTTCCTCCTCGTTCAGTTGCCGTGCTGACGATTTCAATATACCACGGTTCACCAACTATGTACACCCGAAGCGGCTACCTACCGCCCAGGTCCCAGAGCATCCAGAAGAACAACCCGCCGGACATGATCAGAGTGAGCGCGAGCGCGCGGGCGTCGGTCATAGGTTGTCCCGCATCCACGCGTCGACCGCGGTCCGTGCCGCGTCCTTAAGCGCGCTGTCAGCCTTGGGATCGCGATCGCCCGGCGTCACCTCGGGATACCACGCCGCAACCGTGGCCCAGAAGGCGTTCAACCCGTCCCGGACTATGTCATCAGGCACGCTCATGACTCATCCTCCAGCGCAAAGAACCCGACCCGGTTCCCGTTGCTGTCGCGCAGCCGGTGCGGCTCGAGATCGGGGAGTCCGTCGTGGCGGATCCGGCGCGCGGCGTCTTCGAGAATCCGTGCGACCTCGCGCGCCGGGTCCTCGTTCGCGCCGTTGAACGCCTCGCCGTTGCAGCTGAAGGTGAGTGTGAACTTCATGATCGTTCCCTTCGTTCGCGTCCCGCTGACGTAAACTACTATACCACGTTTCGCGCTACGTGTACACCGCTACGCGGTGACGCGGAGCAAGCTCGGTTCGATCGCGCGGTACTCGGGGCACTGACCGCCGTACGCCTCGCCGTCGAAAGCGTCTCGGACAGGTCGCCTGGGTACACGACGCCGACGCACGAGTCGCCGTACATCCCTCGTCTGCTGTAGTTCGTCTGCACCTGGCCGTCGATCATGGACGCGGTGTCGGTAATGATCTCGAGCTGGTCCTCGTCAAGCACGATGTTCATGGTTGCTCCTTCGTTCGGCTTTGCTGACGTACGTTATTGTACCAGAGTCTGCTAAACTTGTACACCCTCCCTGGCGAGCTTGACCAGCTTGGCGGCCGCCTCCCGAACGTACTTGGGAAACGGGCTCGAGAACGAAAGCGTACCGTCGTCGTAGACGATGAAGAAGTCGGAGTTGGCCGTGTTGTCTTCGATCGGCGTAATGAAGCCGCTCGAGGTCGCAACCCTGCCGTTACAGCCGGTCGGGAACTCGATCTCCCACTTCTTGACGGTCAGTACGTGCTGCCGGGCATCGCGACTCGCGGTCGAGCTGAGTCCGGTGATCGGGCGCTCGGTGACCTGGGTTCGACTCGACATCGTGACCGTCCTTCGTTTCGACTGTGCCGCTGACGTGTACTACAGTACCACAGTCCACGAGCTTTGTACACCACCGTGCGGGTGGGCACGCCTTCGTCCTTGCCGCGCCGCGGGGTCGGCGTGCGCCGACCCCCGCAGCCACGTTACCTCACGTCCAGCGCGGGGTCACACTCGAAGTCAGGCTCGGCGCCGTCCATGTACACCACGACGATCGCGCGCCGCGCGTTCTCGACCTCGACCAGTCCGAAGACGTCGGCGTGCTCGGGGTCCGGGATCCAGTGGTGCGTGCCCTCCTTGACGCGCCGACGCGCCTGCCGCACGATTCGGTCGTTCGCCATCTCTTCGAACTCGTGCACCGCGTACTCGACTCGCATGGGTCTCTCCTTCGCTCCGTTACTCGCTGACGTAGACTACGGTACCGCATCTGCGGATACTTGTACACCCGGCGCGGGCACTTTCGGCGCCAACCGCACGCGTCGTGTGCGGCGCCGGGGCCCAGGCCCCGGCGCCGCAACGCGTCAGTCGCCGAGGCGCACAAGCGAGGTGGGGGCGATGTTGACCACGTCCGGTCCCACCGTACGCTGCGGGATCTCGATGCGGACGCGCGTCCGGGCGAACCCGACAACGGTCCCGATCTTGTCGCAGTCGTGGATGCTGCTGCCCCGTCCAAACAGGGCGACCCGCACGCGATCGCCGACGCGTAGCGGCTTGCGGTGTGCGTCGTACCAGTCGATCATGATCTCTCCCTCGTTCGTTGCTGACTACGTTATCGTACCACATCCGTAGCCTGAACGTACACCTCGATTCCAAGATCTTTTAGCGCCTGCGCCGCCCGCGCGTGCGCGGCTGCAAGCCCGCTCGTCGCGTACGCCGCCGGGGCCTGAGGCCCCGGCGGCGCGACGCGCGTCAGTCGTTGAGCCCAGCGAGCTCGGCGATGTCGGCGAGGTCGCCGATCGGGTCGCCCACGGCGAGCTGGCTCAGCGCGTACCGATAGCCGGGCACGCCCTTCGCGAACTCCTGAACCGTGGCGAGCTCGTCAAGCTCATCCTCAAACACGTTGCGAAGCTCGGGCGTAAGGGGGGTGTTGGTGTCGATCATGGAATCGCTCCTTCGTTCGTTCGTTTTGCTGACGATGTTATCGTACCACAGTCATGGCCCGCACGTACACCCCTATTTCAAGATTTTTTTTTAGCCGGGGTACGTATGCATGACCATGAGCATCGCGTCGACCTTGTCGCCGCCACCTTCATAATCGGCGACCAATCGCTCGACGTCGGCCCGCTCACCCGTCAGGCGTACGACAGGGTTGCCGCCCGCCGGCCCGCAAGGCGTCACGACCTGGGCGTCGCATCCGAACGCGGCGCCCCACGCCTGGGCCTGCACCGCGTCACTGGTCCCGTCGTCCTCGACGCACATATCGAGCTCGATCGAAACGCGCATTTTGCTCCCTTCGTTCGTTACGCTGACTGTCCTATCGTACCGTATTCGTCGCGAAACGTACATCCCTATTTTAGCTGCCTACGCGCGCCCGGACCACGACCGCGTAGACCTTGACCTTCGCCACGACCGCTGCCGTCTCCTTCAGTAGGTCAGGTCCAGGATACAGATGGAAGTAGCTTCACCCTCGTCGTTCTGCCGTAGATGATGCGCGTCGGCTATCTCGTAGAAGGCTTCGGGGATTCCGACGCTGGTATCGCCCTTGTCGATGGCGACAATCTCGGCGGCGTCGGGCATCTCTGCCAGCTTCTCTCGCAGTTCCTTGACAGTCATGGGATCATCCACCTTTGCCTTTCGAGTACCTGCTCGGCCCACGCTTCGTCCAGCTCGCTATAGTCGGTGTGGCCTGGGATCGCGTCGAAGCCGTGGGATCTGGCGGCGCGCGGGGACAGACCAAGCACCTTGGCGCCTAGGAAGTAGTTCGCGTCGCAGTGCGAGACGTACTCTTTCGCCCTGCGCCGCAGTTCCGTTTCACTGACGTCGCTGGCCTTGTTCACGCGGACGTAATTCGCAACGGAGTTGTACCTCTCGCATAGCCAGCGTGGTGCCTCAACCGTGCGCTCCTTCGGGAATAGTTGCCCGAGTACGCACCGCCTGCCGTCGCCGAGGTACAGCTCTTCAAGGTCGATCTTGCTGGCCCAGCCGGGCGTCCGTTCATCTAGCAGCGCGGCACCTTTGGCGACGGCGCGTCTCGCGTTGATCACGCTCATGCGCTCACCCTCTTGGTGATCTCGGCGGTCCAGGCCGCGTCGAGTTCGTGATGGCTGACTTCTTCCAGGTTGTGGGTGTTGAACCCGTGGGTGACGCAGGCTTTCTCGGTCAGACCGACGACGTACCGGCCTACCGCATAGTTGGCGCCGCAGTAGGCGGTCGGCTTCAGTACCTCGCGTCGTGCTTCCCGTTGTGAGAGCAGGGGGCTGTAGAACCGGAGGGCGCGCACACAGGCGGTGACAGAGGGGTAGCCCAGGAGCACCCAGTAAGGCATTTTCACGGTGCGCTTGCCCGGGAACAGCTGCCCCAATACGCACTTGGATCCGCTTCCCAAATCCAGTACGTTTGGGTCGATCTGCTCGGCCCAGCCGGGCATCTTGTCGTCCAGTAGTGCTGCGCCTTTGCGGACGCGGCGACGTGCGGTGGCCATGCTCATGATTTCTCCTTCGTTTCGGGTCTCGCTGACAGAGACTACTATACCACGAGTTCGTGAACTTGTACACCACCTAGAGCGTGGCGTAGTGCACCTCCCTACTCGCCCGCGCCGGCCGACGACGGGGCGGCTCACAAGACGCTTGCCAGCGCCGCTGCCGCCGCGCGTCCCGCGAGCTTAGAGCGCGCCCCGACGTGCCACTTGGTCACGTCCGCTACCGGCGTGTCGTACTCCTTCCAGTCGTAGAGTGAGACGGGCTCACCCCCGATGACGAACAGCCACTCAGCCTGGATCTTGTCCTCGGCGTCGGTGCGTTCGGGCTCACCGAAGCGGCGTACGAGCTCGGCGTATGAGGCGCTGACGATATCGCCGTGGAAACTGGTGCCGTTGATCGCGCTCCAGCTGTGCGTACGTGTGATCTCCATGTCTGCGTCCTGGGTCACGGTCGTTCCCTTCGTTCCGTTACTTGCTGACAGGTCTACTGTACCACAAGTTACGGATGATGTACACTCGTTTCCTGCCGCGGCAGACACTTCGCCTTCCACGGCGTGGAGTCGCAGGCGTGCGCCGGAATGTAGATCTCGGTCCACGCCCAGCACAGGACGATGACCGCGGCCGCAACGAGCAGGATGACGGTCCACGCCTGCGCGCGCGAGAGCGCCCGCCAGCGTGCGCTGACGGGCGCCCTCGTCACGCCGTCACCCGCCAGGTCTCGCGGAGCACCGGCCGATAGAAGATCATCATGATCCCCACCGCGAGCACGGCCGCGACCTCGTCCACCGGCAGCACCGGAATCTGCACGCACCCGACCACGAACAGGATCCGCAGCCACAGCGGCAGTCGCCGGTCCTTGGCAAGCGACTTCGCGCATCGCAAGGCGTGCTTGATGCCGCGCCACGTCTTCTTGAGCACCGCTGTCTCCTTCGTCCGTTCTTACTGCTGACGAAGACTACAGTACCACAACGTGGCGCGTTTGTACACCAAGCCTACGCGACCCGCACCTCGAGTGCCGCGCTACGCTGACGACGACCGGCGGCGTACGCAGCGTCTTCCCCGAGCTGCTGCGCCTGCGGGTTCTCGTCGTAGACCGGACCGCCGCGGTAGGTGCGTCGGCTGGCTTGCGAGGTCTGGGCGTAGAGCGTCTCGATCCGCAGCCGCTTGTACGCCGCCGCCGTGGAGTGACTGCCGTCGTCACCGTCGGTGATCGCACGGTCGCGACCGGCCTCGAGTTGGGCGCGGACTCCGCGCTCGAAGCCGCGAAAGAAGTTCACCTTGAACTGCCACGCGGTCATGTCGAGCTGACGGTGCCAGCGCAGGGTCGCGCCTTGGTTCGCCAGTTCGACCATCTGCTTGGACAGGTCGTGGAACATCTTGCGAGTGAAGGCCACGTCCGTCGGGGTGCCGAAGGCTCTGACGTACGTCTTGTCACGTGCAACGTTGCACGTGACGTCGTTCACCTTGGCGATCTCGAGAAGCAGGTCCGCCAGGTGCGGATTCGCCCACTCGCCCTTCTCGCCGAGCGTGATGGTCTTGGACATCGGACGTTCGTCCAGTCCAAGGCTCTTGCGCGTCGCGGCCTCCTGCTCACGTGCGAGCAGGCCGGCCGTAGCGTGCGTCTTTGCTGTCTCAGGGAGGGACACCTCTTGCCGTCCTTTCGTCGTTGCGGGTCGCGATTTGCGTTGTTACCGCATTGAGCCGTCCGGAAACCTAACGACTCTATAACGACTACGATACGCCGGGCGTTTCTCCCTGTACATTCCTCGTAGTTCGGCCCGTTAACCGCGAGTAACTATGACCGACAGACCGTCTGGCCTCCGAGCACGCAACCGCAGATGCCGTTGCCGCCGTTCTTCGGATTGCACGAGCAGGTGTCGTAGAAGGTGGGACTGCTCGCATGGCTAGGTTGACTCGAGACGACTCGCTGAGATGTCAGCTCACGGATGATCCGCTGCAGCTCAGCGATGACCGCCTCCTTCGCGGCACAGTCACGACACCGGTACGTCGCCATTTGCGTCCTTCTCTTTCTGCTGGTGCTCGTCCGTCGCCGCGTGCTTCTTCCACGTCGATTTCGCCTGGCGAGCGGTGATCCCCGGCGGACCGGTGAACGGAATGAGCGTGACCCCGCACAGCGGACAGGCCAGCGTGTAGATGATGAGATCGTCGGTCACGTTCCGATACTACCGCCTAGGAACTCGAGTGTCTCGCGGGTCCGCCACGCGAGACCGCGGTACATCTCCGCACGCTCGTACCACCGCGTCTGCCGGTCGTAGGACGCCCGGTGCGCCTTGCTCTCGCACTCCAGTACGTGCGCCACGTACCGCTCGTGCTGCTCTCGTAGCGCGTCGCGGACGAGCTCGGCCCGGTCGGGGCCAACGAGCGCCGCGAACCGCGCGGCGGGACGCGTTGCGTCCTGCGCCCACGCGGTGCGGTCGATGTCGATGGTCACTTCTTCGCCTCGATCAACGCAGAGAACAGCTCGATGGCACTGTCCTGCAACGCGTCCACCGTTGAGGCCAGAGCCACCCCGTCAGCGTGTGACGCGGCCCAGGCGACGTCTCCAGCAGTGTCCCAGGCAACGACACCGGCGTCCCATGCAGCGGTAGACGCGGCGGCATAGGCCGCGGCCCTAGCAGCGTCCCATGCAGCGACTGCAGCGTCCCAGGCAGTGGTCCCGGCAGCGTCCCGGACGGCCCAGGCAGCGTCCCAGGCAGCGGCAGCGCGTGACGCGGTCTCGGGGACCATGCCACCGATAGCCGCTGCGGACTCCAGGTCCGTGATCGGTCGCATACCGGCGATCGCATCAGCGTCCAACACCAACTCGGGCATGAGCCGCAGCAAAGCGGGGAAGTACGTGCGGATCAACCAATCCAGCGCGAGGTAAGAGCGGCGCTCATCCTTACCGTCCCCAGCCGTACCGATCAGGCGCGGGATCAACGGCACCAGGCGTTGCCGCTTGTCCGCTGGCAAGCAATCATTCAGGCCCCGGCCGTACTCGCCCAGCACTGGGCTCACGCACTGCGGATGATCCGACCACGGCTCACCCGCCAGGTACGCGCACGCCTCAAGCAGGCAAGCGCCGTCCTCCCAGCTGTCATGCGCGCCGTTGTCGAGACGCAAGTCTTTCGGTACTTCGATCGTTGTCACTGGGGCTCCTTCGTTTCGTCCTCGCTGACGTAGACTACGGTACCGCATTGTCGGACAGATGTACACTACGTGAGCGATCTCTTTCCGCCGAGCGAGTGTTGCGCACCCAGGCGCGCCTGCGCTCCGGCCTGGTGACCGTACTCACGTGCGCCGTACGAGACGCTGCGAATCGCACCGCCGCGGTACGCGCCGCGCGCAGTCGACTTCTGCGAGTAGAAGTCGGCGACCCGCTGAGCCTTCTGCACGTGCACGAGCTCGCCGGTCTTGCCCTCCGGAGCGGCGGTGTCATACTCGGCGACCGCGCTCTTCCGCGCGTCTCTGAGACGACTCGACACCGTGATCTGGAACCCCTTGAAGACGTTCACCTTCATCTGCCAGGCGGTGACCCCGAGCGTGTTATGCAACTTCTCGCGCTGCGCGCGCCGGCCGGCCGCGACCATCTGTGGCGCGATCGCCTGCCAGAGTCGCTCCGTGAACTCGATGTCCGACGGCAGCCCGTACGCGATGACGTACGTCTTGTTATGCGCGATGTTGACCTTCACGTCGTTGACGCGCGCGATCGCCAGGAACAGGTCGATCAGGTGCGCGTTCACCCACTTGCCCTTGTCCCCGACGCGGATCTGCCGGATCTCCGGTTCCTCGCGCCGGTTGCGGGCGTGCGCCGCGTCGCGCGCCTCCTCCAGGTCCAGGCCCGCGAGGGTCGCCAGCTCTTGCGCCTTCGCCGCGTAGGCCTCGGCCTCCTCTTCGCTCGCCGCGGACTCCGCGTGCGCCAGCAAGTTCATGATCTTCACGCTGAGCGCGCTCATGCCCACGCCTCCTCGGCAACGCCCTCGGGAAGGTAGCCGATCTGCCCGGCGTCCGCCAGGTAGACCACGTCGTCACGGACCGTGACGTCGCTCGTCACCCGGTGCTCGAACGGCCAGCTCGGCTGAACCGCCAGTCGAACCTCGACGTCATCGTCCACGCCCTCGAGAAGCTCGCGAAGCTCTCCCACCGTCATCATGCTCGTCGCCCTTCGTTCCCTCTTGGTTTCGCTGACAGGTCTTACTATATCACAGAATAATCGATCCGTACACCTTCTGTCCGCATTGAATCCTCGAGAAGCAGACCGAGCTCCGGCGCCATCATCTCGCGCACCAGCGCGATGAACCGACCGCAGAACTCCGGGCCGTGCGACTCGCTGGCTCGCGAGAGATGGTGCGCCAGCTCGTGCAGCAGGACGATCTCGCGCATCGCCCACGCAACCCTGACCGGGTCGGGCACCACGATCTCTCCGCACCTGTAGTACGCGCGCTTCGAGAGCTGTGTGTTGACCCGCACGGTCGGGACGCTGCTCGCGCCCACTGTCTTCGCCGCGCGATCGACGTACGCCTGCGCCTCCTCGACGCGCCCGAACCGGGTCTCGATCGGGAGAGTGAGAGCCGAGCCGTGCAGACGCGCGGTCCGGACCCCGGCGTCCAGGTACCGGCGCACCGCGATCTCGGCGTTGTAGACACGCTGGCGCTGAGAGTCTCTCACCGCGTACTTCCCTTCGTTGCTCCTCGCTGACGGGTACTATCGTACCATTGAATCGCGCGACTGTACACTCGTCTTAGACGGTGTACATTCACCCAGTTTCCGGGTAAGATAGAACCAGAGGAAGGGACGGAACGATGACTAGCTACGCTTGAGTGAGCGCGTGGGAATGCGCGCGCCGGCGCTCGAGCGAGCGTTCGGAAGCTTGCGCTGCGCGAGCGACTTCGCCCGTACATAGCCCGGTCCGGCGTAGAAGCCCTTGGGCGACTTGATCAGAAGCGCGGTCAGGCCGTGCACGAGAGCGTCCACCCGGTCCGGTGACTTGCGCGACCGCTCGGGCTCCCAGGTCTCCATCTGGTCCTCCAGGTCCGCGAAGTACCCCACGTGATGCACCCGGCCCTGCTCGTACGGTCCGATCACCGCGTCCGCGCGGAGCGCCTTCCCCTGCTTGGAGTGCACGAGGTACACCCGCACGTCCGGCGCCACGGTCTGCAGCGCCGCGGTGACCAGCGCGTGTCCCTGGTTAGACTCCGCGACGATCGGCGCCTGCCACTTTCGCGCCATCTCGATCACTCGCTTCGCCCACACGCCCGGTGAGCCCTTCACCGTCGCGTCCTCGAGCACCCACGCGTGCCGGCGGAACTTCTGCTTGTGCGAGGTCGAGCCGACCACCACGATGCCGCACTCGTCGTGCGGGTTCTCCGCGACGGACGGGTCAACCGCCACCACCCGGACCGGCGGCATCTGCGGCAGCCTCGGCACGCGCCCGAGCTTGATCATGTCTTCGGACCAGAGCGCGCCCTCGATCGCGTCGAGCAGCTCGCCGTCCAGCTCCTGACGGCCCATCGTGGTGCCGGCGTACTTGCCCTCGATCACGTCGATGTACGACGCGCTCAGTGACGTGTTGTCGCGCGTCCTGCCCCGCACCACCACGATCCGTCCGGGGTGCGAGTCCGCCTCGTCTAGAAGGTCGCGGAGGAGCGGGATGCGCTTGGGTGTGGTCGCGCCGAAGATCTGCGGGTGCGCGCCGAGTCGGGTGGCGAGCCGCAGGTTCTCCCACGCGGTCAGGCCGGAGTCGTCCGGGATCTGCCGCCACGCCGCGAGCTCGTCGGCGACGGACCAGTGGAACTGCGGACCACGCAGCTGGTCCGGCTCCTCCGAGGAGAACAGGAGCGCGGTCGAGCCGTTCGGCCAGACGAGCTGGCGCGAGGCCTTCTTGTACTCGGGGCGCTCGCTCGGGGGACAGACGTTGAGGATACCGGACTCGCCGCCCACCACCACGTCGCGTACGTCCGCCGCGGTACGCGCGACCAGTCCGCCGCGGGAGCCCGGGTTCTCGCGCGCCTTCTTGCGTGCGAACTCAGCGGCGGACTTCGACTTCCCCCAGCCGCGGCCGGCGAGCGCGAGAAAAACGGACCAGTGCGTGTCGGGCGGCTTCTGCTCCGGACGTAGCCAGAAGTCTGCATCGTGAAGAAGCTCGTCCGCGTCGAGTGAGTCAAGGATCTCCGCACGCTCGTCCTCGGGGAGTTGCGCGATCTGCTCCGCGAGGCTGAGGCTCATACCTCAGATACTACATCTCCTGAAGCGCATCACTCTCACGCAACCGCGCACAAGACCCGCACAGGAGGACGTAGTTCTGCGGATTGGCGGCGACCTCCTGGCGCTCCGCGGCGGACAGGACCCACAGGACGTCGCCGCAGTCCTGGCAGTCGAGCGTGTCGGTCATGCCAGCGACGAGGTCAGGCCGATGACCGCCTCAAGGACGGCGGTGCGCAGCGTCTCGAGCGTGCCGTTGTTGTAGATCGTCCAGTCGACCAGCTCGTCGGACAGGCCGGCCTCCGACGAGTGAGTGTCGCCGTCGTCCGGTAGGCCCGGCCGTATGATCCGGATGACCCGGCCGCCGAGCGCGCGTAGAGCGATCGACTCGTTCGGGTACCGCACGTCGGGAAGCACGTACCGACCCTCGGGTGCCAGATTGTACAGGGCGAGGTTGACCCAGGTGTTGCGACCGATCAGGTCGCGCCCGACCTCCGAGCCCATCCGCTGCACGTAGCTGCGCACGTCCGGGATCCTCTTCGCCTCGTCCCAGCCGAGCTCGTCAACCAGGGCCGCCAGTTCTTGCGCCGTTCCTTCGTGCCAGACCAGCGGGTTCAAGCGGTAGACCGCGTCCTTGACCGGGTCGGCGAACGCGATCCGGCGCCAGCCCAGGCCGGTCAATGCGCTCGCCGCCGAGTCCTTTCCGCTGTACTTCTTTCCGTGGAACCCGATGATCAACAACTCTGTCTCCCCGCGTGCTCGTCTCGGTGTGCACAGCTTCGGCCCGGCGCGTTGGGACTCCTAGTAGCAGCTTCAACGCGCCGGACCGAGCCGGATACTCCGGAGAGTAGTGTCAGCAGCGCTCCGGAGCCTCTCTCGACGGCACCTGCCGGTTGGCCACGCGGAACGAAGGTGAAACGCGTGACTCGTCGTCATGTGTGCCGCCGATGTCCATTACATTATCAGGACTTCATCATCCTGTACATGGTCTGGCGGAAGACCGCGCCGGGGAGCCGAGAAGCTGCCGTTTCCGAACAGCTCCATCACCGCGTACGAGTCCCGGAACGGATCTGTGTCACAGGCCAGTCCCCAGCTCAGCCCGATCTCGTCGTTGCCGGCGCACGGCGTGTGCATGTGTCCGTGCACCGTGACGGGTGGCCGGACCGACGCGCGGACCGCGTCGACCAGCTCGCGGTTCCCGCGCGACCGCGCGTCCAGCTTCGGGTTCAGGGTAAGCTGCGGCTCAAAGCACATGGTCGGGCAGTCATGAGTGAGAAGAACGTGCACCTGCGCCGGCGCCCGGCGGATCGCCTCCGCCGCCTGCCACGGCTTCAGCTGCTCCTGCGGCCACCAGGACACGCCAGGAGTCCGCCACTCCTCGTCCACCGAATACGCGCCCCCAAGCGCCATGAAAGTGACTCCATGCTCGCTCCAGGTCGCTCCGCGGGGGAGATACGTGATCCCCGGCAGGTTCGGCCACGGCTGCGGAGTCAGGTCCGGGTCCTGCGCGCGCCGCGCGTCGGGGAACACCTTGTCCAGCTTGTCGTGGTCCTCGTGGTTTCCGTCCAGGAACCAGAGCGCGATCCCGGTCTCCTCCGTCAGCCGCGACGCAAGCTCGAGGTACCTGCGGCCGTACGATCCCGGCCACACGCCGAAGTCGCCGAGCGCGATGACCTTCTCGCACTCGAGCTGCCGCGCGCGCTGGAACAGCTTCGCGAGGTGCGCCCCGTTGCCGTGCACGTCCCCGGCCAGCATGATCCGCTCGAGCACCTTCACCACTCCACTCCGATCCGTACGCGCCCGTCCTCGAGCTGCGTCAACCACGCTGACTTGTCGCCCAGCCGCCAGAACAGGGTACCGTCCGTGAGCTGCTGCGGCACCGGCAGCGCCGCGGCCGTGCCCAGTCCGAGCGCGCGCCGCAGCATGTCCAGCCCGGCGAGCGGCTTTGACTCCGTCATTTGTGCTCGTTCCCTTCGTCTACGAATACTGTACCGTAAACGCGTGAGAAAGTACACTCTCCTTAGGCGCAGGGATGGTGACCGTATGTCAGGAAGTACTTGTTCGCCTTGCGGAACTTCCCGCCCACCCAGAAGCCCCAGCTCCTGATCTTCGGTCCGCAGAAGACGATCGTCCACGCGCCGTCTCGATCGGGAAAGACCGTGTGACGGTGAAGCGCAGAGCGCCGGCGTACCGCGGGCGCACGGAGGTGCTCGTCACCGTCCGGCGAGTGGTCCCGGTAGCCGCCGCGGAGAACAAGCGTCGTGAACGCCCACGGGTGGTCGTGCGGCGCACGCGCGTCGTCCGGCGCGAGCCAGTGGTGCACCCGAACCGAGAACCACGGCGTCTCGAGCCGCCAGCGCACCACGTACGGGCACCGAGGCAATCCCAACGGCTCGCGCCAGCGCAACGCAAATCTGGTACCGGGGGGAGGACTCGAACCTCCGACCTCCGCCTTATCAGGACGGTGCTCTGTCCAGGCCTCCTCGCCGCCCGCTACGCCTTTCACGTCGGTGCTTGCAATCACCGACGCTTCCAGCGTAGCCTCTTGCGAGGTCGCCTCTTTCTGAGCTACCCCGGTGCGTCGGAGCCCGCCGTGTCTCGTGGGAGACCAGTCGGCTCCGAGGTCCATCTTAGATCTTGTCAAGCTGCACGAACCGCCGGGTCTGCCCGTGCTTCAGGTACAGCTCGTACACGCCCGGGTTCTCCTGCTTGAACTTCGCGGTCTGGAAGGAGGTGGTGTTCACGAACTTCCAGGTGAAGACGGTCTCACCGTCGATCAGAAGCGCCTCGTGACCCTTCATCGCGGTCTTGACCGCGTTCTCGGCGTCCTTCATCACCTGCTTCGCCTCTTCGAGCTGCGCCTTCGCGGCGTTGTACGCCGCCTCCAGGATCCGGCCCTGCCGGGTCGGGATCTCGATCGTCTCACCGCGGAACTCGGTGATGAGCTCGGGAGCCTTCTTGGTCTTTGCGGCCACCGCCGTCACGTCCTTCGTCTCTAGGTTGCGGACCTTACTATCCGGCTTACAAGAACTACCGTACCACACCGCTGGACGTATGTACACTCCTGGCCGGAAGTTTTTTAGTCCTCGACCGGATCGATGTCTATCACCAGTACGTACCGCGCGCCGTCACGGATCGACGCCGCGACCTGGTCCTGCGCCCAGACCGGCAGCCCGTCCGGCACCTCGCCGTCGCTCCAGAGGCTCGCCCGCACGATCATGTCACTGGAGTCATTGTCACCCAGTAGGCTGCACGCCGCGGCGAACACCTCGGCCTGCGTGGGCTCCTCCTGAGACGCGAGCGCGTAACGCACGGTCACCGCCCGGCGCGCGCCGCGCTTGCGAACGCCTTGGCCAGCCGGTCCGCCGTGTCCGGGTCGAACTCCAAGATCACTCCGTACGCCGCCTGCTCGTCGCTCGGCAGGTAAAGACGCAAGACCCCGTCCTCGGCGACCAGGGTCGGAAGCAACGCGAGCGGCCCCGCGCCGTTCGGCGCGTGCTTGAGAGAGATCACGCCGTCGGGGAGAGAGTACGTCGCGCTGGTCTTCAGGCGACGAAGAGGCTTCGCAGTCATGCGCGGTCCTAGGAGTCAGGTGAAAGAACCTACGCGCCTAATCTACACTCTCTTCGCGAGTTTCCTGCACACTTTCTCCCTCAATCGCCGGAGTTTCCGCAGTTTCTCGACTTTCTACGAGTTCACCCTCGATAACCTGAGTCGCGTCGTCCACCGCGGTCTGCCGCAGAGCCGCGAGGCGATCCTTCAAGATCTCACTCGGGTTCGTGCCGACGTTCACGCTCACGTCGACCTCGTGCCCGCCCTTCAGGCCGGACCGGTCGAGCACCTCGGTCGCCGCCTTGAGACGGACGGCCTCACTCGTCGCGTTCTGGAACAGCCACTTCAAGGTGTCGAGCGCGTCCGGGCCCATGTCGAGCAGGTCCAGCCGCGCCGCCTCGATCACGGCCTGCCTGTACTTATCAACGTTCTTCAGGTTACCGTTGCCCGAGTGGCGGTAGCACTTAGTCGTGCCGCGAAGTGACCACTTTCTGCATCTTTCTCCCGCTCTTTCGTGCCTATCTGGGTAGATATGGCTGCAACGCACCACCGGAATTGGCTTTTCATTTGTGGGGCGCCAGCCAAGCGGAATTATAGAATCCTGCTGGTAAGCCGAGAATCCAACCTTGCTTATGCGCCGAGTTTTAGCCGTGCCTTCCTCCGGCTCCATGCCGGGCGGAAGCTCGGGCTCGAGCTCGATGATCTCGTCATCTGGGTCGCAATTTTGCTCAGTCATGATGGCGTAAATGTACACCAAACCGCGCGACAAGGTTACATCCGGTCAACGTACACCCGAGAAAAATCGCATAAATCGAGTTGAAGGTGACCGCCTAGTCGATCGCCAGCACGTCACTGGTGCGCCGACGGGTAGGGATCCCGTCTCCGCGCAGGTCGAGAATGAGTGACCAGGCTTGGCCAATTACCGGCACGGTGGCGGCGATGACTGGTATGGGCTCGCCGTCCCGTCGTAGTGCATCGCCCGCTGGGTATCTGGTGACGGTGCGCTCATCGGTGTCGAAGATGTACACTGAGTTCTGCGTCGTGACGATCACGTAGCTCTCGACAATCGCTTCAACGGTGACGGGCGCGGTCGAGAGTAATCAACCGTGTCTGGGTTGTTCTCGTACCGTCGGTGTCGCTCACATGTCTTCTTACCGGGGCGGGCTGTCGTGTCGCAACGCCCAGTTTGACCCTCCCATCCACACCGGTAGAGGGTAACATCGCTAATACGGAAGGTTCCGCGAGCCTCCCAGTGTCCTGGCCCTGGTTCGTTCACCCACGCCCAAACCTGGTGATCGTACGGCGGCATACTCGGATTACAGAGACGCTGCTCACACGCCTCGTGCCACGCGGTCTCAACCGCGTCGGTCACGCTGATCATTCCGCCGCAGCCGAGCGCACAGAAAACCACCTCCCGGCTCAGCATGCGGGCGTCAGACATCGCCGCGCGCAAAGTCCGCGAGCAGCTGCGGCGTTGCGGAGTCGAATCCAGCCACGTCTAGCATGCCTGAGTCGTCGGGATTCGCGATACTGAAACCGGTTGACGCCATCCCGACTACCGCAAGTCGCGCGGCAATTCCGGTCTGCTCGCGGTACTGCTGCAGCGCCTGGAACGGGTGAACCGAACCGGCGTACGTCTCGTTGTCGGTGTAGATCACGAACGTGTCGACTTCAAGATTGCTATGCAGCGCCCACGTCATTGGCAGTGCGCAATCCGTTGCTCCAAAGACGTAAGAGGAGGTGACAGAAAGCGCGTCTGTAAGACGCTGACGCGGCGAGATCGGAAGACGCGTTAACGCGTAGCGGCCGGCCGCTGAACGAGACCGCAACCTATCCGCCGTACCCGCCGTGAATCCCACGATCTCGCGAGCGGGCTCAACCGCCGCGGTGACGAGCGCCAGCGCGGTTGACGCCTCGGCGCACGAGAGCGGCAACCCAGATACGGAGCCAGACATGGAACCGGATACGTCAAGCGCAAGTAACGTGCGCTTGTTAGTTGGCTCCACGTTTCCGAACGCGGCGTAGAACGCCGTATCCAGCGCGTCGACAACCGGAGTCGACGGAGTCCAGGTCGCGAAACCGCGTCCGTGACCGCGTTGGTACGTCCGCATTGCAATCAGTACGTTGACCGGGTGAATACGTGCACGCTTGAGGTTGGCGGCGCTTGTGATCTGTGCACACACGTATGCGCAAGTCGGGGACATCGGCTCGAGCAGGCCCAGTCGCGTCAGCCGAGGAAGCTGTCGTACCAGCGCACCGATCGGCATGCCGCTCTCGAGCAACGCCTCCCACACGTCCCGGTCGTTCAATGCGGAGGTGGGAAGCATCTCCCACGAAAGACCCGGGTACTCACGAATGATCCCGGGAAGCTCGGCGGCCTGCGCCTGCTGCGCGCGCACGTATCCCTCGATGATCGGGACCTCCGGAGTATCACCGCGACCACACGCCCAGTCGAACAGCACCGCGTGCATCTCGTCCTTCGCATCCGGATGCGCAAGGCGCAGCAGGTCGCGATGTGACCATCCGTCGCGCTGCCGATACTTGGTGAGCTGGTACGCGAGCCCGTTGGCATCGCGCATCGTGTACCAGCGTCCGACGGCGCTGCGCATCGCGCGACCCCAGCCACGGAACTGCTCGACGTACCCGGCGAACTGGAACAGATGCGTACCCGTCCGAGCAACACGAGTCAGCGCGTCGAGCGCGTACGCACGCGACTCGGGGACAGAAGTGGCTGCGGCGAGAGCGAACAGCGCCGGGTTCTGGCGCGGCGCGCGTCCCGACTCTGAGATCTCCACGATGGTGTCGACCAGCAGCTTCGGATCCGACTTCGCCATGCGAAGGACAGCGGACGCATTATCCTTGGCGAGCGCGTTCGCTCCGACGTAGTACGTGCCGCCCTCGGCTCCAAGAGTCAAGAAGCGACGGACTCGAGTGAGGTCATTGACGGCGAATACGAAGCCGCCAGCGTTGTTCTGGACCTGCTCCGGACGCGCCTGGTCAGTCTGCGCGGTAACCCGTGTGCTGATCTGCTGCAGAACGTCGCTCACGAAACATCTCTCCTCGCTAAAGTGATCCGGTCATGATGTGAGTGTCGGGTTGCGACCTGCAGTGTAGGATAACCGACGCTCTCCGGCCCGGATTCGATCTTTTGACGCAGCTAGGCATGTAAGTTCGAGTCGGATGTTCATCTCAAGTGATAACCGATTCGATCCGGCCCCGCTGTCGAAGCTAAGTCTACCAGGTCTCCCGGCGCGCGTACACCCGTTTCCCGAAAAAAACTTCTAGTCGCGTACCCGGCGCGCTACGGCGTGCACGACGTAGTACCCGAGGTAGCAGACGTCAACGATTCCGAACGCCAGTGCGATGCTCTGCATCAGTCACGCTCCTGTGTCGATGTTGAAGTAGGACGCGAGGTGCTTGGTCAGCCACGCGTCAGGCGCTAGTCGCTTCCGAGCAGCTGTCGAAACC
>Ga0164242_10003787_pt1 | contig 17134 bp, 17 predicted proteins | sample OricomgcompostMG_FD_108783 | JGI IMG/M metagenome (GOLD analysis project Ga0164242, IMG submission 108783) | Miracle-Growth compost microbial communities from Emeryville, California, USA - Original compost - Miracle growth compost (MG) ...
CCCGTCGACCGCCGCGAGTTGCGGCAACAGCCGCTCAAGCGCCCGGACGTCGCCGAGGTCCTTGCCGTACGACGTGGTGTTCTCGCTGACCAGCACCACCTCGCGCACGCCGTGCTGGGCGAGCCAGCGCGCCTCGGCCAGCACGTCTTGCGGGGGGCGCGACACGAACGCCCCGCGAAACGACGGGATGGCACAGAACGAACAGCGCCGGTCGCAGCCGGAGGCAAGTTTCAACGGTGCGACCGGTGAATCGTCGAGGCGGCGGCGCAGCACCTGTGGGCCGCCCGCATGGCCGGGGATGCCGACGTCGACACTCGCCGCAGGCCGGGCGGCCGGGCTGACCGGAAGCAGCGTTCGGCGGTCGCGCGGCGTGTGGGGAACCAGCGGCCGGTCGGCGAGGACGTCGTCGAGGCGCTGGCCGATCTGGGCGTAGTCGTCGAACGAAAGCACGACCGCCTCCGGTAGGGAGGCGGCCAGCTCGGCGCCGTAACGCTCGGCGAGGCAGCCGACGGCTACCACCTTGCCGGTGCGGCTGGAATCCGACGCCGCCAGGATCGCGTCGATCGAGTCCTTCTTCGCGGCGTCGATGAAGCCGCAGGTGTTGACGACCGTGACGTCGGCGTCGCCGGAATCGGTCACCTGCCAGCCGGCGCCCGCCATGCGAGCGGCCAACTCCTCGGAATCCGTCGCATTGCGCGCGCAACCGAGGGTGATCACATGAACAGAGCGGCTGGCGGGCACGGCAAGAGCCTACCGGTGACGGCTGCCCGCGCCGTCCGCCTTACGCGGCGCTCAGCCGTACAGGTAGGCGCAGCCTTACGTTGAGCTCAGCCTGACGCGGGGCTCAACCCTGCGCGACAGTGGGGTCGCCGGGGCCAAAACTCACGGACGCGACGCTCGTCGTCGACGGCGGCGCGCCAATGTCGACGCCGTTCACGGTCAGGTCGGTGGCGGGAGCGTTTCCAAGCTTCAGCGAAATGCGCTGCGAGTCGTCCCACGTCTTGCTCTCACCGGGCTGGAGCGTGCCCTGGTAGAGCACCTCGCCGTTCGATGCCGACGCGAGCACCCAGCACTTCGCGTCGACCTTCAACACGATGTGCACGCTGGCTTCCGCGACCGCACTGCTGGGCGGCGTGGTGGCGGGCACAACGGGCGGGGTGTCGCTCGGGGTGAGCGTCGTGACGGACGGCGCGGGCGATGCCGGCGTGGTCTGCTCGCTACTGCTGCTGCCCGCGGCGACCGACGCCGGGCCGTTGGCTCCGCCATGACCCAGTTGCACTGCTGCGTAGACGATCACCGCGATCAAGGCCATCGCGGCAGCGGTGGCGCCCCATTTCGGGGTGCGGCGCTCGGTGCGCTTGGTCAGCGACCGCCCGGCGACCTCGCTCTCGAAAACCTGACTCGCACCTGGCATGTCGTCAGGGCTCGCGACCGTCGCGTCGTATTCGGCCGAAAGTGCCACAGGGTCGGCGCCGACGATGCTGGCCAGCGTGCGAATGTGACCCTTGGCGTAAAAATCCCCACCGCACAAGGAGAAATCATCGTTTTCGATGGCCCGGACGACGGTGGCCCGCAACCGCGTTTTCGCGCTGACGTCGTCGATCGACAGCCCTGCTTGGCGGCGAGCCGCCGAGAGCGTCTGACCGATCGACACGGCGGGCTCCCTCGATGGGTGGAATAACATCGGCGTTTCCGGCGCAATCAGTACGCAACCGTCGCCGCGAGTCTAAGTCCTTATCCGGGTGTCGACAAAGTGATGCCGATCTTGAGATTGTGCGTCTTTTTTTGGTACCACCCTTTTGCAGGCGCGTCTCGGGCTGTCTCTCGCGAATTCCGGGCGGCTATTCGCCCCGCAACACCATGAGGATGCCGGGCAGTTCGTCGGCGACAACCAACACGTCGCGCGCCTTCGAACCCTCGCTCGGACCGACAATTCCACGACTTTCCATCAGGTCCATCAGCCGGCCCGCCTTGGCGAAACCCACCCGGAGTTTGCGCTGCAACATCGACGTCGAACCGAACTGGGTCGACACCACAAGTTCGACGGCCTGGCACAACAGGTCGAGATCGTCGCCGATGTCCTCGTCGATCTCCTTCTTCGCACTCGGGCCTGCCATCACGTCGTCACGGTAGACCGGTTGCATCTGTTCCTTGCAGTGCTTGACCACGGCTTCGATCTCGGCCTCGGTGACCCAGGCGCCCTGCAACCGGATCGCCTTGCTGGCTCCCATCGGCAGGAACAGCGCGTCGCCGATACCGACGAGCTTCTCGGCGCCTGGCTGATCGAGGATCACCCGGCTGTCGGCCAGGCTCGAGGTGGCAAACGCGAGCCGTGACGGCACGTTCGCCTTGATGAGGCCGGTGACGACGTCGACGCTCGGGCGCTGGGTCGCAAGGACGAGGTGGATGCCCGCCGCCCGGGCGAGCTGGGTGATGCGCACGATCGAATCCTCGACGTCACGCGGGGCGACCATCATCAGGTCGGCCAGCTCGTCGACGATCACTAACAGGTACGGATAGGGCCGGTAGACCCGCTCGCTGCCAGGTGGCGGCGTCAGCGCGCCCGACGTCACCGCCTTGTTGAAGTCGTCGATGTGCCGGAAGCCCGATGCCGCGAGGTCGTCGTAGCGCATGTCCATCTCGCGCACGACCCACTGCAGCGCTTCGGCCGCCTTCTTCGGGCTGGTGATGATCGGCGTCACCAGGTGTGGGATTCCTTCGTAGCTGGTGAGTTCGACCCGCTTCGGGTCGACCAGCACCATGCGCACCTCGTCGGGGGTCGCCCGCGACAGGATCGACGTGACGATCGAATTGATGCAGGTCGACTTGCCCGAGCCGGTCGCACCGGCCACCAAGATGTGCGGCATCTTCGCGAGATTCGCGCAGATGAAACGGCCCTCGACGTCCTTGCCCAGCGCAACGACCATCGGGTGATGGTCGGCGGTCGCGATCGGCGAGCGCAGCACGTCGCCGAGGCTGACGACGTCGCGGTCGGCGTTCGGGATCTCGATGCCGATCGCCGACTTGCCCGGGATCGGCGACAAGATCCGCACGTCGGCGCTCGCCACCGCGTAGGCGATGTTCTTGGAGAGCGCCGTGATCCGCTCGACCTTCACCGCCGGCCCGAGTTCGACCTCGTAGCGGGTGACGGTCGGGCCGCGGGTGAAGCCGGTGACGCTCGCGTCGATCTCGAACTGCTCGAGCACGGTCGTCAGCGACTCGACCACCGCGTCGTTGGCCTTGGTGCGGGCCCGGGCCTGCGACCCGTTGCGCAACATGTCGGGCGGCGGCAAGTGGTAGGTGATGTTCCCCGACAGCAGCAACTGCTCGGCCCGGGGCGGTAGCCCGCCGGCCTTCTTCGCACGGGCGGACGCCGTCGCAGCCGCGGTTCCGGTCATCGGGTCGGTGGCCGATCCGGCGGCTGAGTCGGCGAGCGGGGTGTCGACAGTGTCGACATCGTCGAGCGAACCGGCTGTCGGATCGCCGGATGCCGGCCGGCCGCCGGCCTGCTGACCAGCCTCGGCGAGCAGCGGGGTGTCGAAGGGTTTGTCAGAATCGGCGTCGTCGGCCCGGCTGGCGAACGCGCCGACCCGGCGGCGGCGGCCGTGCCGGCGTAGTGCGGCCGGCGGTTCAGCGTTCAGGTCGATGAGCAGGTCGGTCTCGGCATCCGGGCCGGCACCGGTCGTCGTCCTGCGCAGCAACCGGTCGCGCAGTTCGCGCAGCCGGCGCGGAATCGCGTTGACCGGAGTGGCGGTGACGACCAGCACCCCGAAAATCGCCAGCAACACCAGGAGCGGGATCGCGAGCGCGGTGCCTACGCCCGACACCAGCGGCGACGACACCATGAAGCCGACGATGCCGCCGGCGTGACGCATCACGTGCGAGCCACGTTCAGGCATCGGCGTGCCATGTGCGATGTGCAGCAGGCCAAGCGCGCCGAAGATCAGCGCCGCCCACCCGATGACCAAGCGACCACTCGTCGACGCCCGCTCGGGGTGGCGCAGGATCCGCCAGGCCAGCGCGGCCAACAAGACCGGGACGACGGCAGCACCCGCACCGAAGAGCCCGGCGACCACCGCGACCACCGCGGTGCCGGCCGGTGGTGGCAGCTGCCACCAGACCCCACCCGCGACAACGATCGCGGCCGCCAGGATCGCGAACCCGGCGCCGTCCCGGCGATGCGCGGGATCAAGGTCGCGTGCCCGAGCCCCCGCCGCCCGGAACGCCGCACCGACTAGGTGCGCGAAGAGCATCCAGGTGCCGCGCACCAACCGCCCGAGCAACCTGAGCGCTCGGACACCGAGCCCGCCGCCACGGCCGCGCCTGCCCCGGCCCGAGCCACCCGCGCCGCGAGAACTCGCCGGTCTACGGGCAGCTGGACGCCCGCCCGACCCAGCGCCACCCCGTGACGCGGCCGAGCGGGGCCGAGCGGGTGCACGGGTCGCCATAGTGCCGAGGCTACCCAACTCACCCCATCCGTCTCAGCTGTCACAGCTCTTCGGGGTGCGTGTCGCGATGCCGATGCCTGCGCGACGGCGGCATTTCGCCGTCCGGCTTAGACCTCGACGACGACCGGAATGATCATCGGACGCCGGCGGTAGGTGTCGTTGACCCAGCGACCGACCACCCTGCGCACCACCTGTTGCAACTGGGAGGCGTCGGCCATCCCGTCGGCGACTGCCTTTTCGATCGCGTCTTGCACGCGCGGAAGCACGCCGGTCAATGCGGCGTCGTCGATACCCGAGCCGCGCGCGTGGATCTCGGGGCCGGCGGTGACCTTGCCGGTCGCGGAGTCCATGACGATCACGATCGACACGAACCCTTCGTCGCCAAGGATGCGGCGGTCTTTCAGCGACGTCTCGTTGACCTCGCCAACCGAAAGTCCGTCGACATAGACGTAGCCACTGCGTACCGCGCCGACGATCGACGCGCGGCCGTCGACGAGGTCGACCACCAGGCCGTCCTCGGCCATCACGATCCGGTCGTCGGCGACGCCCGACTGCCGGGCGATCGCCGCATGTGCCTTGAGATGCCGCCACTCCCCGTGGATCGGCATGAAGTTGCTCGGGCGGGTGAGGTTGAGCACGTAGAGCAGCTCGCCCGCAGCCGCGTGACCAGACACATGCACGAGCGCATTGCTCTTGTGGACGACGTGGGCGCCCCAATGCACGAGTCCGTTGATGACGCGAAAGACCGCCGTCTCGTTGCCGGGGATCAGCGAGCTAGCCAGCACCACGGTGTCGCCGGGTTCGATGCGCACCGGATGGTCGCCATTCGCGATGCGCGACAACGCCGACAGCGGCTCTCCTTGCGAGCCCGTCGAGATGAGCACCACCTGCTCGGGCGGCATCTCGTCGATCTCGCGCGCGTCGACGAGCAGATCGGCCGGTATCCGCAAGTAGCCGAGATCGCGGGCGACCCCCATGTTGCGCACCATCGACCGCCCGACCAGCGCGACTTTGCGCTTGTGCTCGACGGCGGCGTCGAGCACCTGCTGGACGCGGTGCACGTGACTGGCGAAACAGGCGACGATGACCCGCCGCTGCGCGTTCTCGAAGACGCCGCGCAACACCGGCGCGATCTCGCGCTCCGAGGTGACGAAGCCCGGCACCTCGGCGTTCGTGGAGTCGGACATCAGCAGGTCGATGCCTTCAGCGCCGAGCCGGGCGAAGCCGCCGAGGTCGGTCAGCCGGCCGTCAAGCGGGAGCTGGTCCATCTTGAAGTCGCCGGTATGCAACACCAGTCCGGCCGGAGTGCGGATCGCGACCGCGAGCGCGTCGGGAATCGAGTGGTTGACGGAGAGAAACTCGCAGTCGAACGGGCCGAGGCGCTCACGCTGGCCCTCTTTCACCGGCAGCGTATAGGGCTTGATCCGGTGCTCGGCGAGCTTCGACTCGACGAACGCGAGCGTCAGCGTCGACCCGATCAACGGGATGTCGGGGCGCTCGCGCAGCAGATACGGCACCGCACCGATGTGGTCTTCGTGGCCGTGGGTGAGCACGATCGCGTCGATTCGATCGAGCCGGTCGCGGATGTAGTCGAAGTCGGGCAGGATCAAGTCGATGCCCGGCTGGTCGACGTCCGGGAAGAGCACGCCGCAGTCGACGACGAGCAAGTGCCCGCCGAACTCGAAGACGGTCATGTTGCGGCCGACCTCGCCGAGACCACCGAGCGCCACGATGCGCAGGCCGTTCTCGGGCAACGCGCGCGGAGCCCCGTGTTCGAGGTGCGGGTGGCTCACGAGGCGTGCGTTCCGGCGAATCCCGCGAAGCCGGCGTCGACGAAGTCGGCTCGCAACTGCACGGCTTGCTCGGGTGTGGCGTCGATCAGCGGCGGTCGCACCGGCCCGCCGGGCAGCCCGGCCATCGCCAGCGCCGCCTTTGTCGTGATGACGCCTTGGGTGCGGAAGAACCCGGTGAACACCGGCAGCAACTGGCGGTGCAGGGCAAGCGCGCCCACGACGTCGCCACGCTGGTAAGCCTCGATCATGCGGCCGGTCTCGACGCCAAACAGGTGGGTCGGGACGCCGACGACTCCGACGCCGCCAACCGACAACAACGGCAGCGTCACCTTGTCGTCGCCCGAATAGAACGCCAGGTCGGTACGCTTCATCGCCCAAGCGCTGGCGTCAAGATCACCCTTGGCGTCCTTCACCGCGACGATGCGATCGTGTGCCGCCAACCGCACCAAGGTCTCGGTCTCGATGGGCGTGCCGGTGCGGCCAGGAATGTCGTAGAGCATGTTCGGCAGCCCAGTGGCGTCGGCGACCTGGGTGAAATGGGCGAGCAGTCCGGCCTGCGGAGGCTTGGAGTAATACGGCGTCACGACGAGCAGCGCGTGGGCGCCGGCCTTCTCAGCGGCGTGGGCAAGTTCGATCGTGTGCCTGGTGTCGTTGGTTCCGACCCCCGCGACGATCGTGGCGCGGTCACCAACCGCCTCGACCACAGCCCGCAGCAAACGGTCCTTCTCGTCGTCGCTCGTGGTGGGCGATTCACCGGTGGTGCCGCTAATGACGAGGCCGTCGTTACCGTGGTCGACCAAGTAGGTGGCAAGCCGCTGCGCGCCCTCGACGTCGAGTGCACCGTCGGCGGTGAAGGGCGTGACCATGGCCGTGAGGACCCGGCCGAACGGCGGGTTCGAGGTTGCGTGTGCAGGCATGTCCGTAACGGTACCGGCTCCCGGCGGAGCGAAGCCTCACCTACCGTCACGTGGGGGCCGCACATCGCATGAAGGGACCCTGCCGGTCAGTAGTCGGGGGTCCACGACCGGCAGGGTCATCTTCACTATCGCACGCGTACAACGCCGGTTTACTGAAAATTTCAGAGCACTCGCGGACGCCGGCGAGCGGCCGCCGGATCGGGCCATGCACGCCGTAGCCCGGAGGGATTCACCCGGGCCCTCAGGCATGGGCATTACGGCCCAATCGGAACACGGGTGTATTCCGAAATCGCGTATCGCAGGCCGGTGGCGGACGTCGACCAGCCGTTCTGGGGCGTGCGGCGACTGCACTGCCAGCTGCTGTCGAGTCGTGGAGCGAACGCGTCACCGTCGAAGGCTTCGTCGATGTCGGTGCACACGATCCGCGAGGCGTGCTCGATCATCGCCGCGTAGACGGCGGCACCACCGATCACCCAGCAGCCGGCGTAGCGCGCGAGAACCTCGCCAGCTGAGTGGGCGACCTCGGCGCCGTCGGCGTGCCAATCCGCCTGGCCGGTCAACACGACGTTGCGGCGGCCGGGCAGCGGGCGGAACTTCTCCGGCAGCGACTCCCAGGTCGCCCGGCCCATCACGACGACCGAGCCGAGGGTGAGTTCGCGAAACAGCCGGAGATCTTCGGGCAGCCGCCAGGGCAGCGTGCCTTGGTTGCCGATCACCCGCCCCCGCGCCTGCGCCCACACCATGTTGAGGCTCAAATAGCCACCGGCGCCTTCAACGCGGGATGTGGGTCGTAGCCGACGAGACGGAAGTTCTCGTAGTCATAGTCGAACAACGAAGGCGCGGCGGTGATCTCCAGCTGCGGAAACGGGCGAACGTGCCTCGTGAGCTGCTCGTGTACCTGGTCGACATGGTTGTCGTAGATGTGGCAATCGCCGCCCACCCATACGAAGTCTCCGGGGGTGAGACCCACCTGCTGCGCGACCATCATCGTGAGCAGCGCGTAACTCGCGATATTGAACGGCACACCCAGGAACAGGTCGGCACTTCGCTGGTAGAGCTGGCAGGAAAGCCGGCCACTCGCGACGTAGAACTGGAACATCGCGTGGCATGGCGCCAATGCCATCTCTGGCAGCGCCGCGACATTCCACGCCGACACGAGCATGCGCCGCGAGTCGGGTTCGGAGCGCAGTGTTGCGAGCACGGCGGAGAGCTGGTCGATGCTGCCGCCGCCTGGCGTCGGCCACGACCGCCACTGGACGCCGTAGACAGGGCCGAGATCGCCATCGGGGCGGGCCCACTCGTCCCAAATCGTGACGCCGTGATCACGAAGCCATTGCACGTTGCTGTCGCCACGCAAGAACCAGAGAAGTTCGTAGGCCACCGAGCGAAAATGCACCCGCTTGGTGGTGACCAGCGGGAAGCCGCGCGACAGGTCGTAGCGCAACCGCTCGGCGAAGAGGCTGCGCGTGCCGGTGCCGGTGCGATCGGATTTCGGCGTACCCGTCGCAAGCACCCGGCGCAAGAGATCCTCGTACTGGGTGTCGAGCGCGGTGCCGGCCTGGACCATAAATGTCAGCCTACTGATTCGGTGCACAGGCAAAACTCGTTGCCGTCTGGATCGCGCCAGACCTGCCAGGGTGCGGTATCCGCGGCGAACAGCTCGCTGGCGGGTGTGGCGCCGAGCGCGAGTGCGCGGTAGCCAGCGGCGACGGCCCCACCGGTCGACGGATCGACCCCGATATCGAGATGCAGCCTGTTTTTCCCGCTCTTGAGCTCGGGCACGAGTTGAAACGACAGCGTCGGTCCGTCGGCACCCAGCGTGCCGAGATCGACCCACTGTGCTTCGCGCCGCACCACGTCGAGGCCGAGAAGCGCCGCCCAGAACGCGGCCGCCCGGTCGAGGTCGGTGACGTCGATCACCAGATGCGCGACCCGAAACACGGGCGTCACGACGCGCTCCGCAATCCGAACGGCCCGTGCGCCGCACCGCGAAGGTCGCCGCCCGTGCCCGGCGCGGCTGTCAGGCCGGACGCCGCGGCCCGCACGCAGTACAGGTTCGGGGACGCCGTCCGCTCCGCCTTGCGCCGTGGCGACGCGGCGTGTTTGGCCTCGCGGCGACGCCGCCACGCAGCCGCCTCCCGAACCAGCTCGTCGCGATGCGACTCGCCCAGCATGGTGTTGATGTACATGCTCATTGCCCGACTCCCGACTCCGCCGTGCCGCCGCACGAGTGACCTATGACCGGCTTGGGTGCTGTCTTACCGGTCGGCACCGACACTTTCGGCCCGACCCGCAAGCTGCCGGTCGACCCGCGCCGTAACCACCAACGACGCTATACAGGTGTCGGCCATCATGCAACCCCCTAACCGATTACAGTGGTGCCGTGAACATCCCACCGACTGTGCCGCCGCATGCTCGCCTAGTGATCGAGGCCGCGAACAGCTACGACGCCGAGAACGCCAGCGACGCCTGGGAAACCCCTGCGGCTCTGGTGCGCTGGCTGCACAACCACGGCGCGCCGACGGATCGGACCGCGACGTCCGGCGGCGGTGTTACCACGCACGAGCACGAAGCGGCGGTGAAGCTGCGCGACGCGCTTCGGGCGGCGATCCTCGATCGACGTAGTCCAGAGCTCGGCGAGCTCGCGAAGCCGTTCCCAGTGCACGTCGGCTTCGAAAGCGGCGCGCCGGTGCTCGTGCCGACAAGCGAATCCGTCATCGGCGGCGTCGCCCGAATCCTCGCGGCAGCAGCACAATCGGCCTTCGATGGCAGCTGGGAACGCATCAAGATCTGTCCCGCCGACGACTGCCGGGTGGCGTTCTACGACGAGTCGCGCAACCGCTCGCGCGCCTGGTGTTCGATGCAGGTTTGCGGCAACCGCACCAAGACCCGCTCGTATCGCGCCCGCCATCCGCAGGGCTGATCCCGCGGCGCTGCTCTCGTGGGGCAGCCGACTGCACCGGAAACCGCACTGCGAGGATGGTCGGGTGGCTCACCCCGATCATCCGCACGCCGATGGAAGTGTGCGGCTCGCGGTGGTCGACGACGCGGGCGCCATCGCGGCCGTGCAGGCGCAGGCATTGCGGGTAAGTTACGCGCCGCTGCTGCCACCCGACACGGCCGAGTCTTTCGATCTCGATGCAGCGACGGCAGGCTGGGCGGCTTCGATCGAGGCGCCACCCACCCGACGTCACCGGGTGCTCGTCGCGATCGGCGAACCGGGCGTGGTCGGCTTCGCGGCGTCAGCCCCCGGCGTCGACGAAGACCTACATGCCGAGCATGACGCCGAATTGCTCGCGCTACACGTCGCTCCTGATCATCTGCGCGAAGGACACGGCAGCCGGCTGATGGCGGCGATCGTCGACCACGCCCACGACGACGGCTTTTCTCGCCTGGTCGCCTGGGTCTTCGCCGCCGATGACCCGATGCGCTCGCTCATGCGAGAAGCCGGGTGGGACGCCGACGGCTCGACACGCGACCTCGACGTCGGCGAACTTCTGCACCAGGTGCGGCTGCACACCGCGATCCGCGACGACCCGCATCTCATTGCCTGATCTCTACCGCGGCAACTCGCGGCCGAGGTCGGCCAGTACGCGCATCGCGGCGTTGTGGCCGGCCGCCCCGATCACCGAGCCTGCCGGGTGGCAACCTGCACCTGCGGCGTAGAGGCCAGGAATGCCCGTGACGTAAGGCATTCTGTCGGCAAACGAGATCGCATTGTCGACGTGGTGGATGTGACCGCGACTCATTCCGAAATGGCGCTCGATATCGGGCGGCGCCAACGCGAACGTATCGGCCACCAGATCGGACGTGCCAGGCGCGAAACGATCGCAGATGCCGAGCAGCTTCTCGACGTAGCGATCGCGTTCGACGTCCCAACTCGAGCCGGCGATCTCGTAGGGCACCCATTCGACGAATAGGGCTGAGGAGTGATGCCTGCCCACATCTTGCAGGCTCGGATCAATCGTGGTGTGGATGTACCACTCGATGGTCGGGAAGTCTGCCAGCTTCCCGGATTTCACCTCTGAGTAAGCCGTTCTCAGTGAATCCAGCACATCGTGCTCGGGTAGCAGATGGATCGTCGCACCGTGCTGGCCACACGGTTGCGGGAGGCAGCTAAAAGTCGGGAGATCCCGCAGGGCCAGGTTGACCTTCATGGTGGTGCCGTACTGCTTCCAGCTGTCGAGTTTGGCGTTGATCGGGCTCGGCAGGTTGGCCTCGCCAACGAGTTGTCGCAACCGGAAAGGATCCGTCGCGACGACGACAGTCTTCGCCGAGATCTGGTGACCGTTGGCCAGCGTGACACCGCTCGTCTCGGCGTCCGCCAAGTCGATGGCACTGACGAGCGAACTGGTGACGATCGCGGCGCCTGATTTCGTTGCCAGCTCGGCAATTCTCGTAGTGATGGTGCCCATACCGCCTTGCACGACCATCCAGGTGCCGCCCGAGCCCGGCAGCCTGCACATATTGTGGACAAGGAAATTGTGGCCAGACCCAGGGGAATCCCAGCATGCATCGAGGCCAGAAAGCCCATCTGTGACGGCGTACATGGCCTTCACGAGATCACTGATAAAGCCGAACCGATCGAGGTATTCGCCGACGCTGCCGCGGCACATCTCCACAAAAATGCGACGCAACTCTGGGCGGATGTAACGCTCGGCGGTCTCTCCCAGCGAAAGCGGTTCGGCAAGCCAGGCAGGGCCGAGATCGCTTCGCAGCATGTCGAGTTCGGCCTGCAATGCCTCGTCCGCCTGCCAATCCGCAGCGGAGAAGAACTCCTCGTACTGGCGGCGCGTCGAATCGCGATCGGAGCCGAACAGCAAATAGCGATCACCAGTGGTGGGCAAGAAATAATGAGGATCGCGGCGCAGCACAGGGAACTCGACGCCCAGCTTGCGCGGAAGTTCCGGTGGCATCAGCCCGAGTAGGTACGCGCCCGTCGACTGACGCAGGCCCGGCACGTTGGCAAACGGCTGCTCGGTCTTGGCCGCTCCACCCACTGTTGCGGCAGCATCGACCACCACGATCTCGAGGCCTGCGCGGGCCAGGAACGTCGCCGCGACCAGCCCGTTGTGACCGGCGCCGACGACGACAATGTCGGCGTGGTCCACCGTGTCGCCCACGAACCCCTCCTGCGGATAGGAGACTTGACCTTGACGTTACGTCAAGGTCTTCAATGCTCACATGACCAGCGACAAACCATCCGGCCGATTGCGCATCGGTGAGCTTGCGAAGCTGTCCGGCGTCACCACGCGAACGATTCGTTACTACCACGCTCGCGGCCTGCTGCCCGAGGCCGAGCGAGACTCCGCCGGCTATCGCAGATACGGCGCGTCTCACGTCGTCGCGCTCGCGCGAGTGCGGCGATTGCGCACGGTCGGGATGCCGATCGAGCGGATCGCCGCCAACCTCCCCGGCGATCTCGGCACTACCGACCTCAGTGATGCGTTGTATGCGCTCGCCGACGACTTGGCCCGCCAGATCGACGTCCTGGCCGACATGCGTTCGCGGGTACTCTCATTCGCGGCATCGTCTACGAGGGAGCCGCCCGCGCAGACCCTGGCCACCGCGTTGCGCGCGCACGGCCTGCTGGCCGACCACCGTGAGTTAGCAGCACCGGAACGCGAGGCGGCCGCCCTTGTCGATGCCCTGCACCCGAGCGGTATCGACGCCGTGGTCGCACAGATGCGCCCGCTGATGGCCGACCCCGCGGCCGCCGAACGGCTCTCGAACGTGCTGCGCCACATACAGGAACTTCCAAACGACGCGGACGACGAAACGCTCGACTCGCTGGTGGCCGAACTCCTCGATGTGCTCCCCCGACCGGCGCGCCCGGTAGCGCCGGTCGATTTCGCGGCACTCGACGCGCTCGCCGGCCAACGGCTCAGGCCCGCGCAACGGCGGTTCATGCGGCGCTTCCGGCAAGCGGCAGCGACGGCGGGCTCATCATGATTGTCACGGCATTTGTACGTCGAGCCGCGCACAAGCCGCTGCTTGGCCACCCGCTCAGCATCTGGCTACTGTGGGCGCTCGGCGCCGCACTGTTGCTGTCGGCACCGATGGCGCTGGCAGACCCCGGCATCTGGATGCTGGTGCTTGATCCAGAACTGCTCGCCCTCATGATCGCGGTGGCCTTCGCCGCCACGCGAATCGGTGCCGGCCTCTACCTCAGCCGACTATCCGCAGCGATTTCACGGGTGAAGCCCCGTGGTTCATCGAGCGGCGGCAGCCGCCGACTTCTCCCACACCGACACATGTTTCGTGCTGTCGCTGGTAAATGGCTCGCGGTTCCAGCCGCTCCACCTGCCGCGCAGCCGCATGCCCGCGATACGCGCCATCAGGTCAAGTTCTGACGGCCAGACGTACCGGAACGGCACCGACAAGGTGCGAAGCTGGTCGCCGTCAATCCAGTAATGATGCGAGATTTCGCCCTGGGTAGCGACGTCGTACTCGTCGAAGCCGAGCCGCGTCGGGCCCACGATGAAAGGCCGGACGGTCTCGCCAGGAGGCAGTCGCCGCAGATCAGGAACGCCAACTTCGACCACAAAGCAGCCACCCGGCTTCAGGTGCGCGGCAGCGTTGCGGAAGCACTCGACCTGTTCGTCTTGCGTCGTGAGATTCGCGATCGTGTTGAAGACGAGATAGGCGAGGGCGAAGGTCTCAGCTACTCTCGTTGTGGCGAAATCACCGATAGTCGCGCCGATGTTTTCACTCCCGGGCTTGGCTCGTAGCCTCGCGACCATTGCCGGCGACAGATCGATGCCGTGCACGCGGATTCCCCGGTGGCAAAGCGGCAGCGCGATCCGACCGGTGCCGATGCCGAACTCAAGCGCAGGCCCGTCGCCTGCTAGGTCAGCGAGGAACCGCACGGCTGGCTCTATCACGGCCGGCTCGAACATCTGCGCGGACGACTCGTCATACTTCGCCGCAACCTGTTCGCCAAAATGATCCACGGGCACTGCGGCAGTGTGCCACGGCCCTCAGCCCGCGACCACCTGATTTCTGTTGCCGAACCTAGAGCCACTGCTCCAGGAAACGCATTACTTGTAAACGCATTTCGGGCGTCTCTCGATGTCCGGCGTCATATCGCCACAGCTGCCAGGCGGGCGCCGCGCCGGCCGCCCGGTAGACGGCTTTCAGTGCTCCGTCGATCACGTCGAGCCCGCGCGCGGGTGTGAGTGGATCGTTGTTGCCGGCAAGGCTCAAATGCGGCCTCGGTGCGATCAACGCGTTGATGTGCGAGGTCGTGAAGTGCTGCAGCAGCCGCGGAGCGTAGTAGTAGACACCATGAAGGTCGAGGCCGTTCTCCTCGATGAGCGATTGAAAGTCTGTGAGACAGCACAAGTCGATGCAGGCTTTCACCCGCTCGTCGAGTGCGGCCATCCACCACGACATCGTGGCGCCCATCGACATTCCGAGGACGCCGACCCGCGCGTGGTCGATGTCGGATCGGCCGGCGGCGTAATCGAGGAGCCGCAGGCCGTCGTAGACCATCGCGCCCCAAAGCACCTGTCCCTTCCACAACATTTCCTTGAAGATCGCCGTCTCGGTCTTGCCACGACGACCCCCGAATCCCCATTGATCGATCGACAAGACGGCGTAGCCGGCGCGAGCCAACGCAACGCCATATGGAGGCATTTGCATCTCTCGGCGGCCTACCACGGCCTCTTCCTTGCCACGTTCGTAGTCGTCCCAGTGCGCATGGTTATAGATCACCAGTGGCAGCACTATGGCCGGTGATTTTGCGGGCTTCAGTAGGACTGCAGGCACCGGTTCGACGCCGTTGAGGTCCAACGTCGACCGCTCGACAACGTAGTCACCGTGCTCCTCGGTTCGTTGTTCGACGACCGTCACCTGGTGGCCACGCGTTGCAGGCAGGTCGCCCAGCAACTCGTACAGCACGGCGCGACGTTCCTGCCTGAACGCAGGATCCGCGTACGCGCCCGCCTCACGCTCGGTATCGAACGGCTCGCGTTGCATCGCTACTCCCGCGCGCAAGGATCGCCTGAGAGTCTCTTACTCCTGACAGATCTGTCCGCCATCGACGACCAACTCGGTTCCGGTGATGAATGACGCGCGTTGCGACAACAAGAAGGCAACGGCATGCGCAACCTCAGCTGGCTTACCAACGCGGCCAAGCGGGATTTTAGACCCGTACGTGCGGATCGTTTCCACGTCGAGCCCGGCCTCTGCCGCGAGTTCAGTCAGGATGAAGCCGGGACACACCGAGTTTACCCGGATCCCGTACTCGGCGAGTTCGATCGCCATCGTCTTGGTCAACAGAATGATCGCAGCCTTCGATGCGTTGTACGCCGCCATTCCGGCCTCACCCAGGATGCCGTTCGTCGACGCGATGTTCACGATCGCCCCACCGTCGCACGTAAGCATCGTGCGTGCGGCGGCTTGGCCCACCAAGAACTGGCTTCGCACATTAACGGCCATCGTGGCGTCCCAGTCCGCCGGTGATGCATTCAGGAACGACTCGGCTCGGCAGATACCTGCGTTGTTGACAAGGAGTTCGAGACCACCCCAGCGCGATGTCACGCCGTCGACCAACTGCCTTGCACCGGACTCGTCGCTAACGTCAACGACCTGGCCGGCAACCTCACCGTGCAGGGAAAGCCGACGCACCGCCGAAGTCAGCCGATCTGCGGCCAGGTCGCAGACCATGACCTTCGCGCCTTCATCCAGCAACACCCGGGCGATCTCGAAACCAATGCCACGGCCCGCGCCCGTCACCAACGCAATCTTCCCCCGAAGACCCTTGTCATTTCCCGCGGAAACCAGTTGCGGGTCGTTCACTGCCGGCACCTCTCGCACCGCGCGCGACCTGCGGATCGCTTCCGTGGCCATCACGAGTCTTCGGTCATGGGCCAAATCGCCCACATCGTGGTTCGGACCGACTGCGGTTGCTCCAGTACCGTACGCACGCAGTGCGCGACATCGTCGGGACGCAACCAGCCGGATGTCGCAGGGTCGCCTTTGACCCGGCCGTTTCCGAGTGCGAACTCGGTATCGACCGACGCCGGGAGGATCGAACTGACGCGGATGCCTTTCGAACGCAGCTCACGGTCAAGCGCTCCGGCAAGCCCGAACTGAGCGAACTTCGTCCCGGCATACACAGCCTCGTTGGCATCGCCGCGCAGCCCAGCGACTGAGCTGATGATGACGATGTCGCCGCCGGCGCCCTGTGCCAGCAAACGGCGGGCGGCGGCCCGAACCGTCCAAACGGTGCCCGCGTAGTTCGTCTCCATCATCGAGGCCAACTGTTCGTCCGTGCCGTCGAGGATGCTCCCGTACATTCCCGCGCCAGCGTTGGCAACAACGCCCTGGAGAGGACCAAAGCGATCGACTGCCGCGGCGACGATCCGCTCGGAGTCGGCCGGTGTGCGCACGTCCATGTGCACGGCAAGTGCGATATCGCTTCCCAGTTCGACCACCAGCGAGGAGAGTCGATCCTCGCGTCGTGCCCCGAGCACCACGCGAGCACCGGCCGCCGCGAGTGCGCGTGCCGAGGCCGCACCGATGCCCGAGCTGGCGCCGGTGACGACGAACACTTTTCCTTCGAGAGTAGACAATGGCTTTCTCCTTGAAATCGCTTCGCGTACAGACTCGTGCCGGTCGCATTGCGTGTGCCCTAGCGGCGCGACGTCAGTCGGCTGCCGCTCATGCGCCGAGGCTCTGCGCCGCCGCCGCCTCGACGTCGGCGCGCGAGGGAAAGGACGGAATCGTGCCCGGTCGGGTCACCGACACAGCTGCGGCGATGTTCGCCCATGCGCATGCCTCGCGCATGGGCGCACCGCCGGCGATCACGGTCGCGAGGGCTGCGCAGAACACATCGCCGGCGCCACTCGTATCGACAGTCGCGACATCGGCAGCGTCCAGTCGCCATTGCTGCCCGTCATGTTGGGCGACGAGGCCGCGCTCGCCCAACGTGATGATGACGGTTCGGGCGGCGGTCGCAGTATGCAGCCGG
>Ga0164242_10003788_pt1 | contig 17132 bp, 19 predicted proteins | sample OricomgcompostMG_FD_108783 | JGI IMG/M metagenome (GOLD analysis project Ga0164242, IMG submission 108783) | Miracle-Growth compost microbial communities from Emeryville, California, USA - Original compost - Miracle growth compost (MG) ...
AAGTACTTTTCCCAAAAGTACTTTTCAGGTAAACTCATTTGCCGCAATTGGGGAATGGCCAAGCTGGTAAGGCACCTGATTCTGGATCAGGAAACCGTAGGTTCGAATCCTACTTCCCCAGTCGAACGGCCCGTTCGTCTAGAGGCCTAGGACATCAGATTCTCATTCTGAAGATCAGGGGTTCGAATCCCCTACGGGCTAGGTTTTTAACTTTTTATGTTGCACACTAAAGGCTCAAAAAGCCTTACCCCATAAGGGGTTTTGCGGTATACTTGTAATATTCCACACTACATCGTCTCTTGTACAATGGCGCTTTTTAATGGTGGGTAACTATGCCAAAGAAAGTAGAGCTGGTCTTCCTCCCAGAAAGTATTCCGATCAAAATGTTAGAAATTTGATAATTTAGGGAGAAGACGATGAAAAAGAGTAAATTCAATGAAGAGCGGATTGCATATATTTTACGCCAAATCGAGGGTGGCACAGCGGCCGTTGAAGTATACCGACAACACGGTATTAGCGAACAAATCTTTTACCAATGAAAGAAACGCTATGGTGGCATGGCATGTCAGAACTACGTCGTCTTCGCCAACTGGAAGAGGAAAATCGCCAACTTAAGCAGTTGGTAGCGGATTTTTCGCTCGACAAGGCGATGTTGCAGGAAGTGATCTCAAAAAAACTCTAAAGCCGGCGCACAAGCGGGATTTGGTGCGCTGGCTGCAAACTATTTATAATATCAGCCAACGGCGTGCTCGCAGCCTAATGCAGATCACAGATGCTTCCTTTCGGTATCAACAGCGCTGGCCGGATCAAGCTTTCCTTAAAATGCGATTACAGGAATTGGCAGCTTCACGCATGCGGTATGGCTATCATCGTTTGCATGTGCTGTTAAAATGGGAAAGCTGGGAAAGTGGCGGAAAGAGTATACTCAGGAGCGGCCACATAGTTCTTTGAACAATCTCACGCCAGAACAATATCTGGCTTCCTGGCGGACGGGGACACAGATCAAAAAGACAAAAACTAACTTTTAAATTGGAATAGTTTTTAGAGGCAGATCAATAAGGGAACTATAAAAATTAATGCTGCGATAAAAAGGACGGCTGAATAAATCAAAAAAGCATAGAATATTGAAATAAGCGTAATATCCTTGCGTTGGTTGCTGCCGGTTTCCAAACAATAGATTTCCCGGCTAATTCCTTGCTGACCGGGTTTATATGAATAACGGCGCGACACAGCTTCCACTTGGCCACTACAGGCCAGGGGAGCAACCGCTGTCACAATTGGAGGATACACCGCGCCGCCAGCGGTTGCGATCATTAAACCGGTGAACAAACTGCCGCCTAACACAATGGCGAGAACTCCAACCGAAACAAACTTTTTTACTAACCCTGATGAATTCATGGCTACATTATACCTCAACCAAAAGCATACTTATTATTTTCTCAGATTTTGGCGAAATAACGCAACTTTCAAATACATCCGTGAATCATCCGATATCCTACCATACCGAAAGTACTTTTAGAGAGGACAAAGAATATACTAAATCCCACATGGATAAAATCGTTATTGTGGGATGCGGCGGCGCAGGAAAATCTACTCTGGCTCGAGAACTGGGAAAATTGCTTAACCTGCCTGTTTTTCATCTGGATGCACAATTATGGAAATCGGGTTGGGTGATGAGTTCTCGCGAGGAGGAAAATGTATTGCTTCAAAAAATAATCGAACAGAAAAAATGGATTATCGATGGCAATTATGGAGCCACCATGCCCGTTCGTTTTGCTGCGGCGGATACTATTATTTTTTTAGATTTTTCGCGCTGGATTTGCATGCGGCGTGTGATTAAACGTTGGTGGCAATACAGAGGAAAATCACGTCCTGACATGGCTCAGAATTGTCCGGAGCGATTGGACGTTAACTTCCTCAAATGGATTTGGAATTATCGCCGCACCAGCCGGACAAAAGTTCTACAAACTATCAACCTATACAAAAGCGGCCGCAAAGTTATTATATTATGCAGGCCACAGGAAATAACACGTTTCTTGCAATTATTAAAATAAAAGTACTTTCGCTGCGTGACATGAGAACATACATTGCTCATTGAAATTCCCCTACTCTTTCATATATAAAAATCTTCGGCAAGATTCGCATGTCGGCCATTCTTCCGTTTTTGCAATCTTTAAATTAAACGGCGTCAACGCTGTGCCGCAGGCGGAGCAGGCGCCATCGTGCAAATGCGCCACGGCGATTCCATGATGACGGCTAGCGGCATTTTCATATTTTGTCTGTTCGACATTTGAAAGCGTGGCAAAGAGTGTTTCGCGCTGTTCATGCAAAGCCACGGTTTCCTGATCGATACGCGTCGTTTCGCTGGCAAAAGTACTTTCGATATCGTTCAGCAAATTTTCTTTTTCCTGATGTTGCGCGCGCAATTCATCCAACCTGCCGGCGCATTGGTCAATTTCATCCATCAGCAAAAGTACTTTTTCATCCAATTCGCCACGCGCTGTTGTGAGCGCTGCGATGTCGCGCTCCAGCGACTGCACTTCGTGCGAGTTCTTGGCATTCATCAATCGCGTTTGCTGCGTGTTGAGTTTGGTTTCGCGCGATTCCAAATCTTCTTCAAAAGAAATTCTGCTGGCATTCAATTGGTTTAGTTGCTTTTCCTGCTCGGCCAGCGCAGTGGCGAGGGTGTCTTTTTCGGCGCGCGTTTGATCGCCGTTATCGAGATTTTCACGCTCACGTTTGAGGCGCGTTATATGATTGTCAATTTCTTGCAAGTCGAATAATTGTTTGGATATAGCGATGATAATCAGCTCCTAAATTTGTTCAAATGGATTTGTATTCTTATCAAAAACGCGCACATCAATTTCCGGCATTTCCTCAAAAGTACTTTTCATCATTTCCACCGCCGCAGTTTCCGTGGCGGCATGCGTCACATCAATAATAGAAAGTCTCAGCGCCAGCGCCTGCAGCGCGTCGTGATGTTTAATGTCGCCGGTGATCAAACAATCACAGCCCGCTTTCGCTGCGTCTTTAATAAAACTCGCGCCGCTGCCGGGCACGCATGCTACTTTAGTAAAAGTACTTTTAGCACCGCGCACAATGCGCATTCCCGGCGGATTTAATTGCTGCTGCACTTGACGTGCCAATCCGTCCAAATCTATTTCCTGCAGCAGTTCGCCCATTCGCGCCGCGCCGTATTTTTGTCCCGCGCGATTCATTGAATAGATATCATACGCCACTTCTTCATACGGATGCGCGGCAATCATCGCCGCCACAACGGCATCACGCAAAAGCGCCGGCACAATAATTTCCAATCGCCATTCATCAGCTTTTTCCAATTTTCCCAATTCGCCGGAATACGGATCGCTGCCTTCCAGCGGACGGAAAGTGCCGATGCCGCGCGCGCTGAAACTGGCGCAATCGTAATTTCCAATATATCCCGCGCCCGCTTGCCACAAGGCGTTTTGGACTTTTTCATGCGCTTCCGGTGGAACAAAAACCACAATCTTTTCAAGCGCTTCCCTGCCCGACGGCGAAAGTACTTTTACATTATCGAGTTGCAGCGATTGCGCGAGAAAATCGCCCAACGCCTGTGGCGGATCCGCATTATCCATCGCCGTGTGCAGCGCGATGACATTGATATTTTCCCGAATGCATCGCGCCGCCAATCGCGCCGTGTGCGACGCAAAATTCAAATCATTCAACGGACGAAAAATCAACGGGTGATAAATCACCAACGCATCAAAACCAGTCGCTTCATTTAATACCACGTCATTGATTTCATGCGCTAAAAGTACTTTTGCCACCGGCGCATTTTCATCGCCAATTTGCAAACCCACCTGATCCCAACTCTCCGCACGCGCCAGCGGAAAATGGTGATTGAGGTGAGTTAATAAATCGACAATAATCGGCATGATCAACTTTTATTTTCCATACACTTTTTCAGGATCAAACAACGGTTCGCCCTGCGCTTGCAAGTTTCCATCGGGTTGCACTTGTTCAAAAAAACAACTGCGATAACCTTTGTGGCAGGCCGCGCCGCCGACTTGTTCCACTTTAATCACCAGCGCGTCACGGTCGCAATCAGTGAGGATTTCGCGCACAATTTGCACGTTGCCGCTGGTCTCGCCTTTCATCATCACGCGGCCTTTGGAACGGCGATACACATAACCGCGCTTTTCGTCCCACATTTTCTGTACCGCTTCGCGATTAAGCCAGGCCACCGTCAACACTTCGCCACTTTGATAATCCACGAACACACCGCAAATCAAACCTTTGTCATCAAATTTCAATTCATCTACAAACATAATAGGCCTTAGGTTTTTAGGTGATTAGGTTTTTAGGTGATTAGGTTCTTAGCAAAAGTACTTTTCACCTAAAAACCTAGATACCCAATTACCTAAACACCCATTTTACATTCTCACTTCCACGCCACGATTTTTTAATTCCTCTTTTATCTGCCGGATCGTATATTTTCCGTAATGTACGATCGACGCCACCAGCGCGGCTTCGGCTTTTCCTTCGGTCAGCGCTTCGTAAATATGATCCACATTACCCGCGCCACCCGAAGCGATCACCGGAATTTGCACCGCTTCAGCGACGGCTCTTGTTAATGGAATATCGTATCCGGCCTGCGTTCCATCGCCATCCATCGATGTCAACAAAATTTCGCCGCCGCCTAATTCTTCTACTTCGCGCGCCCATTCCACCACGTCTTTTCCGGTTGGCGTGCGGCCGCCGTGCAGAAAAACTTCCCAGCTTTTGTCATCGCGCTGTTTGGCGTCGATAGCCACAACCATGCATTGCACGCCGAAATTTTTCGCGCCTTCGGCAATCAATTGCGGAGTTTCAAACGCAGCGGTGTTGATGAAAATTTTATCCGCGCCCGCTGAAAGTACTTTTGCCATTTCATCGATATGTTTCAAACCGCCGCCGACGGTGAACGGAATAAACGCTTCCTCGCAAACGCGCGCCGCCAGATCCGCGATGATGCCGCGACGTTCGTGGCTGGCGGTAATGTCGAGAAACACCAGCTCATCCGCGCCGGCTTTGTCGTAATAAGCCGCGCGCTCGATGGGATCGCCGGCGTCGCGCATGTTTTCAAATTTGACGCACTTTACCACGCGTCCGTTATTTATATCCAAAGCGGGAATAATTCGTTTTGCAGGCATTTTTATAGTTTGGATGTTGAGTTGATTTTATATGTCATTTCAAGCGAAAAAATTTGTGTCCGCAAATTTTGTAGTCGAGAAATCTTGCCGTTTTCGCAACCAAGATTTCTCCACTTCGCTCGTTCCTCGCTGCGGTCGAAATGACACGTGATTAGATTCGGGAAATAAATCTGCAAATAGCGTAACGAGACGCGGCGATAAATTTTGATCAAACAACAGTTTCATGCGTGAGCCACAACCATTTGGCGCTCACGATCAGCCGCGTAACCAAGACAGGCACGGATGTCATCTTGCGTAAGATAGGGAAAATCTGCAAGAATTTCCTCCGGCGACATTCCAGCGGCGAGATAAGACAACACGTCATAAACCGTGATTCGCATGCCGCGAATGCAAGGTTTGCCACCGCGTTTTCCTGGTTGAATCGTGATGATGTCCTGATAGCTCATACTCTATATTATAGCAATTTCCTCTATGATTTAGTCCGCGTCATCCAAAATTTCCTGGCGCAAGCCCGTCATCAACTGTTGATAATAATGCAAGTTGTGCCAGGTTAATAATCGCGCCGCGAGAATTTCCTTGCAGCGGCAAAGATGATGAATATAGGCGCGCGTGAAATTCCGGCAGGCGTAACAGGTGCAAGTTTCATCAATCGGCGTAAAATCGAATTTAAATTTTCCGCGCAGTAAATTCAAATTTCCCTCATCTGTGATCGCCACATGATGCCGCGCCAGCCGCGTCGGCAGAACGCAATCGAACATATCAACGCCCAAACTCACGCATTCGCGCAAATCGCGCGGCGTGCCAACGCCCATCAAATAACGCGGTTTTTTCGTTGAAAGTACTTTTGTGCAAACGTCCACCATCGGATACATTTCTTCCGGCGCCTCGCCCACCGAAAGCCCGCCGATAGCGTATCCATCGAAACCGATTTCCATCGTGGCCTGCGCCGATTCGATGCGCAAATCTTCGTAGAGGCCGCCCTGCACGATTCCGAAAACTGATTGATCTTCACGCGATCGATGTTTCGCGGCGCGCGCCGCCCAGGCCACACTGCGACGCATTGCTTCTGCCGTTTTGTCGTGCGGCGCGGGAGCCTCGATGACGTGATCGAGAACCATCGCAATATCCGGCCCCAATGTTTCTTCCAATTCAATGGTACTTTCCGGCGTAAAAAAATGTTTGGAGCCATCCACCGGCGATTGAAAATGCACGCCGTCGTCAGTGATCTGGCGCAATTTCGATAACGAAAAAACCTGGAATCCGCCGCTATCGGTGAGAATGGGACGATGCCAATTTTGAAATTGATGCACGCCGCCGGCCGCTTTCACCACGTCCGCGCCGGGACGCAAATAAAGATGAAACGCATTATTCAAAATAATCGATGCACCGATCTGCTCCATTTCATGCGGCGTCATGGATTTGACCGTCGCCAATGTTCCCACCGGCATAAACACCGGCGTGAGAATGGTGCCGTGCGGCAAATGCAATAATCCGGCGCGCGCTTTTCCACGCGTCGCGAGCACTTCAAACTTCATGGGAATTTAACAACTCAATTAAATTTTGTATATCTTCAGGCAGCGGCGCTTCTATCTCTAAAAGTACTTTTGTGATGGGATGTTCCAATTGCAATTTCGCCGCGTGCAGAGCCTGATAATGCATATTTTTCAAGGCATCTTTCACGTCGTCACTTTTGGCCGCGGCGATGGCGCGGTTATATCCTCCGTAAACAGAATCGCCCACGACAGGATGATTAATATATTGAAAATGCACACGGATTTGATGCGTGCGTCCGGTTTTCAAATCGACTTCCACCAATGCAAATTGATGCCACGATAAAAGTACTTTGTAATCCGTTACGGCATGACGGCCGGTTGCGATGACGGCCATTTTTTTGCGTTGCACCGGATGGCGGAAAATCGGCGCGTCGATTCTGCCTTCCCGCGGCGGCGCGCCGCAAACCAGCGCTTTATAGATTTTTTTGACGCGGCGTTTCGCAAAATCCTCGGCGAGAATTTCATGCGCTTCATTCGTTTTGCAAATCACCATCACGCCCGACGTGTCTTTATCCAATCGATGCACAATTCCGGCGCGATCTTCTTCGCCAAGCGAGGAAAGCGGCGTGCCGCGCTGTCGCAATAAATCCACCAGCGTTTCCTGTTCGCCAGCGCCCGCATGAACAGTCAATCCGCGCGGCTTATTCACAATTATCAAATGCTCATCTTCAAACAAGATAGGAGGAAATTCATGTGTTACAACAGACGCATTTTGTTCCGATTCGATTTCTGTATTCCGTTTCTTTTCAGGCGATTGCACCACGTCATTAGTTTTTAAAGAATGCGAACCTTTTCGCGATTTATTATTGACCAAGCAATCCGCCGCCAGGCGAGTGGCGGCCGAACGCGACACATCCAAATGATGCGCCAGAAACGCGTCGAGGCGCTGGCCGTTTTCGGATTCCTGCACTTTCCAGGTTTTCAGTTGAGAGTCATTCACGATAAAATACACGCCATGAAATGGAAATTTTTAGTATTGGTTTTGCTGGGCATCATTGGTTTTGGCAACGCGGCGAGAGCGTCGGAGTTTATCGTATGTATCGATCCAGGGCATCCTTCGGAAACTTCGGACGGCGCGACGGGAAACGGTCTTTCCGAAAACACGTTGAACTGGCAAGTGGCGCAACGGCTGGCGTCGCAATTGAAAGCGCGTGGCGTCAAATATGTGATGACCAAAACAAGTTTGCATCAGCGCGTCACCAATCAACGCCGCGCGGACATCGCTAATGGCGATAATCCCTATCATCAGCCATGCGCGTTATTTTTGAGATTACATTGCGACACCGGCAGCGGGCGCGGATATACCTGGTATTATCCATCCGCGTCGGCGCGCAAAGGAAATGTTGTCGGGCCTCCGCCGGCAATTTGCACCGCCAGCGGACGCGCCGCGCGCGTGATGAATGCCGGGATGAAATCTATCCTGGCAGGACATTTGAAAGATAATCCCGTTAAGACCGATAAAAGTACTTTTGTGGGATCGAAACAAGGCGCATTGACCGGCAGCATTTATGCGCGTGTGCCCACGGCGTTGATTGAAATGTGTTTTATCAATCAACAACATGACGCGAAATTTATCGCTTCGGCGCAAGGCCGCGATTTGATGGCGCGTGCATTGGCAAATGGGATTTTGGCGTGGAAACAACAACGATAAAGTACTTTTACAGAGCCTATTCAATCGCACTTTTTAATAATTCCATAAAATCGGCGCGCGGAATTTCACGCGCGCCAAACAACGCAAACAGCGGCGAGATATTTTGAATATCAATCCATTTTACGTCACGCGTTTTGAGATATTCCACCAGATAAACAAGCGCCGCTTTGGATGCGCCGGAACGCAGATGGAACATGGACTCGCCGCAAAAGTACTTTCCCCATGAAACGCCATATAATCCGCCAACAAGTTCTTCTTCAAAATAAGTTTCCACACTGTGCGCGATTCCTTCGCGGTGCAAATTTATATAGGCATCAACAATATCCGGCGTAATCCACGTGCCCTCGCAGCGATTAGCGCAATGCAATATAACCTGTTCGAATGCGGCATCAATGCGGCATTCATATTTTTCACGGCGCAACATTTTTGTGACTGATTTGGGAATGTGAAATTCATCGAAAAACAACACGCCGCGCATCGGCGGCGCGAACCAGACGACGGGAAATTCTTCGTTAATTGGCCAGGGGAAAATTCCTTGATGATAGGCGGCGCACAACGTTTCACTATCTAAACCTCCGCCGATACACAACACGCCACTGTCATCGGCGAATTCAACGGAGGGAAAATTTAGCATAGACTTATAATCATTCTGCAGTTTGCCTTTCAAGTGAACTTTTAGAAAACGGACCCGAACGTTTTTGCACAATAAGCCTCTGATGCGCTAATAGTTTGCCATTATCGAACAATTCAAGAAAGATCGTGCCATCGCCCTTTTGCCAACTGGAGATATTAAATCCAACACTCATTGAATGCCGCAAGGGATATATCTTTTTGATCTGTTCCAATTTACCGTCAGGGTTTTTCACTAACAATCGAATACTAGCGTGCTTGATGCTGGCGGCGGAAATGACATTCTCCAATTTCGCAAATCCGTACTTCTCCGTCGAATAATAATAAGGAGCTTGCAGCCTTGCCACTAAGGCGTTTTCGGGAAGATCAAGTTGATAGGTAACACGAAAGATAGCTTCGTTATTATTTTCAAAAACTAAACGAACATTCCCTGGTCGATCATGCGGCAATAGAGAATAATCCAACGAAACATTCCGTTTTTTTCCTTTATCATTTTGTATCTTTTTAGTATTTTTCAGTATCCATTTCCCGTGCTGTTGCGCGTATAAAAGTACTTTTGTAGAGGACGCATTTTTAGCGGCAAAAGTACTTTTCGCAGTGTTATCGCCATACAAAGGAGAATCTTCACTCAGCTCCCACTCTTGCACATCCACTGTGCGTTGACTATCTAATGTCAGTTTCACCTGTTGCCAAGTGCCCGGGTTTGCAAACCAGCCGTGCCAGGAAGTAAGTTCACCCACAGGTTTGCGCTCACGGCAAAAATTCATTAGCGGCTCACGCGCGTTGTTAATTCCCAAATCGCACAAAGGAATTGCCATTTCCACAGTCCAGCTGCGGGCTTGTTTTTGGGTGGCGGCTGTAATGGACAAATCATAGCGATTATCGTCTTTACCGTTGCGATTGAGCGCATCGTAAATCTGTCCGTTGACATCCACGATCAGGTGATAAAAAACTTGGGCGTCTTTGAACGGCGCAATAAAAATTTCGACACAATCATTATTCCAAAGTGCGCCATCACGTGGTTTGGCAGATTTTTGCAATGTATCCATTTGCGGCTCTTCACAGCGAAATGCCAGATAAAGATAATTGTTATCCGTGAGGATCGTTCCCGTGGTTTGTGCTTTGGGCGCCTGGCCTTTTTGCGTTAGAAACGCCGAAATGGCGCGGCCTTTTTCCCATGCCGCATCACTTAGATTACCATCAATTTTCACCGTCATTGGCGCGGCTGCGTTTGCGATTTTGACAGTTAAGATTGTTACTAGGATGAATAAACAAATGGAGAATGATTTGAGGATTTTGTGTTTCATGATTTTTCTTGTGAAAAGTACTTTTATCCCTTTTGCAATTCCATAATCGCCTGTGCCACTTCCCAGCGAATGCGTTCGCAGGTTTGCGGCGACCAAATTTTGGAGTCGGGATTGAAACCTGTCGCTTGCGCGTCGAAATTTCCAGTTCCTGATTTACGCAAATCCACATCCTGCGCTTCCACCTCAGCCATCACTTTTTGCGCTGCTTTGTAGGCGGCTGAATTTTTATTGGTTGCCTTATTCATCAAATCTTTCAGCAACGTCAAATAGCGAAAATCATCCAGGCCATCGCGCATATTGAGGGAATTAACCAAACTGATCGGGCCATCGGGGCCAGCTACAAATGCCGAATAAACGGTGTCGCCATAATCGGAATCAAAATCATCAAACGGATAGCAATTGCCGGTGCTGTTGAACCATTGAAAGCGGCCTTTGGCATTAACGAGGAAAGGATAATATCCCCATGTGTAGCGCAGATCGCCCACGTTATACAGCCACAGCGTGGTGTTTTTGGCTTTCATTTCGTCGAGAACTTCTTGTGTGATGGGAAAGGCAAAATTGGGCATTAGGATGTCTTCTTTGCCAATCAACACATGTTCATATGGGCCGTTCACCGAAGAAATGCGGCGGATGCCGGAGATTCCATCGCTGGCGGCGATGCGCTTTAATCCGTCCGCTGCACCTTCAGCGCCATGATTGGAAAGTTCATCGGATAGATAAAAAAGTACTTCCGGCCAATTGCGTTCTTTGCCGAGATCGCGCACTTTTTCTATCAGCGCGTGATAATTTTTTGTCCACTCCGGGCTAAAACGGTCTTTGCCCAAATTCTGCATATTGCTACTGGAAGATGACATCGCTTGAAACCCATACCACGGCATCGCCTTGAAACCCATGTCACGATACAAATCCATCCAGCGCACAAAGCGGCTGTCGTCTTTGAAACGCATTGGATCGGCCAGAATATCGCCGCGCATGTCATCGGAAAAAGCGATGGAAGTTAATCCCATGTCTTTGGCCCATTGCATATTTTGCTTTTGCCGCATCCACACATAATCGCGGAAGCTGTCATCCTTGATGGTTTGGCTCCAATAATAGTTGTAATAATAAGCAGAATCCATCGCGTAACGACCGGCGGGAATAGAAAGCGGCGGCAAGTTAATAGGCAGAACGCGCACTCTTAAAAGTACTTTTTTAGCGGGCGCATTTTCCGGCGTGATATTTAATGTGCCTTCGTAAATTCCAGGTTTTGTGGTGGAATTGGAATCGATCGTCAGGAGAATCGTGCGGTTAATTCCTTTATCCATCAGATCAAAATTGGCAGGAAATGGCTTGATAAAAATCGGCTTGACAATGTACGTGTATGCGGGAGATTTTGTGCGCGAGCTATCCACCGTCACTTCCTGCTGCGCTATATATTGTATATCGACATCAGCGGCGGCGATCTTCGCGCCACTATTTTTATCACTTAAATCCGAAACGGTGACTTTCACATTCTTCAAATCCTGCAACGGCAAAATGGAAATTGCTAAATCGGCCTTTTGATTTTGCGCCAGAAACGCGCTGGGCGCGAAATTGATTTCTTCCGGCAACGGGCGATCATTGGCAAAGGGCGGATCGCTGGGAAAGCGGCTATAAGTCACGAATCCCTGTTTTTGATCTTGTGCGGAATAAGCCGGCGCGGGATTATCCGGCGTGTGTTTCTGTTCGGTGATAATCGTATATCGCCGCAATTCTTTTTGCAGATAAGCAATATCGTCTTCTGATTGCGCCGCTTCGCTGACGGGATAAATTTCCATGGCACACAACGGAATATCATTCAACGTGAAATCAGCATGGCCATCAGTCACTTCAAAAGAAGCGGTTTTCTGCTGAAAATTGGGCGCGACGTATTTGGCGTAAAAGTCACTGTTGTTGTGATAGATATAACTGTAGCCGCGGAAAAAGTACTTTTCGGTATAGAATTCCTGCCAACTTTTAATGCCATCGTCCACCGCATTTTTGCCATTGATATCGATCTGATATTTCATCGGAAAAGGCACCAAAACACGCTGCGTATAACGGCTGTTGCCATACAAAAACCACGCTTTATATTGGCCGTTTGGCAGATTAACGCGAAAAGTACTTTTGCTGTTGGAATAAACAAAATCGCCCTCCAGCGGATTCGGACGCAATTCATCATAAGCCTTTGGCGCTTTATTGACAAAGCCAAACGGGGCATCGGCGCTCAGCATTGTTTTATCGGACACGCGTGAAAATCCCGGAAAAACGGCTGATGTTTCCGTGCCGAAATCAAATTTCCCCACGCGTGGGTTTAACGGAGCAGCGTGAATTGCTGGAGCGATTGCAAGCGAACTTGCAAGAAGAGCGGTGAAAATTTTTGTGTGTTTCATAATTGTTTTGTTTCTCTCGGAACATTGTAAATGTCATTACAAAAGCGGTGGCACTGCGGCGCGTACATTCACATCATCAATTGTCAACAACCCCGTTTGGGAATAGGTGCCAATGTACATTGATCCAAAATAGGCATTGTCGGGCGCTGATGCATATAATTTGATTTCACTCCAATCAAAATTTTCCGGATTGCCGACATCCGCCGGAATACTTGTGTGGCCGATATTTTTGCCGTCCTTGTCATACCAATAAATCGATGCCGTGACGGGATTTTTTGAAGAGAGATTTTCGCCTTTTATCCAAAACGAAAATAGATACGATTGTCCGGGCTCCAATCGCAACGCCGGCGGCGATGGCGCGGTGGAAATAGAAACATGAGTTTTGTCTTTTGGAGTAACAATTCCAATCGCATAACTGCCGCTGTGCGCGGAAGTGGCAAGGTTCTTGTCCATAAACGAACGCATATTCCCCCACCAACCGCGCGGCATATTCTCGCCGGTGTTGGCATAGCGATTATTGCCTTTGTAATCCTGCGAGAGGATTTCAAAACCGCTATTCCAAATCATATTCGCAGTTTGTGGAATATCAGCAGAATTTTGAAAAGCGGGTTTTGACCCATTAGCTTTTGTATCGAAATAAACGCGGTATTGCGCTGTCGTGGAATCAGCAGTTGCCGCCACTTCAAATATCAACGTTCCGGCGGCATTGGTTGCCGCATCGTAATCAATAGATTTCACAAAACGATAATCCATCGCCGCGCCGGGTTGGCCATTTTGCAACAGAACAACGCGAATCGAATTTTCATCCAAAGTGCCGGATGTATGAAAAGTACTTTTAAGCAAATGGGTGAAATCAGCGTAGACCGAATCATACGAATCATCAGCCTGAGGATTGATAGCCACATCTGCGTGATAATGCCATTGCGCGAAATCTTCTGCTCCAGCGCGTTTTTGAGGTAACATCAGTAACCCACAAAAACACGCCAGGAAAAAACAATAATTTACCATCTTTTGAAAATTTGTCATATTCAATAATTGCTACCAAAAGTACTTTTACTGGCTGTTGTCCACCCACGGATTCCAGGCGGATTTAACTTTATTACTAGATCTATTCGGCTCGCTAGAATGAGCGAGCGCCCATCCCGCATTGGTAAGTATTTTAGCCTCAGTGTAAACCGTTTGAGCCTTAACCCATTTGGCATGTCCATCCGCAAATGCCACATTGATGCCGCCGAAGTGGCGTCCGCTTTGGGCATCGCTTTGATAACGCTCCGTTAAACCGGAGACATTTACTCCCAAATCTCCCACTCCCGGCATGTAACTATAACTGCTGCCCGGACCAGTGACTTCCGTGGGATAAGCCAGGTAATTTCCGAAGTCCATGATCATGTACGTCGTTGCGGGCGATGCCACGGATGAGATTTTACGGAATATCGTTGTCTCTCTCTGATAATACATCAGTAATTCATTGGCGCCGTAATTCCCAGCGCGAACATAGGAGTGTTCATATTGATCCCAGCTATAAGACGCGGCCGCCGGGCCATAACCTTGTGAGCTGGAGGGACAGGCAAAAACCTGGAAATTTTTTACGTAGGGATCGATTTCGTAATACCAGAAAGTGGAACCGGAACAATCACCGCCTGCATACGTTCCCGAAATACAGCTATCAGCGGAGGGATATGTTTCATCATAATCCTGCACATACATCATAATTCCCAGCCCGATTTGTTTAAGATTACTCAAACAACTAGCGCGCCGCGCGTTTTCCCTCGCTCTGGCAAAAACAGGAAAAAGGATTGATGCAAGAATCGAAATAATAGCAATTACGACCAAAAGTTCTATTAACGTAAATGCTCTGTGTTTCATTTTTCTCCCCTCTAAAAACCGGATCACATAAAAGTACTTTCTACATATCTCAACAATCGATTATACCACCACCATCACAATTCTAAACGTCGTTATCCGCTAACAGATGTTGGGATTTAATCAATCTTTTAACGCTATTTTCTGATAACGATATTCCATCGGCGTACAACCCGCGCGCTGATGAAAAAGTTGCAAGAAATAACTGGGGGATTTAAAGCTGCAAAGGCCGGCGATGGCTGCAAATGTCCAGTCTGTTTCGCGCAATAATTCCTTGGCACGTTCGATGCGTGCATCTGTCAACAATTCCACAAAAGTAGTATCCGTTTCATTGCGCACGCGCCGGGTGAATTGTGCGGTTGACATATAAAAGTGAGCTGCTGCATCGGCTAACTTGAGAGGTTTGTGGCAGTTCGCGGAAAGGTATTCTTTAATCTGATCGCCCAGGCTACCATTTGAAATCGCCGGAACAGCGTCGCTTACTTTTGGGCTTGATTTCGAATAATGTTCCGCTTGAATTTCACGTTTCACAATAGCAAAAAAAGCTGATAGGAGCCCATTGCAGGCGATTTCAAATCCAGGCTTGGCTTCGGTAGCTTCTTCCATCATCCCATTAAAAATGGACACTGCAAATAAGTTGGGGATCAAATAATTTTCTTCTAAATGATTACCATGCTGCCCGTTGCGGCTGGTGGAAAGCCACACAAAAACACCGTGACTATAGGCATACGCATGCAAAAGGAGACACCTTCCATGATGAAGATGATCTCCTTTTAGAAAAGGTCCTTTGCACTGATGCGGCGCGCCGGACGGAATCAGAATAAAACTTCCTTCCTCACACTGCACACTATATTTCCCTAACAAATAATCAGCCGTGCCGCTTATAATACAAGCCAATTTTGGCGGCGCTATCTCGTGCAAGTTTGCTTCCGGCCAATCCGCAACATGCAGCCGGCGATTGGCGTGATTACGGCGATCCCTGCGAATTTGCCGTTTACCTTTGATGGGACACGATGAAAGAATGACGCCATCCGGCATTACATTTTGCCGCATCACCGGACGTGCTACGACGAAATGATTGTTCGTGACTTGCGCCGTCCACGGAATAATTTTGGCATCGATTATCCGCACCATTTCATGGATAGGCATAAAAGTACTTTTATAAAAACGATCCTCACCTTCTCCCTGTCAAGGAAAGAGAAGTATTCTATGAAAAATAAATATCACTCATCTCGATTCTTCGCATTCGCAGTCGCTGCAAACAATTTTGCGGCATGGGGCCGCCGGCGCAATAGGCCAGCAAAACTGCGTCATCCACAAAATGAATCGCGGTGTAGCAGAAGCCATGGTCCGGTGAATCTTCGATGATTTGATGATGTTTCCAGGTGATTCCTTCGTCGGAGCTGACCGCGCAAACCAGCGGCGTGCGATTCTGAAAATCTCCTTTTAACGAAACGGGAAAACGTCCCGAATGATCGTTCCACACCGCCAGCAAATCGCCGGTTTCGGGAATACGTTTCATCGAAAGCGGGCTGCAGGGCGAGGCGAAAACAGAGGGCGTGGGTTCGCTCCAATTTTCTCCGGCATTCTCGCTGAAGGATTGCCACTGATGAGCAACTTCATCGTTATCTTTCCAGGATGTGCGCGTCCAAGACCACAAACGCCCATCGTTCAATTCCACAATTCCCGGCTCCTGCAATCCGCTGCCATCTTCGAAACTGCGGTAATAACTATTTTTTGATTCCACCCAGGTTTCGCCGTTGTCTTTGCTGATCAGATAAAAAATCAACGCCGCATGTTTGAACTGCGGCTGGGGCTTGCCTTGCGCGGGAAGTTGCGAAGGCATTCCAAAACGATGTTGCGCTACCGGAACAATCAGCGTTCCGTCGTGCAATTGGACAAGCCGGTCATTATTCACGACATGATAATCCGTGGAAAGCGTCAGTGGCGTGGCAGGCGAAATCGTTGCCATTTCATCATCGCTAAATCGCGCCAGCGGCTGGCATTGATGGCCGCCATCGGGGAAATTTTTCTTGCTGAGCGAGAGAAATAAAATACGTCCGTTTTGCAATCGCAAGAGCGAAGCGCTCATCAAATTATGCGCGCCATTTTCCGGCCGTGCCAGAATGCGTTCATCGTCATTCCACGTGCGCCCGCCATCATCCGAGGTGCACGCCACGATAACGCTTGGTTCGTGATCACCGCTTTCACTTGACAGAAATTTGGACCAGGCAAATAACAAACGGCCATCGTTCAACGTCACAAACGCGCCTTCACTGTTACGCGCGTTGCCAACGGTGGGGTTGAGTTCCAATACAATTTGAGATTTCATGGATTTCCTTAAAAGTACTTTTATACACTATACACCATTGGAATAATCATTGTATGAAGTATTTTATATCGGAAAAACATCAACCTGTAAAAGTACTTTTTCTTGACAGAAGCCTCAAAATCACCTTATAATATGTGGAATTTGACGAAAATGTTTATTGAGGAGTTTATCCCCTGATGCCAGTGACCAGACCCAGCGGACAGGCTGTAATTAGAGTAATTGGAGTGGGCGGCGG
>Ga0164242_10003789_pt1 | contig 17131 bp, 17 predicted proteins | sample OricomgcompostMG_FD_108783 | JGI IMG/M metagenome (GOLD analysis project Ga0164242, IMG submission 108783) | Miracle-Growth compost microbial communities from Emeryville, California, USA - Original compost - Miracle growth compost (MG) ...
GAACGGGACGCGCAAAGCGGCGGGAAACCCAGCCGCCTGACCTATCCTGGGACGGATATCGCGGACTTGCGACCTGCGCGCGATTCACTGGCATTGCCCACGGTCGCTTACCCTGCTGTGGGCCGTTCTGGCGGCCGGCGGCGTGTGCGCACGCCACCCACGACGAGAATTTGAGGTGATCCATGGGGCGCTTGTTCGGCACCGACGGTGTGCGCGGGCTCGCCAATCGGGACATCACGGCGGAGCTCGCCCTCGACCTGTCGGTCGCTGCGGCGCGGGTGCTGGCCGAGGAGGGCGAGTTCGCCGGACACCGGCCCACCGCCGTCGTCGGGCGCGACCCGCGGGCGTCCGGTGAGTTCCTGGCGGCCGCGACCATCGCCGGTCTCGCCTCCGCCGGCGTCGACGTCTGGGACGCCGGTGTGTTGCCGACGCCGGCCATCGCGTTCCTGACCGCCGCGGCCGGTGCCGATCTGGGCGCGGTGCTGTCCGCCTCGCACAACCCGATGCCCGATAACGGCATCAAGTTCTTCTCCCGCGGCGGGCACAAGCTGCCGGATGCGACCGAGGACGCGATCGAGGAGCACCTGCGCGGCGACTGGGAGCGACCCACCGGCGCCGCCGTCGGACGGGTGAAGCGCTACGACGAGGGCTCGGAACGCTACATCGAGCACCTGCTCGAGTCGATCCCGCACCGGCTGGACGGTCTGCACATCGTGCTGGACACCGCCGACGGCGCGGCGAGCGCGATAGCCCCGCAGGCGTTCGAGCGTGCCGGCGCGAAGGTCACCGTGATCGCGGCCGAGCCGGACGGCTTGAACATCAACGACGGCGTCGGCTCCACCCACCTGGAAGGCCTGTGCGCGCTGGTGCCGCAGGTCGGCGCCGACTTCGGGCTCGCCTTCGACGGTGACGCCGACCGCTGCCTGGCCGTCGACGCGACCGGCACGCCGGTCGACGGGGACCAGATCATGGCGATCCTGGCGATCGACTTGCACCAGCGGGGCGCCCTCCCCGGCGACACGCTCGTGGCGACCGTCATGAGCAACGAGGGCCTGCTCCAGGCGATGGCCCGCGAGGGCATCACCGTCAAGCGCACGGACGTCGGCGACCGCTACGTCCTGGAGGAGATGCGCCGCGGCGGGTTCTCGCTGGGCGGTGAACAGTCTGGTCACGTGATCCTGCTGGAGCACGGCACCACCGGTGACGGTGTGCTGACCGGTCTCATGCTGGCCGCGCGCGCGGCCAGTACCGGCAAGTCCCTTGCCGAGCTGGCCGGCTGTATGACGCGCCTGCCGCAGTGCCTGCTCAACGTGCCCGGCGTGGACAAGCACGCGGTCGACGACCACCCGGTGGTGCAGTCGGCGGTGGCCGATGCCGAGCGCGACCTCGGTGGTCTCGGCCGGGTGCTGCTGCGCAAGTCCGGCACCGAACCGGTCGTGCGGGTGATGGTCGAAGCCGCCTCCGCCGAACACGCCCAGCAGATCGCGCAGCATCTGGCCGACGTGGTCGCCAGCGAACTCGCGCTGACGCCGGCCTGAGCGGACGCGGCACGTCATACACGCGGGCGAAGGGGGTGTGGAGCCGGGCGGCTCCACACCCCCTTCGGGGCTTCGTGGGTCGTGTCAGGCGGCCGCAGACGTGGCAGCGGCGGTCACGAGGGCGCCCAGCGTGCCGCGCAGCGCGGTGCTGACCGGTTCGTGCGTCGCGATGTCGACGTCCATGAGGTCACCCAGTGCGAACGTCGCGGCCGCGTCGGTGAGCGGCTGGCCGCCGGCGATCGTCACCGCGAGGTGCGTGTGCTCCACCACCGTGGACGTGTTCGCGGCGGCGGACGAGACCGCGACCGGCTTCCCGCTCAGCGAGGACTGGCCGTAGGGGCGGGAGGCCCAGTCGATCGCGTTCTTCAGGACCGCGCTCAGCGTGCCGTTGTTGGCCGGCGCGAGCAGCAGCGCGGCGTCGGCGGCGCGCAACTGGGTGCGCAGCCGCTGGACGGGCTCCGGGGCGGTCTCGGTGTCGATGTCCTGGTTGTAGAGGGGGAGGGTGTCGAGGTAGTCGATGATCTCGACCGTGGTGCCCTGCGGGGCGACCTGGGCGGCGACGTCGGCCAGCTGGCGGTGGACGGAGGCGGCGCGGGGGCTGCCGACCAGTACGGCGAGGGTGGTCATGTGGAGGCCTTTCGAAGTCTTGGTGTCAGTCTCGAATTGACTAAACGGACCATAGTCCGCTTTTCTTCCAGGGGGCAAGCCGAGGGACGGGTCGATGGGAGAATGTGGCGATGAACACACGTCGTGATCTGCCGGTTGCGGGTCCACCCGCGCGCGTGCGCCGCGACGCGGTGGCCAACGCCGACCGGATCCTGTGTGCGGCACGGCGCGTGGTCGACGCCGACGGTGTCGAGAGCCTGACCATGGACCGACTGGCCGCCGAAGCCGGTGTCGGCAAAGGGACGGTCTTCCGGGCATTCGGCAGCCGGGCAGGCGTGTTCGCCGCGCTCACCGACGACTCGGAGCGCCGTTTCCAGGCGGCATACCTCTCCGGGCCCCCGCCGCTCGGGCCGGGTGCTCCGCCGCTCGACCGGCTTCTGGCGTATGGCGCCGCACGCCTCCGGATGCACGCCGAGCAGGGCAGTCTGCTGCTGGCGACCGCTCGGGCACCCATCGACAAGTTCGACGTGCCGGCACGCAAGGTTTCAGCGATGCACGTCCGGATGTTGTTGCGGCAGTGTGGGATCGATACCAACCTCGAGCTGCTGACCGAGACGCTCCTCGCTCCGCTCGACCCCGAACTCGTCCGATACCTGACCACCAACCGGGGTGTGCACGACAGCGACCTCGTCGCCGGCTGGGAGGCGCTGGTGCGGGCAGTCGTGGAGTGTGCTGCGCCGACCGAGGACTGAGACCCGGGGGACCGGCGTGCACCGCTGCGCGGGCATGTGTGAAAGTCATAGGTACACACCGTCGGCGTTCTCGTGGGTGCGAGGACGGCACCGGCGTGATCTCTTCTCGAAAGGCGATCTGATGACCGACACAATCACCGACACTCTCTACACCTCGCAGGCCACGTCGAAGGGCGGCCGTGAAGGCACGGTCAAGAGTTCGGACGGCGTCATCGACCTGCCGCTCGGCAAGCCGGGCAGCCAGGCGAACCCGAAGGCCAACCCCGAGACCCTCTTCGCCGCCGGCTACTCGGCGTGCTTCGGTGGGGCGCTCGCGGTCGTGGCCGGCAAGGAGGGCCTCGACGTCAGCGAGTCGACCGTGACGGCCGACGTGACACTGGGCACGAACGACGACGGCTTCCTCATCGCGGCGAAGCTGACCGCGAAGATCCCGGGTGTCGACGCCGCCAAGGCTCAGGAGCTCGCCGACGCCGCCCACCAGGTCTGCCCCTATTCCAAGGCGACCCGCGGCAACATCGACGTCACCATCGTCGGCGAACCCGCCTGACGGCTCTCCCGGTCGGGTCCTGAGACCCGCCCCCTTCCCCCCGAGAGGACACTCAACGCATCGAGAGGACACCGGAAACGCGGGTTGTTGCCCCGATTTCGGTGTCCGCTCGGTCGGTTGGGTGTCCTCTCGGTCGGTTGGGGGCGCCCTCAGCCGGTCTGCGCGACCACAGGGTCCCCGACGCGGATCTCGCCCTCGGTGTCGGGGATCAGGTGGTGGCAGAACCACGTCTTGCCGTCCCACTTGCGGTGCTTGCTGAGCGTCCGGATGGGTTCTTTGTTCCGCCTGGTCAGGTCGGTCGGATCCACCAGGGTCATGGCGCAGCGGTCCACCGGCTTGGCCGCGCGCAGGCGCACGTCCCCGATCCGCACCGACTTCCACTCGTCCTCGGCGAAGGGCGCGTCACCGTCGATGACGACGTTCGGCCGGAACCGGTCGATCTCCACGGTTTCGCCGCCGGCCTCCTCGATCCACTCGTTGAGCTGCCGCAACGAGGCCAGCGACGCGATCGTGACCGGGTAGCCGTCCTGGAACGCCGCATGATCGGTCGGTTCGGAGAACTCCGGATTGAGGGTGCGCTCGGCCGGATGCGCGCACCACACCAGCCGCAGGCCGGGGCGCCCGGTCACCCGTTCCAGCCACTGCGTCGCCTCCGGCTGCGTCGCCTGCACCGTCATCGGTGGTCGGGTGAACATCGTGGCCTTGACCTCGCCGCCACTGGCCACCACGGTGTATGGCGACGCACCCGGCGCGCTCAACTGCACTGAGGCGTCGGTGCCGGCACCGGCAGCCACGGGTGTCGCGCGCACGGCGAACAATTCCGGCAACTCACGGGCGCTGACCATTGCGCTCTCGTCGTCGACGACCATCCATTCCCGGTCGCCGCGCAACCCGGCGAAACCGACATACACACTCGGAACCGGTGTGATGGCAGTGCTTTTCACCGGATGAATGCGCAGCGACACTACCTGCATGTCAGCCGTCCGACGCAGCCTGGACGGCCGGGGTCGCGGTGATCACCGACGCCTTGCCGTCGCTGAGCGCATAGGTCGCGCCGACGATGCCCAGGTCGCCGCGCTCGACGGCGTCGTGGACGATCCGGGAACGCTCGATCAGCAGGTCTGCGGTGGCCCGGACGTGCCGGGCGCCGACGTCCGCCGGGGTGCAGGTGCCCGCCGCTTGCGCGGCCGCGACGCTCGGCATCACCTCGACCGCGATGTCCCGGATGTAACCGGGCGGCATGCTGCCGGACTCGGCGGCGTCGATGGCCGCCGCGACGGCACCGCACGACTCGTGCCCGAGGATCACGATGAGCGGCACGTCGAGCAGCTCCACGCCGAACTCGATCGACCCCAGCACGGCCTCGCCGATGATGTGGCCGGCGGTGCGCACGACGAAGATGTCGCCGAGCCCCTGGTCGAAGATGATCTCGGACGCCACCCGGCTGTCGCCGCACCCGAACAGCACCGCCGTCGGGTTCTGGCCACGCGCCAGCACATGGCGGCGCTCCAGGTCCTGGTTCGGGTGCAGCGCGGTGCCGGCGACGAAGCGTTCGTTGCCCTCCACCAGCTGGTCCCATGCCTGCTGCGGCGTAATGCGCGCGCCCGCTGTGGCGCTCACAGCCCGGGCCTGGTGCTGATCGTGAAGGCGGTCGGTTTCGCGGTGGCGGCGAAGAAGTCCTCGCCCTTGTCGTCGACGACGATGAACGCCGGGAAGTCCTCGACGTCGATCTTCCAGATCGCTTCCATGCCCAACTCCGGGTATTCGAGTACTTCGACGTGTTTGATGCAGTCCTTGGCGAGCCGGGCGGCCGGGCCGCCGATCGAACCGAGGTAGAAACCCCCGTGCGTCCTGCAGGCATCGGTCACCTGTTTGCTGCGGTTGCCCTTGGCAAGCATCACCATCGATCCGCCCGCCGCCTGGAACTGCTCGACATAGGAGTCCATCCGGCCCGCAGTGGTCGGCCCGAACGAACCGGACGCGTAACCCTCCGGCGTCTTGGCCGGCCCGGCGTAATAGACGGCGTGGTCCTTCAGGTACTGCGGCATCTCCTCGCCGGAGTCGAGACGCTCCTTGATCTTCGCGTGTGCGATGTCGCGGGCGACCACGAGCGGTCCGGTGAGCGAAAGCCGTGTCTTGACGGGATGTTTGGTGAGTTCGGCGCGTATGTCGTCCATCGGACGGTTCAGGTCGATCTCCACGACGTCCGTGGTGCTCAGGTCCTCGTCGGTGGTGTCCGGCAGGAACCGGGCCGGGTCGGTCTCCAACTGCTCGAGGAAGACACCGTCCGCGGTGATCTTGCCCAGGCACTGCCGGTCGGCCGAGCAGCTGACCGCGATCGCGACCGGCAGCGATGCGCCGTGCCGGGGCAGACGCACGACGCGCACGTCGTGGCAGAAGTACTTACCGCCGAACTGCGCCCCGATGCCGAAGTTGCGGGTCAGCTCCAGCACCTGCTCCTCGAGCTCGACGTCCCGGAAGCCATGCGCGGTGGCGGCGTCGCCGGAGGTCGGCAGCTCGTCGAGATACTTGGCGCTGGCGTATTTTGCCGTCTTCAAGGCGAATTCGGCGCTGGTTCCACCGATCACGATCGCCAGGTGGTATGGCGGGCAGGCCGCGGTGCCCAGCGTCCGCAGCTTCTCGTCGAGGAACTTCATCATCGAGTCGGGGTTCAGGATCGCCTTCGTCTCCTGGTAGAGAAAGGACTTGTTCGCCGAACCGCCACCCTTGGCCATGAAGAGGAACTTGTACGTCGTCTCGTGCCCGGGTGCGGTGTCGGCGTACAGCTCGATCTGCGCGGGCAGGTTGGAGCCGGTGTTCTTCTCCTCCCAGGTCGTGATCGGGGCCATCTGGGAATAGCGCAGGTTGAGACGCGTGTAGGCGTCATACACGCCCTGCGCGAGCGATTTCTCGTCCGGCGCATCACCACCCACGAGAACCTGGGATCCCTTCTTGCCCATGATGATTGCCGTGCCGGTGTCCTGACACATCGGCAGCACCCCGGCCGCCGCGATGCTGGCGTTCTTCAGCAGATCGAGCGCCACGAACTTGTCGTTGTTGCTGGCCTGCTCGTCGTCGAGGATCTTGCGCAGGAACGCCAGGTGGGCGGGACGCAGGTAGTGGGCGATGTCGTGCATCGCGGTCTCGGTCAACAGTCGCAGGGCCTCCGGGTCCACCTCGAGGAAGCTGCGCCCGCCGGGGCCCTGGATGGTGCGGACACCTTCGTCGGACAACTTGCGGTAGGTGGTGCGATCGTCGCCTGTCGGCAACATGTCTTCATAGGCGAAATCGGCCATGACGTCGGGCAGTCTCCTTGCTGATGTTCACGCTCGTAGGGCTTCCTCAGGTTAGTCCTGGGGCCCTGTCGCCATACACGCACGGCAGCCGGCCCGGGCCCCGTGCAGGTCCCGAACTCGCATCCTTTGTCGATTGTCCGGCGATAGCACGAGACAACTGGCCCGAACTGGTGTAGACACCAAAGACGTGTAACTGCTCGAATCCTGGATGGAGCGATGCATATGAAACGTCTCAGGCCACCTCGTCGTGGCATAGCACTGGCGGCAGTGACGCTGATGGCGACCACCGGGCTCGCCGCCTGCGGAGGCAGTAACAGCGGATCGGGCCCGGCGCACCTGACCTGGTACATCAACCCGGACGTCGGAAATGCGGACGCGAGCAAGGCCAAAGGTGGCCAGGCGTACCTCGCGAAGGTGTGCTCGGACCAGTCCAACGGCAAGTACCAGATCAAGGTGCAGCTGCTGCCCAACTCCGCCAGCGACCAGCGCATCCAGTTGCTGCGCCGTCTCGCCGGCGGTGACAAGACCATGGACCTGATGAGCGTCGACCCGGCGTTCGTCAGCGAGTTCGCTGCGGCGGGCTACTTCGCACCGGTGCCCAAGAACATGGTGGCGACCTTCAAGAAGGACCGCGTGCAGTCCTCGATCGATGCATCGACGTATGACGGCAAGCTGATGTCGGTGCCGTTCTGGGCCAACACCCAGCTGCTCTGGTACAAGAAGTCGGTCGCCAAGAAGGCCGGTCTGGACATGACCAAACCGGTCACCTGGGACCAGCTGATCAAGGCGGCTCAGCAGACCAAGACCCAGATCGGTGTGCAGGCAGCGCTCTACGAGGGCTACTCGGTCTGGATCAACGCATTGGTCACCGGTGCCGGCGGCAAGATCGTCGACAACCCGAACGCCACCTACGACAAGATCCGACTCGGGCTCAACTCCGCAGCAGGCAAGGACGCGGCCCGGATCATCAAGAAGGTCTCCTCGACCGGTGTCGGCGGGCCGGCCATGGGTTCCTCGGAGGAGACGCAGTCGCTGAACCTGTTCATCAGCCCTCAGGGCGGCTTCCTGGTCAACTGGCCGTACACGTACGGCGCCTACACCGGCAAGGACAAGTCGGACGTCGCGGCCGCGATGTATCCCGAGACGGTCGCGGGGAAGGCCTCGCGCCCGCCGTACGGCGGCATCCAACTCGCCGTCGGTAAGGACAGCCAGCACGCGACGCTCGCGTATCAGGCGGCCGCCTGCATCACCAGCGTCAAGAACCAGGCCGAGTACATGGCCAAGTCTGGTAATCCGGCCAGCAGCAAGGCCGCCTACGCGTACCCGGAGGTGCGTAAGGCATTCCCGGACGTCCAGGTGGTCGGTGCGAACGGGAAGACGATCAAGGTCAGCCTCGCCGACCTGATCCGCAAGTCGCTGGACCTCGCGGCCGCCCGGCCGCTGACGCCCTACTGGGGTGACATCTCGACGGCGCTGCAGCAGAGGTTCAGCCCGCCCAACGCGGTGAACCAGAACACTCCGTCGAGCACCCAATCCTTCATCCTGAACGTCCTGAACGGGAAGGCGCTGCTGTGAACACCCCACGAAGTCCTCAGTCCTGCGTCCCTCGGTACTTCGCGGGGGTCCGGTCATGAGCACAGTTGCCGAGGCCACCAAGGGTGACCTCACCGCGGAGGAGAAGGCGCACCTGTCCGACCGCGCCAAGGGCGAGCGCAACCTGGGATGGAGACTGGCCGGGCCGGCATTCATCATCATGCTGCTGGTCACGCTCTACCCGATCTGCTACGCGATCTATCTGTCGCTGTTCAACTATCGGCTGACCGACCCGGCGGGCCGCAAGATGGTGTGGCTGCAGAACTACCTCACCGCACTGTCGGATCCGCTCTTCTGGCAGGCGTTCACGACGACGCTGATCATCGTCGTCGTCACGCTGGTCTTCGAGTTGGTCATCGGTATGGCGATCGCGATGGTCATGCACCGGGTCGTCTGGCCGCGGCGGACGCTGCGCACCATCGTGCTGATCCCGTATTCGATCGTCACCGTGGTGTCGGGGTTCTCGTGGCTGTATGCCGCACAGGTCGGCACCGGGTTCTTCGACCACTGGTTGCACGCCATCACCTTCGGCGGCTTCCCGATGGACTACAACTGGTTCGGCGGCCGCTGGTCGTCGCTGGCGATCATCTGCGCGTCGGAGATCTGGAAGACCACGCCGTTCATGTCGTTGCTCCTGCTGGCCGGCCTGGCCCAGGTCGACTCTGCGCAGGAGGAGGCCGCCAAGGTCGACGGAGCCACCTGGTGGCAACGCTTCACCAAGGTGATCCTGCCGAACATGAAGGCGGCGCTGATGGTCGCGCTGCTCTTCCGCACCCTGGATGCGGTCCGCATCTACGACAACCCGTACGTCATGACCGGCGGTGCCAACAAGACGGAGACGCTGTCGATGCTGGTCGGCACCGAGACGGTCAGCCGAGTGGAGATCGGCATGGGGTCAGCACTCGCGGTGATCTTGTTCATCATCGTGCTGCTGATCGCGCTGATCTTCGTCAAACTCTTCAAGGTCGACCTCACGACGAGCGGAAGGAGTTGAGCCGTGGAGACCAATGTCAGCACCAAGACGAAGAACGGCCTCGGTGTCGCCTCGATCGTCATCATGATCTGGACCGTGATCCCGCTCCTGTGGATCATTGCGACATCGCTGAAAAGCACTGCGGCCCTGGGCGATCCGTCGCAGAACACCTTCGGTAACTTCTGGCCGAAGCACATCACCTGGGACAACTACCAGTTGATCTTCTCCGGTGGCGCGTCAGATCTGTTCCTGCCGGCGTTGTGGCACTCGATCATCGTGTGTGTCGTGTCGACGGTCATCAGCGTCATACTCGCGACGTTCTGCGCCTACGCCATCTCGCGGCTGAACTTCCCGGGCAAGAAGCTGATCCTGACGACCGCGCTCGCGGTGTCGTTCTTCCCGACCATCGCGATGGTGACACCGCTGTTCAACCTGTGGCGGCAGATCGGGCTCTTCGACACGATCCCGGGCCTGATCATCCCCTACCTGGCGTTGACGCTGCCGTTGTCGATCTGGATCCTGTCGGCCTTCTTCCAGCAGATCCCGTGGGAGATGGAGCAGGCGGCCCAGGTGGACGGTGCGACCAGTTGGCAGGCGTTCGTGAAGGTTGTCGCGCCGCTCGCCGCACCTGGTGTGTTCACAACGGCGATCATCGCGTTCTTCACCGCGTGGAACGACTTCGTCTTCTCGTCGAACCTCACGGCGCAGAGCGCGCAGACCGTCCCGGCGGCGCTGAGCTTCTTCACCGGCGCCAGCCAGTTCGTCCAGCCGACCGGCGCCATCTGTGCGGCTGCGGTCGTCGTCACCATTCCCGTCGTGATCCTCGTGCTGGTCTTCCAGAAGAGGATCGTTGCCGGACTCACCTCTGGCGCCGTCAAGGGCTGAGGCCCTTGTAAAAGGAGAGATCAATGTCGAGCATCGAACTCAAGCACATTGTCAAGAAATACGGTGACGGCTTCCCGGCCGTCAACGATGTCAACCTGGACATCAAGGACGGCGAGTTCGTCATCCTGGTCGGGCCGTCCGGTTGTGGAAAGTCGACCCTCCTGCGGATGATCGTCGGGCTGGAGGACATCACATCCGGGGAACTGGACATCGACGGCAAGCGGGTCAATGACCTGGCACCGCGTGACCGCAACCTGGCGATGGTGTTCCAGAACTACGCGCTCTACCCGCACCTGACGGTCTTCGAGAACATCGCCTTCCCGTTGCGGCTGCAGAAGGGCAAGCACAGCGACGCCGAGATCGATCGGAAGGTGCGCGACGCATCCAGCATGCTCGAACTCGATGAGCACCTGGAGCGCAAACCTGGCAACCTGTCCGGTGGTCAGCGGCAGCGTGTCGCGATGGGTCGCGCGATCGTCCGGGAGGCCGACGCGTTCCTCTTCGACGAGCCGTTGTCCAACCTGGACGCGAAACTGCGCGGCCAGATGCGCACCGAGATCGCCCGCATGCAGCGGCGTCTCGGTATCACCACGATCTACGTCACGCACGACCAGATCGAGGCGATGACCCTCGGTGACCGGGTCTGTGTGCTCAAACGTGGTGTGCTGCAACAGGTGGCGTCACCGCGAGAGCTTTACGAGCAGCCGGTCAACCTCTTCGTCGCCGGATTCATCGGGTCGCCGCCGATGAACTTCCTGCCGGCGAGGGTGGACGGCAACGCCCTGAAGATGCCGTTCGTCGACGTTCCGCTCGATGGAGCGCTCGCCGCGAAGGTCAAGGGCAAGGACGTGGTGATCGTCGGTCTGCGGCCCGAGCACCTGAAGGACACAACGGTTGAATCGAGCCCCGAACACTCGGTGAAGTTCAACGCCGTCGTGGACCAGACCGAATGGCTCGGCAACGAGCAGTACGCCTACATCCCGTACGAGGCGGACGGCGCGGTGCGCGAGCAACTGGAGGAACTGGACCGCGACCTGGACGGTGAGGGGCTGCGTACCCAGATGATCGTCAACCTCGACCCGCGCTCGCGGGTGCTCGAGGGCGACGAGGCGCAGCTGGCGTTCAACCCCGCCGCCATGCACGTCTTCGACCCGCACACGGGTGTCAACCTCACCCGCGACGAGGCGAAGGCCGAGGAGATCGCGGCCGAGTCGGAGAAGATGCGCAAGGCGGCCCTGGAGCGTGCTCGCAAGCGCGACTCGGCCGACTCCGAGAAGTCCGCCTGACCGACACCCCGCTTTTCCCGAGAGGACACGAACGCACTCGAGAGGACCGGCAATCCCGGCGAAATCGCCGGGATTTGCCGGTCCTCTCGGTGCGTTTGGTGTCCTCTCGGGAAGGAAGGGGTGGGGTGTGGTCCGAGCCGGGAACCTAGGGTGGGGCCATGAGTACGAACAGCCGTCCCACCGTTCTGATCACCGGCGCGACCCGCGGCATCGGGCGTGCGGTCGCCGATCTGCTCGCGCAGGATCACGATCTGATCATCGGCGGGAGGTCGTCGGCCGACGTGTCCGCGCTGTGTGACCAGTTGCCGTCAGCGCGGCCCTTCATCGCCGATCTGGCCGACGAGGACGCGGTCGGCGCGGCGGTGGGCGCGCTCGGCGACCTGGCCGGGTTGGACGGACTGGTGCATTCGGCCGGCGTGCTCGGCAGCGGTGCGCTGACCGACCTGCGCCGCGCCGACTGGCGCCATACCCTCGAGACCAACGTGGTGGCGGTGGCTGACCTGACCCGGTTGCTGTTGCAACCGCTCGTCGCCGCGAAAGGAACGGTGGTTGTGGTCAACTCCGGGTCTGGGCTGCGTGCCCACGGCCCGGGTGGCGCCTACTCGGCGTCGAAGTTTGCGGTGCGGGCCGTCGCGGATTCGTTGCGTGAGGAGCTGCGCCCGCGCGGCGTGCGCGTGTCGACCGTCTACCCCGGACGCACCGCTACCGACATGCAGCGCGAGTTGCGGTCCTTCGAGCGCGGTGAGTATGTCGAATCGAATTACCTGCGCCCCGAAACTGTCGCAGGCGCAGTGCGATTCGCACTGTCCGTGCCTCCAGAAGCCTGCGTGGAGGATCTGTCGATCCGTCCCCGGTGAGGCGGCTCAGACCAGCTCGGCGCGGGTGGGTGGGTTGGCGCCGGCCCGACTCACGGTGATCGCGGAGGTGGCGATGGCGCGATCGACCGCTGGGCGCAGGTCCGTGAGACCGGCGCGACGCAGCCGGTCGCGCGCGTCCACCGAGCCGAGCAGACCGGTGTCGAGCAGTGCGGAGAGCAGCCCGGACTGGAACGAGTCTCCGGCGCCGACCGTGTCGACCACCGAAACGCTTCTGCCAGGGACGTTTTCGGTCTCGCCGGTCGAGGTGACGTGCATCAGGGCACCGTCCCCACCACGTGTCACGACCACGAGGGACGCCCCGAGCTGTCCCCACAGTGTCAGGATCTCTGCCGGGTCGACCGCCCCGCCGTACAGCCAGGCGATGTCCTCGTCGCTGGCTTTCACGACGTCGGAGTACCCGATCAGTTGCTCCAGGTGGGCGCGAGCATCCCGGGCCTCGCCGAGGAGCGAGGGGCGCGGGTTCGGGTCGAACGATACGGTCGCGTGCCGGCGAGCAAGGAGCATGGCGTCGGCCACCTTGGTGGCGCCCGGTTGCAGCGCTGACGCGATGGATCCGGTGTGGAAGTGTCCGACGTCCGTCGGCAGCGGATAGGGCAGATCCCACGCCAGATCGAATTCGTAGGTAGCAGAACCATTTCCGTCGAGGGTTGCGCGCGCGGTCGGTGTATGCGATGCGGTCATACTGCCGTCAACCAGTGGCACACCGTCGGCTGCGAGCTGCTTGGTGATGAGCCGGCCATGCGCGTCGTCGGCGAGGTAGGCCGCCAGCTGGACCGGGTGACCCAGCCGGGCCAGTCCGATCGCGACGTTCAACGGACTGCCCCCGACGTGTTCGGTCACCGGACCGTCGACGGGCTGGACGATGTCGATGAGCGCCTCGCCGACCACCAGGGTGTCGACCATGGAATGGTTCCCTTCAGTCTCGACCCTCGAGGAGCCCGCCGGCGAGCTGTTGCAGCTTCGCCTTGGGGTGGACTGCCTCGATGGAGCGGATGGTGCCACTCTTGGACCGCATCACCAGCGAGTGGGTGGTGCACCCGCCGCCGCGGTAGCGAACACCGCGCAGCAGCTCACCGTCGGTGATACCGGTGGCCACGAAGAAGCAGTTGTCACTGCGGACCAACTCGTTGGTGGTCAGCACGGCGTCCAGGTCGTGACCCGCGTCGATCGCCCGTTGCCGCTCGTCGTCATCCTTGGGCCACAGCCGGCCCTGCAGGACGCCGCCGATGCACTTCATCGCGCAGGCGCTGATGATGCCCTCGGGGGTGCCGCCGATGCCGAGCAGCAGGTCGATGCCGGTGTCCGGACGGGCTGCCATGATCGAGCCGGCGACGTCGCCGTCGGAGACGTAGCGGATCCGGGCGCCGGCATTGCGGATCTCCTCGGCGAGGGCGAGGTGGCGCGGCCGGTCCAACAACACGACAGTGACGTCGGAGGCGCTGCCGTGCTTGGCCTTCGCGACCCGTCGGATGTTCTCGGCGACCGGCAGGCGGATGTCGACGACGTCGGCCGCCTCCGGCCCGGTGGCCAGCTTGTCCATGTAGAACACCGCGCTCGGGTCGTACATCGAGCCACGCTCGCTGACCGCCATGACCGACACCGCGTTCGTCATACCTTTCGCGGTCAGCGTGGTGCCGTCGATCGGGTCGACAGCGACATCGACGTCCGGCCCGGTGCCGTCACCGACGCGCTCGCCGTTGAAGAGCATCGGTGCTTCGTCCTTCTCACCCTCGCCGATGACGACGACGCCGTTCATTGAGACGGAGGCGACCAGGTGGCGCATCGCGGCGACCGCGGCACCGTCGGCGGCGTTCTTGTCGCCGCGGCCGACCCACCGACCACCGGCCATGGCTGCCGCTTCGGTCACACGGACCAGCTCGAGCGCGAGGTTACGGTCCGGGGCTTCCGGGGTGAGGCGGTCGGACGGCATGGGTTCTCCTCGGGGAAGTCACGGCAAGTGGCTGCGGCTGACTCTATCGGTCCCGGGCAGTAGCCCGGGGCACGACCGGGTAACGCGGGTTTGGGACGATGGTGGGTGTGAGTACGGGAACACCCACCGACCGGCCGAGCTCGGCACCGGCGCCGGACGCCGGCCGGCCACCCGAGCGGCGACGCGGCCTGGGATCAGTGCGCAGCATGATCATCTCGATGGTGATCGTGGTGCTCGCGGTGATCGGCTGGTGGGCGTTCGTGCCACGATCCGATCAGCCCGCCGCGCCCGTCGCCGACATCGCAGGCATCGCGCGCGAGGTCGGCCTCGCCCAGCACTGGGATCCGGCGGTCGCCGACGGGTTGCCGAAAGGCTGGCAGCCGGTCAATGTGCGCCTCGTGACGGCCGAGCACCTGCCGGCCACCTGGCAGGCGGGGTATGACGTGTCCGGTGGGAAGTACATCCGCGTGTTGCAGACCGCCAACACCAGCTCCGAATGGGTGAAGACCCAGACCGGCGCCGGGGCCGCCAAGGGCGCCGTCACCATCGACGGCGTGCGGTGGGCCAAGACCGAGCGCAGCGATGGCGGGGAGCGCAGCCTGGTGCGGTCCGAGCCTCTCGCGGGCCTCGCGACCGTCGTGGACGGCACCGGCAACTGGTCGCAGCTGACGCGTTTCGCGAAGGCGCTCAAGCCGCTGAGCAAGAGTTCGCTGGCGACGAAGGGCCCGACCTCGGTCGGCTAATCGGCGTCCGCGGCCTCGGCCGTCATCGCGTCGATCTTCTGCTGTGCGCCGTCCAGCCAGCGCTCGCAGTGTGCGGCCAGTGCCTCCCCGCGCTCCCAGAGCCGCATCGACTCCTCGAGCGTCTCGGTGCCGCTCTCCAGTCGTGCCACGATCGCTGCGAGTTCGTCGCGTGACTCTTCGTAGCCGAGATCGGCCACATCGGCGTGGACGTCGTCCTGGGGGTTCTTCGGCATACGAGCAGTCAATCACGTCGTCAGGACACCGGCGTGACCGCGAAGTCGCCGGATGCGACGGTCACCCGCAGCAGTTCGTCCGGCACGACGGTCGCGACATCGGTGACGACCTGCCCGTCGGTATGCCGCACCACGGCATACCCGCGCTCCAGCGTCTGCAACGGCGACAGTGCGCGCAGCTGGCCGCGCAGGTGTACGACCTGGTCGTGTGCCCGATCCAGCCGGTGACCCACCCGCGATCGCGAGCGGTCGCGCAGTGCTTCGATCGCCGCGCGACGAGTGGCGACCATCGTCTCCGGCGCGACCAGCACCGGCCTGCTGCGCAACTGCTCCAGGTGTCGGCGTTCGACGATGAGCCGCCGGTGCAGGGCGCCGGCGCCACGCATACGCAGCTCGGCGAGTCCGTCCAACTCGTCGGCGAGATCCGGCACGATCCGCTTGGCCGCATCGGTGGGTGTCGAGGCTCGCACGTCGGCGACGAAGTCGAGCAGGGGCGTGTCCTCGTCGTGACCGATGGCGCTCACCACCGGGGTGCGAGCCTGCGCGACTGCTCGAACCAGGGCTTCGTTGCTGAACGGCAGCAGGTCCTCGAAGCCGCCCCCACCGCGGGTGATGACGATGACGTCGACGTACGCGGCCGCATCCAGCTCGGCGAGTGCGGCGCTGACCTGTGGGACCGTGTCGGGGCCCTGGACCGCGACCTGCCGGATCTCGAATCGCGCCCGCGGCCAACGGCGCTTGGCGTTCTCGACGACATCCTTCTCGGCGGCGCTGGCGCGTCCGCAGATCAACCCGATCGTGCGTGGCAGGAAGGGCAGCGGTTTCTTGCGGGACGGCTCGAAGAGGCCCTCGCTGCGCAGCAGCTGTTTCAGGTGCTCCAGCCGGGCGAGCAGCTCGCCGACACCGACGGGCCGCATCTGCCGGGCCTCCAGGTGCAGCGTGCCGCGTTTGGTCCAGAACCGCGGCTTGGCGTGCACCACGACCCGCGCACCCTGCTGCAGCCCCGGTCCCATCGCGTCGAGGGTGTTGACATGCACCGTCACCGACAGCGACATGTCCACCTCGGGGTCGCGCAGGGTGACGTAGGCCGTCGGTGCTCCGGGCCGCCGATTGAGCTGCACGATCTGGCCCTCGACCCACAACGGCGACATCTTGTCGACGTAGTCGCTGATCTTCACCGAGAGTGTGCGCACCGGCCACGGCTGCTCCGCGGTGGTGTCGGCGGCCTTCTCGGGCAGTGGGTTGGTCACCCGGGCAACTGTAGACGGTGGGTGAGTCACGCCCGGTCGAACTAGCCTGATGCGTATGACGATCCGCATCCCCGGTCTGGCGCTGACCGACCACACGCTGCAGTTGCCCCTGAACCACGCCGACACGGACGGCGCGACGATCGAGGTGTTCGCGCGCGAGGCGGTGGCTGTCGACAAGGTCGGCGAGGACCTGCCCTGGCTGGTCTACCTGCAGGGCGGGCCCGGTGGGGAGAGCCCGCGGCCGATGAAAGCGGACGGCTGGCTCGGCCACGTCACCAAGACGCATCGGGTGTTGCTGCTCGACCAGCGGGGTTGCGGACGCTCGACCCCGCTCACCGCGCGCTCGACCGCGGGGATGTCTGCCGCGGAGGTTGCGGCATACCTGAAGAACTTCCGGGCCGACAGCATCGTCGCGGACGCGGAGGCCTTCCGGAAGGAGGTCGCCGGTGGCAAGCCGTGGACAACCCTGGGCCAGAGCTACGGGGGCTTCATCACCCTGACCTACCTGTCGCAGGCACCCGAAGGACTTGCCGGGTGCATGGTGACCGGAGGGCTGGCCGGTGTCGCGGCGACAGCCGCCGACGTCTACGCACGCACCTTCCCGCGGATCGCGCGCAAGAA
>Ga0164242_10003790_pt1 | contig 17121 bp, 14 predicted proteins | sample OricomgcompostMG_FD_108783 | JGI IMG/M metagenome (GOLD analysis project Ga0164242, IMG submission 108783) | Miracle-Growth compost microbial communities from Emeryville, California, USA - Original compost - Miracle growth compost (MG) ...
CGCCGGCTGCGCGAGCCAGGTCGGATACCAGAACGAACGGATCTCGCGCTTCGCCTGGTAGCGCGAGCCGGCCCCGCCGTCGAAACCGTCGTATGAAGGGGCTTGCAGGAACAGCGTTTTCATGGTCATCGAAAGATTTTTTTCAGTGGATCCGGACCACGGCCGCCACGCTCATTGCACAGTCGAGACGAACCGCGCGCGGTTGAGCCGAAGGTGAAAGATAACGAGCAGACGCAACGGACAATCTGCCGATACGCAGACCGTTTGACAACCCGCATCGCTCACGATCGCGTGGCGATTCGATAGCGCGGCGCGGAACGCGGCCCGGGCGAGCTTGCGCACCACCACGAGCGTCAGCGCGACGACGACCAATACGCCGACACGAAACGGCGCGGCTTCGAATACGCGCGCCGGCACGTCGAACACGCCGAGCGCAACCAGAACGACAGCTTCGATCAAGGTCGCCGCAAGCGACACGACGAGCAGACACGCGCGCAGCATTTCGACTGTCGATGGCTTCATGAGGTTGCCCGGTCGGCGCGAGGTGACGGATGATCGACAGGCCTTTCGCATTCCTTGCGATTGACTGCGCGGCGGCGAGAAAATCGTACTGACGCTCAATGACCCGCATATGAAACGAGCGGATGCTAGCAGCCGTTTCTGATGGAACGCTTATGCCGCCGAACGCGTCGCGCGCGTTTGCGAGCCGCCGCCGGGACAGCCCGCCGCATCGGTGTTTACCCGCTTCCCTCTTGCGCAGCCGCTATCGATATATCGATAATCCTCTCATGGATGTGAAAACAGCAGTCCGCGTGTTCGACGTGATCAACCTGTTCGCGGCACTCCGTCAGCCGATGATCTACAGCGAAATCGCGCGCCAGACCGGGATCCCTCTTTCGAGTTGCCATGCGCTGCTTCAGACGATGGTCGCGAAGGGCTATCTGTACGCGCCCGGCGTGAAGGCCGGCTATTACCCGACGCAACGTCTGCTGCACGTCGCGCGCGACATCTGCGGCGCCGATCCGCTGATGACGCTGTTCCAGCCGCTCCTGACGACGCTGCGCGACACGACCGGCGAGACCACCGCGCTCGCGACGCTCGCCGGCAATCACGTCGTGTATCTCGACGTCGTCGAATCGCGGCAGAAGATCCGCTACAGCGACGAGCCGGGCGGCTTCATGCTGGTGCACGCGAGCGCGGCCGGCAAGGCGCTGCTCGGCGCGCTCGACACGAAGGCGCGCGCGAAGCTGCTCGACGCGTGCGAGCCGTTTTCCGCATCGACGGACGGCACGATCGTCGATCGCGACGAACTCGAAGCGGAGGTCGAAGCGGGCGTCGCGCGCGGCTGGCATCGCTCGACCGGCGAAAACGTCGAGGACGTCGCGGGCCTCGCGTGCGGTTTCGCGATTCACGGCGAGCCGTTCGCGCTGGTGATCGGCGGGCCGAAGGCGCGTCTGCTCAAACACGAGCGGCACGCGATCGACGCGCTGCTCGACGTGTACCGCCAGATTCCGCCGGGCCTGCTGGGCTGACCCGGGCGCAGGCAACGACACAGTGACGCGCGTAACGAACGCGCTTTCAGGGAGGACCACGATGCGCTGGACGCGACGCCCCGACGGGGCCAACTGGGGCGACTTCGGCCCGGACGATCAACTGGGTTGCGCGAACTATCTGACGCCCGCGCAGGTGCTCCGCGGCGCGCGCGAAATCCGCGCGGGCCTGTCGTTCTGTCTGTCGCTGCCGCTCGACTATCCGGGCAAGAGCCTGCTCAATCCGCGCCGCCATCCGCCGGTGCTGCGGCCGACCGAGCGCGACGGCCTGCAATACGTGAACTTCCCGTTCGCGAAACTCGATGCGCATGCAACGGACGTGGTCAGCGACGACCAGGTGCTGATGTGCCTGCAATACTCGACGCAGTGGGATTCGCTCGCGCACATCGGCGCGCGTTTCGACGCGGACGGCGACGGCCGCGCGCAAAGCGTGTACTACAACGGCTATCGCGCGAAGGAGCACATCGTCGGCCCGGTCGACTATCGCGCGGACGAGGCGAGCGGCGACCCGTATGCGCCGCATGCGTGCGGCGAGCCGGGGAGCCACGCGGACGCGCTCGGCATCGAAAACATGGCGGTGAAGGGGATGCAGGGACGCGGCGTGCTGGTCGATCTGGTCGCGCACTACGGCCGCGAGCACCGCACGGTCGGCTACGACGATCTGATGCGCGCGATCGACGCAGACCGCGTGCAGATCGACCACGGCGACATGCTGCTGCTGCGGACCGGCTTCGCCGAAATGCTGCTCGAAATGAACCGCGAACCCGACGAAGCGGTGCTCAACCGTCACTGCTGCGCGCTCGACGGCCGCGACGACCGGCTGCTGCAATGGCTGACCGACGCGCGCATCGCGGCGCTCGTCGCCGACAACTACGCGGTCGAGCGCTTTCCCGCGCGGCCCGCGAACGGCGATGCGCCGCTGTTGCCGCTGCATCATCACTGCCTGTTCAAGATCGGTCTGCCGCTCGGCGAGCTATGGTATTTGCGCGACCTCGCGCTGTGGCTGCGCGAACACGGCCGCTCGCACTTCATGCTGACGGCGCCGCCGCTGCGTCTGCCCGGCGCGATCGGCTCACCCGTCACGCCGGTCGCGACGGTCTGATCGGCGTCCATCCTTTCGTCACTTTTCCCGGACGCTCACGATGAAACGACAAAGAGTCCTCATTACCGGCGCCGCCGCCGGCATCGGCGCGGCCTGCGCACGACGCTGCGAGGCGGACGGCTACGAAGCGGTCGTGATCGACCGCGTCGGCGACGGCCTGATCGCCGACCTGTCCGACCCGGACGCGACCGCGCGCGCGCTCGACCGCGCACTGGAAGGCGGCCCGATCACGCGGCTCGTCAACAACGTCGGCGCGGTGTATCCGGCCGATGCGGCGTCGCAAACGCTCGACGAACTCGAACGCGCGTGGGCGCTGAACGTGCGCTGCGCGATGCAGTGCATGCAGGCGCTGCTGCCCGGCATGCGCGACGCGGGGTTCGGGCGCATCGTCAGCATGTCGTCGCGCGCGGCACTCGGCAAGGAACTGCGTTCCGCGTACTCCGCGACGAAGGCCGCGCTGATCGGCATGACGCGCGTGTGGGCGCTCGAACTCGGCGCGCACGGCATCACCGCGAACGCGATCGGCCCGGGACCGATCCGCACCGAGCTGTTCGACCGCGCGAATCCGCCCGACAGCCCGCGCACGAAGGCGATCATCGACGGCGTACCGGTGAAGCGCGTCGGCACGCCCGACGACGTCGCGCAGGCGGTGTCGTTCTTCCTCGATGCGAGGAGCGGCTTCGTGACGGGCCAGGTGCTGTACGTGTGCGGCGGGATGACCGTCGGCGTCGCCGGGGTCTGACATGCTCACCGATCTTTCCCCGCGCGTCGGCATCGTCGGCGCGGGCAGCATCGGCGTCGCGTTCGCCGTGGTGTTCGCGCGGGCCGGCGCGGCCGTGCGCCTTTTCGATGCCGACGCCGCGCGCGTGCCGGTCGCGCTTCGCGAAGTCGCGGAACGGCTCGCGAAGCTCGAAGCCGCCGCGCTGCTCGACGAAGCGGCCGCCGCGGCGGCGGCCCGCGTCACCGCGGCCGCGACGCTCGCCGATGCGCTCGCGCACGCGGCGCTCGTGATCGAATGCGCGCCCGAGCGCGTCGACGTGAAGCGCGCGCTGTTCGGCCAACTGGACGCGCTCGCGCCCGCCGACGCGATTCTCGCCAGCGCGTCGTCCGCGCTGCCCGTGTCGTCGTTCGCGGAGCATCTGCCGGGCCGGCAGCGCTGCGTGATCGCGCATCCGGGCAATCCGCCGTATCTGATTCCGGTGATCGAGATCGTGCCGGCGCCGTTCACGGATCCGGCCGTCGCCGACCGCGCGGCCGCGATGTTCGCGCAGGCCGGCATGAAGCCGGTGCGCGTCGCGAAGGAAATCGAAGGCTTCGTGTTCAACCGGCTGCAAGGCGCGCTGCTGCGCGAAGCGTACTGTCTGGTGCGCGACGGCGTCGCGAGCGTCGACGACATCGATACCGTCGTGCGCGACGGGCTCGGGCTGCGCTGGTCGGTCGTCGGCCCGTTCGAGACCGTCGATCTGAATACGCGCGGCGGCATCGCATCGCACGCGCAGAAGATGGGCCCCGCGTACGAACGGATGGGCGCGGAGCGCGGCCAGCACGACCCGTGGACGCCCGACCTCGTCGAGCGCGTGGCCGCCGCGCGGCGCGCGGCGCTGCCGCTCGACGCGTGGAGCGATCGCGTCACGTGGCGCGACGAGCAACTGACCGCACTCGTACGCGCGCGCCGCGAACGCGGGCACAACGACCGCTGAGGACCGCCGACGCCCGCGGTCCGGTTCATCGAATCAACGATAAGGAGACCTTTTCATGCAGAAAGTGGCAGGCTTTTTTACCGAACTGATGCGGCGCTATCTGCCGGATCCGTTCGTTTTCGCGATCGGGCTGACGCTCGTCACGATGGTCCTCGCGTTCGCGGTCGAAGGGCAGAACCCGCTCACGGTGACGCTCAGCTGGGGCAAGGGCTTCTGGTCGCTGCTCGCGTTCACCACGCAGATGGCGGTGATTCTCGCGATGGGCTACGTGCTCGCGACCGCGCCGCTCACCGAGCGTTTTCTCGACCGCATCGCGTCGTGCGTACACGAGCCGCGCACCGCGATCGTCGTCGCGACGCTGGTCGGCGGCATCGGCAGCTATCTGAACTGGGGCTTCGGGCTCGTGATCGGCGGCGTGGTCGCGCGCAAGCTCGCGACCCGCGTGAAGGGCGTCCACTATCCGCTCATCATCGCGGCCGCGTACAGCGGGTTTACGCTGTACGGGCTCGGCCTGTCCGCGAGCATCCCGGTGCTGATCTCGACGAACGGACACCCGATGCAGGCGCAGATGGGCGTCGTGCCGCTGTCGCAGACCATCTTCTCCGCGCCGATGCTGCTGACCTCGCTCGTCGTGCTGATCACGCTGCCGCTGCTGAACGCATGGCTGCATCCGCGCCGCGGCGAGCCGGTGATCGAATACGATCCGTCGGTCGACGAACGCGCGAAGGCGGCCGCGCAGGCGCCGGGCGCGCCGGACGACGACAGCCGCACGCTCGCGCACCGCCTGAACCACAGCCGCCTGCTGAGCTACCTGATCGGCGCGGTCGGCCTCGTCTACGTCGCGCTGCACTTTCGCGGCGGCGGCGCGATCGACCTGAACCTGATCAACTTCTTTATCCTGTTCGTCGGCATCATCCTGCTCGGCACGCCGATCGCGTACGTCGACAAGCTGAACGAGGGAATCCGCACGATCGGCGGGATCATCCTGCAATATCCGTTCTACGCGGGCATCATGGCGGTGATGGCGGCTTCGGGGCTGGTGGACACGTTCTCGGCGGCGTTCGTGCGGGTCGCGAGCGCACCGACGCTGCCGTTCTGGGGGCTCATCAGTTCGTTCTTCATCAATTTCTTCGCGCCGTCCGGCGGCGGACACTGGGTCGTGCAGGGGCCGTTCATGATCGACGCCGCGAAGTCGCTCGGCGCGTCGGTGCCGCACACCGCGATGGCGGTGATGCTCGGCAACGCATGGAACGACCTCGTGCAGCCGTTCTGGATCCTGCCGGCGCTCGCGCTGTCGAAGCTGAAACTGAAGGACATCATGGGCTATACGGTGATCATGATGGTCTGGATCGGCATCGTGTACACCGTCGCGATCCTCGCGTGGCGCTAGGCGCCCGTCCGTTCCCGACAACCGCAATCAACCGAAATCAACCGCAACCGACCGCGACCAATCCGCCGCGACGAACCAACCGGAGAGACCATGCCGTACATGATCGAAACGTGGGACAAGCCGAACCACCTGCACGTGCGCAACCGCGAGCGGCCCGCGCACCTCGAATACCTCGCGCGGCACGCGGCGAAACTGCTCGCGTGCGGCGCGAAGCTCGACGACGACGGCGACGGCGCACACGGCGGCCTGTACGTGCTCGACGTCGAAACGCGCGAAGAAGCCGAGCGCTTCATTGCCGACGATCCGTTTACACACGCGGCGCTGTTCGAGCGCGTGCAGATCGTGCGCTGGCGCAAGGCGTTTCTGGACGGCCGCAGCTATCTGTGACGCCGCCCGGGCGCGGCTCGCGCCCGCGATTTGACAATTTACGGGCCACCGGGCGACCCTCCCTATCCACGTTGATAGCCTGGCGGCCGCCCGCCGCTGTCCTACAGTGCAAAGGTCTGCAGAAAAACGAAGCACTGTTGCGGGGCCAACCATGACATTTGTCGACCAGGAAATTGCGCATCTCACCCGTGCGATAGCGCTGTCGCTACGGGCGCCGTCGGAGTCCGGACTGCCGGTGTTTCCGGCCGTCTACTGGCGCGACCGGCTGTGCGAGTTGATGGACCGTCATCATTTGCAGCACAGCCAGCTTTGCGCGGTGGACGCGTTGCTGTGCGAGCTGGAGCGCGTCGACGTCACGCCGGGCCGCCGACTCCACGCGAATACCGCCGCTTGATGCCTCCACTGCCGCTCCCGCTCGTTCCGCTAGATCCACCTGATCCGCCCGAACCCGCCTGATCCCCGCTGATCGCGCACGATCCCGCCGTATGCCGGCGGATCGCGGCTGCCCGCCGCCGGCAGTCCCGCGCGTCGCCGCGCCGCTCGCCCCCGGGCGGGCGCTTCGCGCTGCGTTGCTCCGTCCCGCTCTCCTTCCTGCTGCTGCGCTGCCCGTCGTTGCCGTCCTGCGGCCGCCCGCGCCGCGCAAGGCACGCTTTCTGCTGGGTCGTTCGTGCGCCGGCTTCCCGGCGCATCGACCCGTCCGAGGAGAAAACCATGCGAGAAACGGACCCACTGAACGCGGACTACGCGGCGGCATCGACCGCCGATGTACCGTATCGACGCGAACCCGCCGCGGTTTCCTGGCCCGCCGTGATAGCCGGCGCCGTCGCGATGGCCGCGTTTTCCCTGATCCTGCTCACGCTCGGCACCGGGCTCGGGCTGTCCGCGCTGTCGCCTTGGCCCGGCGGCGGCGCCCATCCGAAGACCTTCGGCTTCGCGGCCATCGTATGGGTCTGCGTCACGCAGATCCTGTCCGCCGGCCTCGGCGGTTATCTGGCGGGCCGGCTGCGTCATGGATGGCCCGGCGTCAACACCGACGAAGCGCACTTTCGCGACACCGCACACGGCTTTCTCGCGTGGTCGCTCGCGACGCTCGTGACGGCCGCGTTGCTGAGCACGTCGATTGCCGGCCTCACGCGTACGGCGGCGACGGCGGCCGGCGCGGAAAGCGGTGCGCACAACGTCGGCGCGCTCAATCGCGGCCATGCGCAGGCCGCTTACCGGACCTGGCCGATGGGCTATCTGATCGACGGCATGCTCCGTCCGGCCGTGAATGCTCCGTTACCGGCCGGCCAGGGCGCCACGGCCGCTGGGGATGCAGCCGGCGTCGCCGCGCAAAAGCACGAAATCGCCCGCATTTTCCTCAACAGCGGGCCCGTCAACGGCACGCTGTCGCCCGAGGACACCGATTACGTCGCGCGCATCGTCGCGCAGCGCACGGGGCTCGCGCCCGCCGCCGCGCGCGCGCGCGTGAGCGCCACCTGGTCGGCGCTGCAGGACAAGGCCAGCGCGATGCGCGAAGCCGCCCGCGCGGCCGCCGATCGCGCGCGCAAGGCGACCATCCACATCACGTTGTGGCTGTTCGTGTCGCTGCTGATGGGCGCGTTCGCCGCGAGTCTGTTCGCGACGATCGGCGGCCGCGCCCGCGAGTGGTGACCGCGCCCGTTTCGTCGCGCTCCCGCGCTATTTACTTCGAACTTCGAACTCTCCGGAGGCTGCCATGCGCTCGATTCTTCTCTATCTGCTCGGTGTTCCGATTCCGATCATCATCCTGATCGCGCTGCTCTGGCATTGAGCCGCCGCGATCGTCGCCGGCACGGGCCGCCGCCTGGCGACCCGTCCGGCAGCCGTCACCGAAATTTCACGTTCGCGGGCACGCGGCTGGCGAGGCCACGGGCGGCGCCCTGTTCGCGCCGGAACCCGATTTCGGACGGTCCCGATGCTCGCTCACCTTGCCCCTTCGTCCGCGGCGACTGTCGCGATGCTGGTTGCCTGCCTGTTGATGGTGCTCGCGTTCGAGGCCAGCAACGGCTTTCATGACTCGTCGGACGCGGTCGCGACCGTCATCTACACGCATTCGCTGCAACCCGCGCAGGCGGTCGTGTGGTCCGGCATCATGAATCTCGTCGGCGTGCTCGTCGGCGGCATTTCGGTCGCGTACGCGCTCGTCGAAATTCTCCCGCCCGACGTGCTGACCCCGCCCGACGGTTCGCCCGCCGTGCCGATGCTGATGTCGATCTTCGCGTCCGCGCTGGTCTGGAACGTGTTGACCTGGGCGTTCGGGATTCCGAACAGCAGTTCGCATTGCGTGATCGGTTCGCTGATCGGCGTCGCCGTCGCGGATGCGCTGCTGAACTCGCGCGCGCTCGCGCAGGGCGTCGACTGGACGCAGGTGTCGACGGTGCTCAAGGGTCTCGCGGTGTCGCCGGTGCTCGGGTTCTTTCTTGCCGGCGGGCTTTATCTGCTGCTGCGGCGCACGGTGCGCCGCGGGCATCTGCTGGAGCCGCCCGCCGACGGCCGGCGGCCGGTCTGGTGGTTGCGCGCGCTGCTGGTGCTGACCTGCACGACGGTCAGCTTTGCGCACGGAACCAACGACGGGCAGAAGACCATCGGTCTGATCATGCTGACGATCATCGGCCTGCTGCCGGCGACCTATGCGCTCGATCCGCGCGCACCGGATCAACTGACCGCGCTTCCTGCGCTGGCGGCGCGCGCCGCGCCGCTGATCGCCGCGTACGGCGACGACGTGAAGGATCGCGGCGTCGTCGCCGCGCGCGCGCTGTCGGCGGCGCTGCCGGAATTGCAGCGTCAGGCCGGCGAACTGCGCGCACGCGAGTCCGCCGGCCATGCGCCGCGCACGACGCGCTCGCGCCTGCGCGGCTATGTGTACGACGCGGTGTCGGAATTGAAGGCGGTCAGCGAGAACCGGCACGCGCCGGCCGCGCAGCGGCAGCAGGCGGCGCAACTGCGCGATTCGATGCGTCGCCCCGTCGAATACGCGCCGTGGTGGGTGCGGGTGCTCAGCGCGGTCTGCCTCGGCGCGGGCACGATGGTCGGCTACCGGCGGGTCGTGGTCACGCTCGGCGAACGGCTCGGGCGGCAGCGCATGACGCCGGGCCAGGGGGCCTCGGCCGAACTCGTCGGTTCCGTGTTGATCGGCACCGCCGGTTTTACCGGCCTGCCGGTCAGCACCACGCACATCATCACGTCCGGCATCGCGGGCACGATGGCCGCGAGCGGACAGGGCGTCGAGGTCCGCATGATCCTGCGCATCGTGCTCACGTGGCTCGTCACGCTGCCGGTCACGATCGGCCTGTCGGGCACGCTGTTCCACTTCCTCGCGGCGCCCGTCCGCGCCTAGCTCTGCACGCCCCAGCGCCGCACCGTCACGCGTTCGAGCGTATCGAACACCAGCTGCTCGACGAGCAGGCCGATCGCAATCACGGCCGCGAGGCCCGCGAATACGCGATCGGTGTACAACTCGTTGCGGTTCTGAAAGATGTACCAGCCGAGTCCGCCGTTGCCGCTGCTCGCACCGAACACCAGTTCGGCCGCGATCAGCGTGCGCCACGCGAACGCCCAGCCGACGCGCAGTCCCGCGAGAATCGCCGGCAGCGCCGCCGGCACGAGGATCAGCACGACGTGGCGCAAGCCGGTGAGCCCGTAGTTGCGGCCGGTCATCCGCAGCGTTGCGGGCACCGCGCGAAAACCCGAATACGTATTGAGCGCCAGCGGCCACAGCACCGCGTGCACGAGCACGAACAGCAGGCTGCCGGTGCCGAGTCCGAACCACAGCAGCGCGAGCGGCAGCAGCGCGATCGACGGCAGCGGATTGAACATCGCCGTCAGCATCGACAGCAGATCGCGGCCGATCCGCGTCGACACCGCGAGCGACGTCAGCACGAACGCGCACGCGACGCCGAGCAGATAGCCGCGCACCAGCACCGACATCGACACGGCCGTTCGCTGCAACAGTTCGCCCGACACGAGGCCCTGCACGAACGCGGCGAGGGTCGCGCCGAAAGTAGGCAGCATCAGGTCGTTGTTCATCGCGCGTGCGAGCGCCTCCCATACGGCGATCAGCACCAGCGCGATCAGCACGCGACGCGGCCACGACTGCGATGCGAGCCGCTTCGCGAACGGCAGCGGCGCGTCGACGGCGAGGTCGCCGACCGGTTCGAGCGGCCGCTCGTATTCGGCGCGCACGGGCGGCGTCAACGGTACGGGCGTAGTCATTGCGCGACCTCCGCCGTATCGAACAGCAGGCGATGGATATCGGCGACGCGGTCACGGAACGCATCGCCCCCGACGCTTTCGTGCGAGTGCTGATGACTGTTCAGTTCGGCGCGCACGCGGCCCGGATGCGGCGACAGCAGCAAAATGCGGTTGCCGACGACCAGCGCTTCGTCGATCGAATGCGTGACGAACAGCAGCGTGAAGCGCACGTCGTCCCACAACCGCAAAAGCTCCTCCTGCATCCTGCGGCGCGTGAGCGCGTCGAGCGCCGCGAACGGCTCGTCCATCAGCAGCACGCGGGGCTGCATCGCGAGCGCGCGGGCGATCGCGACGCGCTGCTTCATCCCGCCCGACAGCGTATGCGGATACGCGTGCGCGAACGGCGCGAGGCCGACCTTGTGCAGCGTGTGGAGCGCGAGATCGTGCGCTTCGCGGCGACCGAGCTGTTTCGCGACGCGCAGCGGAAACGCCACGTTCTGCAACACCGTTTTCCACGGCGGCAACTGGTCGAATTCCTGGAACACGACGATGCGGTCGGTGCCGGGGCCGCGCACCGGCTCGCCGTCCAGCCAGATCGTGCCCGACACCGGCGGCACGAAGCCCGCGACCGCTTTCAGCAACGTGGACTTGCCGCAGCCGGACGGCCCGAGCAACACAAAGCGGTCGGCGCCGTACACGTCGAAGCTGACGTCGTGCGCCGCACGGACGACGCGCTCGCGCGTGCGGTATTCGAGGCTCACGCGATCGATCGCGAGAAGCCGGCCGCTCGTCGCGGGCACGGCCGGCGGCTCGGCAGGCCGCGGACGGATCGCATCGGCGAGGTCGCGCGCGGCGTCGGTCGACACCCGCGACACCCCGGGATCCGCGGCGCCCATCACTGCGCTCCCGGCCGCGCGGGCGGCGAAGACTGGCGTTTTAACGGTCACACTGGAAGTCATGGCGAAAGAGAAGACATAAAACGACACGATACGGCCGGGACAGGCTTCGCCCAACCAACGATTGCGCCTGGCCAATGCACGCCGACGGATAAGCATCGGCACCGACGCGCATCAGCTACCCGACGCGATCGCCGGATCGTCGAAGAAATAGTCTTTCCACGATCGGGGCTCGTTGCGGATCGCGCCGACGCGATACATGAACTGCGCGAGCGGCAGCGTGTTGTGCGGCGCGATGCCGAAGTGCACCTGCGGGTCGTCGATCACCGACAGCAGCAGCTTGCGGTCGATCTTCGCGTGATTCGTGCGGATGTAGATGTCGGCGGCCGCGTCCGGATGCGCGGTGATGAACTTCGCGGCAGCCGCGAGCGCGTTGACGAACGCGCGGCAGGTTTTCGGGTTCCGGTCGTGGAATGTCTGCGTCGCGTACAGCACGGTCGCGGAACTCGGGCCGCCGAGCACGTCGTACGAATTCAGCACGACATGCGCTTTCGGATTGCCGGCCAGTTCCTGCTGCTGGAACGGCGGATTGGCGAAATGCGCGGTGATTTCGGTACCGCCCGAGAGGATCGCCGCGGTCGCGTCCGGATGAGGAACCGCGACCGTCAGCCGGTCGAGCCGGTCGTATTGCCGGTCTCCCCAGCGTTTCGCGGCCGCATACTGCAGCACGCGCGACTGCACCGACACCGCCACGGCCGGCACCGCGATCCGGTCCCGGTCGGTGAAGTCCGCGATCGTCTTCACGTCCGGCCGGTTCGATACCAGGTAGTACGGAAAGTCGCCGAGCGACGCGACGCCCCTCACGTTCTGTCGGCCGTGCGTGCGATCCCACACGGTCAGCAGCGGTCCGAGGCCCGCGGCAGCGACGTCGACCGAGCCGCTCAGCAGCGCGTCGTTGACGGCGGCGCCGCCGGACAGCTTCACCCAGTCCACCTTGATGTCGAGCCCCTCCTTGCGGCCTTCCTTTTCGATCAGTTGCTGGTCGCGCGCGACGTTGAGCAGCAGATAGACGACACCGAACTGCTCGGCGATGCGCAGGCGCCCTTCGGCATGCGCGAGCGGCGCGGCGCCGAGGCCGGCAACCGCCGTCGATACCGCGAGCAGCGCCGGCGCGAGCCGGTGCACGAACCCGCGGCGACCGCGGGAAAAACGAAGCGAGAAAGACATCGGGACTCCGTAGACAGAAGCGGCGGACCTGGCCCGCCGGCGTCTGCGGAATTTACGGTTCGCGCACCGATACGGTCAACGAAGCAAATTCGATACGCTTATCTGCCGCGGCGATAAATGACCGTGGCCGTCGACACGCGGGCGTCGCCGACCGCGCGAACGACGGCCGGCACACGGTTGAAAGCGTGCGGAAAGCGCGTTGAAACAGTCCGGCAACCGCGGCGGACTATCGTAAGCCGCTCCCGGCACGCATCGCGTCGGCGATGGTCCGGTCTGACTGGCGAGACAACAAATTGCTTACATCAGCAGCCAATTCGCATTTCTTTTCTGTCACTGATGCCCTTCACGTTCTATTCACGACGCTGACACGCGCAAACGTTAAATTTTCCCGTTGATGTGATGGCCATCACACCGTGCAGTGGCAGGTGTCGACGCAGATCAGGGGTAACAGAACAGATCTGACGAGTGCAGTAGAGGAAGCAGGCGTTCCCTTCTGTTGGTCTTCTGGAGATTCAAGCAATGAAAAAAAGCAGCCTGATTCAGTCCGGCGTCACGTTAGGGTTACTAACGGGTGCCGCGCTGATCCCCACAGTCACATTCGCAGCGCCCCCCAGCAAGATGGAAATGCTCCCGACCGGGCAGTTCATTTCCCCCAAGGCGATTCCTGGCGCCGTCCAGCAATTGCTCAACCCGCCGCAACTGGCGGCCGACGAAAACCTCGGCGTCAGCGAAGCGGTCCGCTCGCGGCTGAGCCCCGACGGCAACACGCTCGCCGTGATCACGGCCGGCTACAACACGTTCTACAACAAGGCGACCAACGCGCTCGACAAGGCGGACTCGACCCAGTACATCTTCCTGTACGACGTGTCCGGCGCGAACCGGCGCTCGCCGAAGTTCATCCAGGCGATCCAGCAGACGAACGCGTTCGTCGGCCTCGCATGGAACGGCAACCAGACGCTGTACGGCACCGGCGGCGCGGACGACAAGGTCTACGTGTACAAGCGCGCGTCGGCGGCGCCCAGCTCGCCGTTCGCGCTGTCCACGTCGATCGCGCTGAACCACGCGTCCGGCATCGGCTCCGGCGTGAAACCGAACGCCGGCGGCCTCGCCGTGTCGGCCGACGGCAAGACGCTCGTCGTCGCGAACAACTACAACGACTCGATCACGGTCATCGATACGACGTCGAACGCGATCGTGTCCGAATACGATCTGCGTCCGTTCAACACGTCGGGCAAGCAAGGCGTGCCGGGCGGCGAGTATCCGTGGGCGGTCTCGCTGAAGTCGGACGGCACCGCGTTCGTCTCGTCGGTGCGCGACCGCGAAGTCGTCGTGCTGAACCTGTCGAACCCGGCCGCGCCGCGCTTCATCACGCGCATTCCGGTGAACGGCAACGCGTACGGAATGGCGTTGTCGCCGGACCAGTCGAAGCTCTACGTGGCCGTCGAAAACACCGACAAGGTCGCCGTCATCGATACGGCCAACCACCGCGTCGAGCAGGAAATCGCGATTCGCGCGCCCGGCTCCGGCGACGACGGCAATCACTTCGGCATCGGCTTCGGCCACGGCTTCGGCAACGACCACGGCTTCGGCAATGACCACGGCAACGGCAACGGCGGCCACGAGCAGTACAGCGGCCGCGACACGGTCGCCGTGACGGTTTCGCGCGACGGCCGCACGCTGTACGCGGTCAACAACGGCGACAACTCGATTGCGGTGATCGACCTCGAAGGCCATGGCGGCGAAGTGAAGGGCTTGATCCCGACCGCGTACGCGCCGAAGGACATCACGCTGTCCGCCGACGGCTCGCAGATGTACATCATCAACGGCAAGTCGAACACCGGTCCGAATCCGCAATACGCGCCGGCCGGCGACAGTTCCCAGTACCAGTTCGGCCTCGAACGGGCGAGCCTCGTATCGGCGCCGGTGCCGTCCGGCCGCGTGCTCGACGAACTGACCACCCAGGTCGCGGAAAACAATCACTACTCGATGCCGACGTCGGCTTCCGCGCAGCAGACGATGCGATTCCTGCACGATCACATCAAGCACGTGATCTACGTGGTCAAGGAAAACCGCACGTACGACCAGATCCTCGGCGATCTGAACAACGGCGCGAACGGCGATCCGTCGCTGACGATGTACGGCAAGTCGATCACGCCGAACTTCCACGGCATCTCGGACCGGTTCGTCACGATCGACAACTTCATGGATCCGGGCGACGGTTCGATGGACGGCTGGTCGTGGGTGCAGCACGCGCACGTGACGCCGACCGAGGAAGTGTCGCAGCAGGAGAACTACGCGGGCGTGTCGCGCGGCATGGCGTACGAGTCGGAAGGCGACAACCGCGGTCTGCCGGTCGGTCTGCCGACGACGGCCGCGCGCGATGCGTCGTACTACTCGTCGACGTCGAGCACCAACGGCTTCACGAACGCCACCGCGTCGCTGCCGGGCGGCCCGGCCAACGCGTTGCCGGGCAGCGCCGACGTGTCGGTGCCAGACGCGCCGTTCGGCTACCAGAAGGCGAGCATCTACGACGCCGTGCTGCAGGCCGGCGGCACGGTGCGCGACTACGGCGGCATGGTCAACAACGTCGGCGCGATCGGCACGATCGCGAGCCCGCTGATCAACCCGTACGCGTCGGACACGATCGAGGCCAACCCGATCAAGCCGTCGCTCGTCGGCCGCACGGACCTGTACTACCGCGGCTTCGACCAGGCGTATCCGGACACCTTCCGCGAACTCGAATGGAACCGCGAGTTCCAGCAGTTCGTCGCGAACGGACGTCTGCCGTCGTTCGAACTCGTGCGCATGGGCGCCGACCATACCGGCAGCGAGGCGAGCAACGTCGGCGGCATGGGCTCCGCGGAGCAGGAAGAGGCGGACAACGACTTCGCGGTCGGCAAGCTGGTCGAGACGGTGTCGAAGAGCCCGTATGCGAAGGACACGCTGATCGTGGTCGTCGAGGATGACTCGCAGGCCGGCTCCGATCACGTCGACTCGCACCGCGCGCCGGTGTACGTCGTCGGTCCGTACGTGAAGCAGCACGCGATCGTCAACACCGCGTACAACCAGGTGAACGCGATCCGCACGATGGAAGACGTGCTCGGCACCCAGCACATCGACCTGAACACGGCTTATGCGGCGCCGATGGCCGATCTGTTCGACATCCATCAGAAGCCGACGTGGTCGTACACGGCCGTGGCCTCCACGATCCTGCAAAACACCGCGGTCGGCACGGTGGCGACGGGCGCGACGTCGGGCGGCAACGACGGCAACCAGTACGCGATGGGGCCGGTCGTGCATCCGCTGCATGGTCCGCAGTACTGGGCCAGCGTACAGAAGGGCTTCGACTTCACGAAGGAAGACCGCGTCGATCCCGACCTGTTCAACCACGTGCTGTGGAAGGGTGTGATGGGTGACCGGCCGTATCCGACGCCGCATACCGCGTACATCAAGGCGGCCGACGTGTCGCCGGACGGCAAGGCGACGGTCGCCCGGGACGATGACGACGACGACGACGATTAAGCCGCCGTCGTCCGTCTGTCGATACGTGTCGCGCATCGGGCGCGGTCAGCAGGCCCGATGCGCGCGGCGACGCTCCGGCAACGACTCATGACGTAGTGAGTGACGGCGGTCGGCGATCCGTCAGGATCGCCGACCGCCGGTTTGATCAAACGAACACAACAACAAACTGCTCAGCGTGAAGCCAATAAACCTTCTGAAAACCCGCACCGCCGTTGCCGTATCGGCGCTGTTTGCCACTTTTTCGTTCGTCCACGTGGCGAAGGCGCAATCCACTCAACAGGGACAGTCCCAACAGACGCGGGCGCAGCAATCGACGCAGGCGCCGACACCACCGGCGGCGACGCTCGGCGAGGTCTCCGTGAACGGGGCGACCGCCGCGATCGCCCCGGACCACAACGTGAACGACCCGTACCAGCCCGCGAACGTCAGCAAGACCGGCACGCCGATCGGCGAACTGCCGATGACGGTGCAGGAAATCCCGCGCGGCCTGCTCGACGAACAGGGCGTCACGTCGTTGCAGCAGGCGATCCGCGAAGGCAACGTGTCCGGCGTGAACTACGGCGGCACCGACTCGAAGGGCTTCACCGATCACTTCATGATCCGCGGCCTGCAGGCGCAGACCTACGACGACGGCTTTTCGGACGGCGACCAGGTGAACGGCCCGACGCATTCGCTGCTGGGCGTGCAGCGCATCGAGGTGCTGGAGGGACCGGGTTCCGCGCTGCTCGGCAGCGGGCCGCCGGGCGGCTCGATCAACCTGATCCACTACACGCCGTCGGCGCAGTTCCACTGGGGCGGCGACGTCCAGGCCGGCTCGTTCGGCACCGTCAACGGCACGGCCTACGTCACCGGCCCGACCGGCGTCGACGGGCTGAACTATCGCGTGGACGTCGGCGGCAGCCGCACGGACGGCTACCGCGACCTCGCAGCGTGGAACAAGGAAATCCGTCCCGATCTGCAATGGAAGATCGGCGACCACAAGATCGAGTTCTCGATCGACGCGCAGGACTACATGGCGACGCCCGATTCATACGGGATGATCTACTACCAGGGCAGGCCGATCTCCAATGTGCCGTTCAACGCCAAATATTCGACGCCGTTCGCGAGCGCGCACGGCAGTTACGTGCGCTCGACG
>Ga0164242_10003791_pt1 | contig 17119 bp, 18 predicted proteins | sample OricomgcompostMG_FD_108783 | JGI IMG/M metagenome (GOLD analysis project Ga0164242, IMG submission 108783) | Miracle-Growth compost microbial communities from Emeryville, California, USA - Original compost - Miracle growth compost (MG) ...
CTACGGCTGGTTCTCGTGGCGCAAGCCGGAATTGCGGATTCGAGAGCCTTGACACATATCCTAGACCTGGTTGAGAGAGCCGCCGAGAGGCTTATCCAAGACTTCAGCTCCGAAATTGTGCAAGGCCAAGAGGGCCTAGTCGGCATCTTAAATTCGACCAATACAACGTGGGAAACCGACGAAAAAGAAGGCGATGCAGGCTTCGTTTGGACGCCGACGGCGCTGCTAATACGTGATCATCTCTCGGTACTTGCTCAAACCCACCCAGAAAGTATTGCTGCAACGACGTCACTCCTCGAACTTGGCCTTGACAGCATAGACGCTATTAAGCTTTCCTCAAGAATGCGAAAAGATGGCTTGAACCTATCCAACAGCCAGTTAATGCGCGGACAAACGATCTCTACATTTGTTCACCAGATTAGCGAGCTGCAAACGAATGGGCACGGGACAACTAATGGAATCTCGAAATCCAATAAGAGCCCAGGAACACTTGAGGCATATCTAGCGTCTACAAGTTTTGACTTTGAGGGAGTCGAGCGTGTTCTTCCTGTTACGCCCTTGCAAGATTCAATGGTTGCCATGATGATCCAATCCGACTTCCACCAATACTTCAATCATGACGTTCTCGAACTAGGACCAAACGTGGATGTCGGTCGCCTCAGAGCTGCGTGGAAGATCGTCGTGGACAACTCGCCCATTTTGCGGACCTCGTTTATCCCTATCAGCAGCCCGGATTTTGACACCGCATATTGTCAAGTTGTTTATAAAAGTGCACCACCTTTCGTCATCGACCTCACTCGCACGTCCGATCTTACCGATGTTGTTGAGGATGCAAGACGAAGGGCATCCGAGGGAAAGGGGGTAGCAAACTTGTTGCAGGTTGCGTTTGTAACTGCCGAGGATCGTCGACACTGTGTCTTGTCCATTGCCCATGCGCTCTACGATGGTTGGTCCCTCGAATTGTTGCATCGTGACATTAAGGCCGCTTACAACGGGATTTATTCGCCTCGTCCATCTTACGAGCGATACCTGGACCGGATAGTTGAATCTTCCAATGCAGATGCCTGTGATTTCTGGGCTGGCTTCCTTTCTGGCGCAACTCCAACCGCTATCCCAAGAACCAGAGCAGAATCCGACCGAGGACTGGCTCGAACAAATAGAGCCGAGGCAGGATCTTCTACCCCCCTGTCGAAAGTGAAATTGTTTTGCAGGCATATGGTCATATCTCCACATGTCCTTGGACTGGCGTGCTGGGCGGCAGTTCTGGCGACCCGTGCGCGGTCGCTGGATGTTACGTTTGGTGTGGTGCTTTCCGGCCGAGAGTCCGGCGTAGCCGAGACGCTCATGTTCCCAACCATGAACACTGTGGCCATGCGGAGCGTCCTTCATAGTGATGTCAAGAGCTGGCTCCAATATATGCAGGAAAATATGGTAGCCATCTCGCAGTTCCAGCACTTCCCTCTTCGGGCTACTCGAAAGCTCGTTGAGGGTAGCGGGGCACCGCTGTTCAACTCGATCTTCATCAATCAAAGACGTTTAGAGCCGACACCTGGTGGCGAGGAACAATTTTCTACCTCTGTCGGCGGGTCATCTGAAGTCAATTATCCTATCTGCATCGAATTAGAGATGGGTGAAGCCAATATGATCTGGAGGGTAGCATGTGCCTCTGACCACCTGGCGGAAGGGGACCCGAATCTTCTACTGCACCAATTGGATGCCGTGATGAATAATCTCGTTACCTTACATACTGCCGACGTATTGGTTTTCAATGAGAATGAAATTTCAGTTTGCGGACTACCGTCCTTCACGCCGCGTCCGCGGACCCAGGACGGCCTGGCTAGGGACTGCTCGGATGACGATGATAGCCCGGAATGGACAGAAACAGAACGGCAAATACAGACTGTTCTAGCGGAACTTTCGGCGATTCCCGCCTCGGCTATTAAACGAGGACATGGCATCTATCACCTAGGCCTTGACTCTATCAGCGTCATCAAGGCAAGCTCCCTTCTTCGTGAGAAGGGAATCCGGCTTAGTGCTCGACAGCTACTGGTAACTAAATCAATTACTGAGATGGCCCTTCAGGCTTGCGTAAATACAGCGGAGACCGGAATCCCTATCGACGAAACCACAGCGAATGACGCAGTATCACTGAGTGGCGTTGACGTGGCGACTGTCCTATCGTACAACAGGCTAGATCCATCATCATTCGAGGAAGTTCTTCCAGCAACACCAATGCAAATTCATATGCTTAGTGTTTGGCAGAACACGAGCGGTCACGTTTTCTATCCTAGTTTCTACTATCAGCTGCGCGGTGTTCAGAACCCCGAAAGTATCATCTCAGCTTGGCAGACCCTGGTCATGGAAAACCCGATCCTTCGAACTATGTTCGTCGCAACAACCTCTAAAGTCGTACCAATGATCCAGTTGGTATATCGCCCTGAGTTCAACCCCATTGGCACCTTCACGGGTGGGGACTATTGGTCCAGCAGTTGCAGGCAGCAGCTCGATCAACCACTCGTTTCTCTGCAGGTGCGGCTCGACGGTGCCACGCAATGGCGCCTGAAACTCTCAATCCACCATGCTCTTTACGATGGCGTTAGTCTTTCAATCATGATGGAACGTTTCCGGGCCCTTTGCCATGCCAACCACTCACCGGAAATCGCGAGTCATGTTGGACTCTGGAACCGGTTGTTGGCTCTACAGACGAACGATCTAGAGCGAGAGAGACGGAAGAGATTCTGGGTCGAATACCTTGCGGGCGCAAGGACAAACCCCCCATTCTCAACTCAGCAGCCAGGCAGAAAATTAGGAGCTCTGAGAGTGGCGAGTCACACTGCTAGCCTAAGACGTTCGGCGATACCTGACATCTCGGGCCTCCAGTTGGTTTGCCTGCAGAGAGGTATAAGCTTACAGGCTTTGTTCTTTGCCGCATGTGCCAAATACCAAGCAATCGAACAGAACAATGAAGGCGACTTTGTTCTCGGAGTTTATTTGGCCAATCGTCATCTACTCGAGGGCATGGAAAGCCTTCCTCGCCCTACCCTTTGCATTGTGCCTCTGCGGGTTCGACAGCCGCTCTTGCTTGACCTAGTCTCTATTGCGGACATCGTGCAACGAGATATACACCTCATCTCGTCGTCCACTAATGTGCTCGTTGGTTTGTGGGAAATCAACTCGTGGACGGGCATCACGATAAATTGCTTTGTCAACTTCCTTACTCTGCCTCCTTTAAGCTCGACGGGTGAAAACCAGAGTATTACTCTTCAAGCACAAGAAGACGGCAGAAACGTTGGGTTTAATACCCAGAAAAGCCCAATAAATGGGACCAGCGCGTTAAATTCCGAAACCCTGGGCAATATAGTCAGAGACAGTTATCCTGTAGGTTTCGGTACTTCTTAACCGCAGCTGTCGATACACTCAATGCTAATACTCAAACAGAATGCAGTCGATGTTGAAGTATCGATACTTGATGCATCTATGAACATTGGAGTTTTTGGGCCAGGGGACTTAATAGAGGTGGATAAAGCTGACACAGTTATTTCGAGGGTGGTTGATGTCCTGAGAGAACTGTTGTAGGGGAAGTCCACACCTAGTATATATGATACCACAGGTAAAGCGAATGTGGAAGAGAAATCATTGGTAGAATAGAGCATACACAAAGTTGATGCGGACCCAGTCGGTGACCCGGCAAGATAACGTCCAAAACTTTCCCAGTTTGCCCAACTGCGTGACTAGGTTGAACATAAGCCTAGGAATAGCCATCTAGTGGGTTCCTCGACGGCTAATTCAGGCCTTATTGTTCGCTCAAGTGATAAGAATCGCAAACTTATCTCGCAGTGGTCTTCCTCCAAGCGGCGTCGGCGTCTAGACAATTAGGATTTCTGGTGAATGAATTAAACGGTGAAGGAAACTCACCAGGATGAACCTGTGGCTCTTGAATATGCGCTCTAATCTCCTTTTTCCGCCTCCAGTCAGACTGAAACTTCTTATCTCGCTCCCCAACTACCGTCTCGAAGTCTATCTGTCCAGGTGCTGTGAGGCTCGTCATCAACTGGGGCTTGCCAAGCGGGGCCTTATGCCCCTTGTCCACCTGCCACAAGTGATAGACCTTGCCGTACAACTCGACAATGCCTTCCATCTCTGTGGTCTCAGCCTTTTCCCAAGCTGCTTGCGGTACTAACGCTGTATTCTGAGGCATGATCAACATGCCTGACTTTACCTCGAATACGTGACTGTGCCAGAGGGTGCGTTCTTCAGTATCAAAGGTGCTATATAGCTTCGGCGTGATCATGTATTCGATACCGATAAGACGGGCGTTTTTGTCAACGCTATCATACAAGAGACACTGACGCACATCTGGGCTCTAAAGGTCAGTGGATACCCGCCGGGAAGACCAGGGATCAACCGATCAGCTTCATGCCGTACCTTCAGTAATCTGGCTGCAGTAATGATTGGTTTCGACGTAACGACTCGGCTCAGACGCATACACATGGAAGGCGTTAAGGTGGGCGCAGATGCTCTTCACGGGAGCAAAGTCCTGCAACTTGACCATCAGTATGTGGCTGTCTCATACAATAAAGACATTTACTGACCTGAGTTAGAGAGGCTCCAACCTCAAGCACCTTGTTCACGGTGGACAACGGCTCTCCGGTCGTCGTGGCTGGATTAGGCGAAACACTCATACTCTTTTTTTTAATCACGAGAAAGATACACCAGCAATAGTAGCGTGGAGAATAAAAATGTCGCATTCCTGCCCTGCATTGTCATGGATGCTGATATGTATATCCCAAGTCCCGTGATGTAATGGTGACGAGGATGGAAGTAACGACGGAACGAGTAGGTTTGCCACAGCGGCACCAAGCCTCAGAGAAATGACACGGAAGACCCCTCTAACTACCTAGTCTAGGTAATCAATCAGAATCGCAGGTTTCTTGCATGTTTACGAAGATATGATATCAGGTTTGGCAGTACCTGGATAATTGCACGCTAGTCGCTGACATGCTACTAACTCTCTAAGAAGGTACTCTGCGGGGTAGATGGTGAACTTTTAACTCCAAAGATAGGGCCCTGATATAACTAGAATCAGCGACAATATTTCCAACGGTTCATAATGATAACCCCTGCCTTCCAGAATACCGTCATCAGTTACAGCTTTCCGGTTGCGGCTTTGCCAAACTATCCGATGCCGAACAATCGACTGACCTTGCATCCTGGGAGCGATTGGCGACCCTTTCGGGCCATTCCGCGGAGCATGGACATCTCATATGTTTGTTTTATGACGTACGACACCTCGCTATGCCTCTACGCCAACATAAATTTCCTAGGTTGTGATTTAGAATTCGATATTAGTTGTCTGTCGAGCGTAGGTTTGCTGGAGGTATGCAGAACAGGGTTACGTGGTGTCGTCCTACCAGCTTGTTTAAGAGTTGGGTGGGCGGCCTGATGTGCACATGACAGCACAGGGGAGCAACATCAGTACCTTTACGAATCACAGTGTGCCATGAGCCAGGCTAGAACGCACGCGTCAGATTGATACTAAAGCTACACCAGTGACTTCGTCTCATCAATGCTCCGCCTTCGTAATTGGAGGGCGCGGTGGTCAGGGTATTTAGAGGTCAGTCTAGACGGGTGGTGTTGAAAAGACGATTCCCAATGTCGCTGGTGCCCCTGCTAGTAAATTGGTTCTTCGAGAGACGCAGCGCAAGGAGACTAATGTTTCCGTCACGGCCAAGTACCCTGGCGAGAGGACCCGTAAACACGGACTCGGCCTGAACGACACCGGAAACAACCACAATGCGAATACGGGTATTAAGACGGCGGACGTGCTGCACAAACTCCACTACAGTCTTGCCGCTATTAACCACCGAGTCCACTAGTATAACAGCTCCATGGCTCTCTAGATGATGGGGTTTAAGGTGAACAAACATCGCAAGCGGGAACACCTCGTTGACGCCGAAAGCCATGGGCTCTCCTCCACGCATCAACGCCACGATCGTTGTCTGCATCTCGCACAAGAGGCGACGGCCCCCTGTTCGATGACCTTGGACGTGCAAAATTTGGCATCCTTCGAGGCCAGTCACATCGTCTAAGAATTCAATTGCCATATACCAGCCAGCACGACGATGGGCTTCTCTCAACGATGGGCCTGCGGCTCCCGCATCGCGCATCTGAGTCATAAGCAGTTTTGCCGCATTTCTGTCTGTTGCATGGCGGATATTGGAGCCATAATGTCCGTAGTGGCGGCGAGTTATAGAATCGATAAAGGTTTTGTCGGACAACCGCACGGAAGGGAGCCTGACGAGGGGAGCCTGACGAGGTCAAGCCGGGGCCGGGGGGGCGGGGGGGGAGATTCTGGGTAGTAGCACTTGAGTCGCTCGAAGTCCGTCCTTGTCGATGGCACTTCGAAGTACCGCATCCACTGCCTGACTCCGGGTGTGTTTTACCCCCACCACAACGATAGCTTCGTGTGCCTTGCTCATCATGCCTAAGTCTAGCTCGCTATCTCCGGTTGCAAAAACGGGCATATGGTAAGTATGCCGCAAGTGCCCGACCAGCGCGGGTTTTACTTCGGAAGTGACGACAAATCCATCCGCAATGCGTCCTCCGCCGATAACTTTCACCGAATGAGCAAGCCCCTCCCTGTCGAGCACTTTCTCCCAGACACGGCGCAGTCCACAAGTCAAGACCACCGCCATAATATGCCCTTGTCCTGCCACCAACTGCAATAGGGACACAAACTCGGGGTGCTTAGTGACTAAGGAGGCCACTTCGTCGCAAAGGGTATCAAACTCCCGGTCATCAACTGCCTCTTCTTACAACAAGGCTGCTTGGCGGAATGCTTTGTACGAGTAGACAGCCAGCCTTAAGGGAATGGAAGTGCTGATATCGGTTGGCCACATTCCAGAATAACAATCCAGTATCCTCTGCAGCCAGCGTCTTGTCGGTATTCATGACTAGCACCGTCTCCAATTGGCCACTGGTACCTGACTCGATGACAATCTTGTCTAGTTGGAGGCTGGCTTGGGCCAGGTTGTACTCCTCGGTATGGTTCTAGAAGTCAAGCAGCAACATCGGGAATCTATCCAGAAGCACCTGCTGCGGAGTTGACAACCATAGGAAAAGAATGCCATTCTGGCGACGGAGAATGCGCAGTTGGCTCTCCTCGAGCTGCTGCCGCTTGGCCAGATATTGGACAGAGAAATCTGCGCGGCTTCTCTGCGTATCCTTGGCTCACCGTTCAGCGACGAACTCGGCAGGAGTGTCCAAGTAGAATATATGCGTAAATGTGTCGCTGTCGTTGCGAATATGCACTGGTTGGCCAATATCACCTTCCACAAATGAAAACATGAAATGCCCAGCGACAAGGCCGACCCGCCCACTTTCCACGAAATCTTTCCCGAGCTTGTCGATTGCGAGCCCACGGTAGCTCATTTCCCTTTCCTCGCCTAGCTTCTTAAAGGCGTCAAGACCGCCAGGAGCAACACCAGCAATCACCTCAGAACCCTCGTAGAGGGCGAAATGCTTGTCACCGAGTGTTTTCTTCAGCTGACCTAGCAGGAACGTCTTCCCGGAGCCGTGTATCCCATAGAGGCCAACTATAACCGCTTTCCTTTTGGGAACGGTTTGAGCCTCCCGGGCGTGGAACTGGCCAAGCCGAGTTTTCGTGATTAGGCCTGCTCTGCTTGACGGGGTTTCGCAGCTGGTCGGCGCCATGCTAGTCTACCCAAACAGCTAAAGAGTATTTAGGGCCCGATAGGATGTGATGGAAATCGATTGAATAACTATGCGACGCTGGGCTTGGCTGGGGATGATTAGGGACCGGTAACGAATTAGCTCTCTAGTGAGTGACATGGAATACTAGTATTAATAGGCCATTTAGTATCCGATGCTACCAACAACTCTTTCGAAGAAAGGAAAATGGGCTGCGAGCTCCTTCATCCATGTTTGGACACTATGGATGGCAGCATGCTGGTACACTCACACCAGTCGCCTCTCATTCACTGTCACCAGGCCAATTCAAGGGACACACATCTCGCCTAACATTGCTACCAAGCAAAGAATTACCTAGGGAAAGCTCTTCTCGCCGGGAAGGGCTAACACTCTCCTCCACTCATAGGCTAAGGAAACGAAAGGCTTCAAATAAGCGACCAAAAAATCTTGCGGGTTAGGACACGGGACGGGTTAGATTGCAGTTTGCGTCAGTAGCGATCAGGCTCACAAAAAGCCACCGAATTTTCCTATAGTATCAATCACTATCCCGTGGCTCCGTTGGCCACCGGCGTGACGGTGATACAATATGTTGGAGGCCCACGGTAAGTAAGCCCTGCCTCGTTCTAACCGTGGCACAATAGGATATCCCACTTTTGTTTGTCTCACATCAAACAATTCTTTCGAACGAGGGATTGTCTGAAATCGCCAAAGAAGAGCAAAACAAGATACACGTCAAACACTATGCGCGTGGTAATTACCGTCCCTCTAAAGCCGGTGGCACGGAATGCTGGGGTTGGCTCAACGCAGCAGACACCTTATGGCTGGGGCAAGTCGAGATTCGAGACGGCGGCCATCTTTTTATCCATCAGTGGCAGCCACCAAGACGAACCTTCCGTTGGCGTGCTGCCGCCTTTCGTGGCCTCTAACCACATGAGGGTCTACTCGTATATGCAGGTGAAATTCAGCATGTGATGGATGTTTTACCGGACGGCTGCTTCAATATGTGGAGCCGCACACTCTGGAATGGTTTGAGAGGAAGTGAACCCGGGCAAGAACCACAAACTAGGTAGGAGACGTTGCTTGAACCCATCCAAGTTTACACGAGTCTCTTGCCAACATCGGCGAGTGTGGTCGCCCCTCTCTAAGAAGAGAGCTACGTAATTTGACTGATCGCATTCGACACCGGGATGCAGTTAGGATGCATCTAAATTACGACCGCTGGCCCGGACCTTTGCAGCAGGAGTGGAACGAGAAACCGCGGGCGAATCATCGCAAGTTTTCCAGTTTGTTGTGCGGCGGAGTGGTGAGTAGAATGAAGCATCCAGCAGCGGCATGAAGCTAGTTGCCAAATTGTCCAGCCCTCTAACGGGGAACCAAGAGCACTGACGAAAGTACCAACGAAGACTTGAAGTGTCGGAGGCAGGATTTGAGGAGGGTGGTAGTTCCCCTACGATCAGTGTGTTCTAACAACCCCAAGAGGCTCAAACGTATCAAGGATTATCGAGGTGTCCTTCTTCTTTGCTCGCTATTGTCAGTCGGGCACGGATATTCTTGTGGTGTTTCTCTATCTATATTCCTGTCTATTCAAAGTTTACATACACTCTGCCTTCCCATGGCCTCAAGGCTACCTGAACTCCAATCCCGGTCGTCGTAGTCTCATCGCTCGTAAACGTGCTAATAAGAACAGCTACTTGAGACCGTTTACACCCGAGGGCCGCCGCGGCATCGACGCTCGGTTGATATTCCCTGGAAAAGTTCAGAACCACAAGAGCTTTCCTCGTCGTACCACTTGGTGTGCCGGTATCCTGAGCACTCTCTTTCACATAGGAAAAAACAGCCTCGTTCTCGGGCTCCAGCAACTTGAATGACCCTCGGATGAACACATCCGCATGCCGTTTCCTCAGACGGAGGGCTTTCCTGTAGAAATTTAGGATGGATTCCGGTTCACCAAGCTGCTTCTTGGCATTGATCTCCCTGTATTCGTCGTGTACCCTCATCCACGGCTTGGCACCGATACCTGTGAAACCCGCATTGTGGGAATCATCCCACTGAAATGGTATCCTGGAGTGGTCGCGCGCCAGGATCCGGAGGCCGGCCATTGTGTCAGCAACCCGCTTCTCGTCTCCCGATCGCACAGCTTCTGTGTAGAAGTTGCTGCTCTCGATGTCCTTGTACTCCTCGATGCTCCAGTCCGCAGGCATATTCTTCATGCCGATTTCCTGTCCCTGATAGAGGAATAGGGTCCCCGTTAGAGTGGCTTGCCACAGCGCTAACGTCTTCGCCGACCTGGCCCACAGCTCAGGTGTCGAGGAATCTCCGAACCGTGAGACGGCTCTCCCGTTGTCGTGGTTTTCACAAAAGACTGTCGTCCAGCTGTCGGTTCCTTCGATAAATGTCTGCCATTTCGAGACGGTGGCTTTAAGTGTAGAGAGCGGGAAGGGGTGGTAAATGTATTTCTCGCCAAACCCGCCACCTGTACCTAGACGGATCATGGAGAATTCGAAAACCATGTCCAGCTGTTTGGCAGCGGCTGAAACATACGGCAGGACCTGCGACGTGAGCGGCGTGTTGGAAAGTTCGCCAACCGACACAGCACCATATGGTGCGAGGGCTTTGGTCCGCATGTCGTGGATGAACTCGTGGATACGCGGACCGTTGCACCACATGTCTGGGGCCGGCTGGTGTTCCGAGCAAGGATCGGTGATGGGGGCGTCAATGTATTCAGTGCGCTTGGAGTACTTATTGACTGTGTCGATTCGGAAACCGTCGGCGCCGCGGTCTAGCCAGAAGCGCATTGTGTTCTCATAGATAGCTTCCCGGCACGATTCATTCTCCCAGTTCAGGTCGGGTTGGTCGGGGTCGTAGAGGTGGAGGTAGTACTCCTGGGTGTGCTCATCCCAAGTCCAGGTTGAGCAAGCGAAGTACCCACGCCAATTTGTAGGTGGCCTTCGGTTGCCGTCAGCGTCATAGCGAGCTGGCTTCCAGATGTACCAGTCGCGCTTAGAGTTAGTCTTGGACGAGCGAGATTCCTTGAACCATTCATGCTCGACGGAGGTGTGATTGACAACCAAGTCAAGGATGAGCTTCATCCCCCGGATGTGACAAGCGTCAATGAGGGCGTCGACATCGTCAACAGTCCCGTATGGGGCATATATTTTTCTTTGGCCGCAGGGTCAGCCTTGGCCACGTAATTACACATGATGGGAATATACAACTTACTGATAATCCGAGACGTCGTAGCCCATGTCCTTCTGTGGGCTGTCGAATACCGGCGACAGCCACACCACGTCCACTCCTAGATCACAAAGGTAATCTATCTCGGAAATGACCCCCGGTATGTCGCCCCAGCCGTCCCCGTTGGAATCCTTGAAGCTCGCAGGGTAGACCTGGTAGAACGTGGCGTCCTTCCACCAAGGGTCCTTGCCGTAAAGGCCGTCGTGATGATTTATCGAACCCATTCTCGGGATTGCTTCGCTACGCAGAGTTTGACATCTACGAGAGAAGAAAGATGGAAGGGGTTCAGGTTGACTCTGATCGAAAAGTGAACATGTCGAATAGCTCGCCCGCCCCACTTACCATGTGGAAGAGGGGCTGAGAAAGGGGCTATTGTCTGAAGCTCATGCTGTCGGAGTAATCCCCGCGATGTTTGTAGTAGCGTGAGAAAAACTTAATTTTGCATTATCGGAGTTTGTCAAGTCAGTACGGATAGAAGATGCTTGAATAGAAGGACCCAGGGATTGTACCGTGCAGAGCCACGGGGAAGGCTTCTTAGTGTCTTGGCAGAACAGAGATCGACTCAGGTTTTGAACGAAGGTGGCAATTTTATCATTGATAACTCCGCTCGACCCCGACAACTCGGCACCCGAACTCGGTCATGGGGCGAACTCGGATCCTTGCAGAAACTCCGCCGTCAACTCCGACACCCTTGTACTTCCCCAGCTTCAATACTCTGGGCTCTCACACGTCGCCCTAGGTCCCCACACCTCCAGACGAAAAATTGCGGGCTAACCGCATTGTTGGGTGACATATTTCGACTTTCTCACTTCTCCCACTCACACGACCGGGGATAAATACGGCCACTATGCCACCCTTTTGAGGAGCAGGACTTCGAGTCTCTCGCATTGCCGGCTTCATCCCTTGACGACCTCTTCTCGTGTCCCTCCGCTTCCCCCCTCGCGTTCTACCCCCGGGTTCTTACTTCTCCGCCTAACCATTCACGGCCAAGGGATGGCCATGGGAGACCATAAAGTCGACCCCTCTCCGACTCGGGAACTAGAAGCCAAGCCAACCGAGGCACCGATGGCTTTTCATGATGAAGATCTCGTCGACGAGGCGAGGCTTGCATCCGCCAAAGAGCAGCAAATGTCACTCCTCGCAGCGATTAAACTGTACCCCAAAGCCATTGGCTGGTCAGTCTTGCTATCTAGCACCTTAATCATGGAAGGTTACGACCTGGCGCTCCTCGGGAGTCTGTACGCTTCCCCTGTCTTCAATCAAAAGTTTGGCGACCTGAACCCGGAGACTGGCGAGTGGGCGGTATCAGCAGCGTGGCAATCTGGACTCTCCAATGGTGCTCGAGCCGGGGAGATCATCGGGCTCATCCTAGCGGGATGGGCTGCGGACAGATACGGTTATAAGATGACAACTATTGGGTCCCTGATCCTGATGATTGCGTTTGTGTTTATCTTGTTCTTCGCACCAAGCGCCCCGGTTCTCGTTGTCGGTGAAATACTGTGCGGTATGACGCCCAGTCCCCACTCCGCCTACCAGACGCCTCCCCGATTCTGCTATTTTGTTGCTAATTTTAGCATATAGGAATGCCTTGGGGAGCCTTTCAGAGTGTTACACCAGCGTATGCGTCCGAGGTGGCACCAGTTGTTCTTAGGCCCTATCTCACGACCTTCATCAACATGTGCTGGGTCATTGGCAAGTATACCGTACAGCTCTGCGTCGCAAGGAGATGTTATTAACATGGGCTCTGTAACAGGTCAATTCTTCGCCGCCGCGGTGAATCGCGGCTCTGTCACGCGGGCGGATCACTGGGCATATAGAATCCCTTTTGGAATTCAATGGGTTTGGCCCATCCCGATTCTTGCAGGATTGGTTTTCGCCCCGGAGTAAGTTTAGTTACGGATGCACCACACCTCTTGATGAAATCCATCGGGTTGTTCAAATTTGTTTTGGATGCCAACTAGGAGACGAGCTGACAATGGGACGTTTAGATCCCCATGGTGGCATGTTCGCCACGGCAATAAGGCAGCAGCCAAGAAATCCCTCCTCCGCTTGACCTCTCGTAACCAGCCAGACTTCGACGTGGACGAAACCATTGCGATGATCGAACATACGGATGAGCTCGAGAAGCATATGAGTCAAGGCGTTGGTTTCCTTGACTGCTTTAAGGGTGTCGATCTACGCAGGACGGAAATTGTTGTGGGCATCTGGCTTGTCCAGACCCTCGGAGGACAGAATCTGATGGGATACTTCGCCTACTTCTTGTGCGTTGGCAATCCGTCGTTACGCACGACCCTCGACCGCAGACCGAGCTCATACACTGACGTGGCTTAATAGGAAACAAGCAGGAATGGATGCATCCAACTCGTTCTCCCTTTCCATGGGCCAATATGCTCTTGGAATGGTTGGTACCGCCGGTTCCTGGTTCCTCATGTCACGCGTCGGGCGCCGCAAGATTCACTTTAGCGGGCTCATCGCTCAATTTGTGGTCCTTATCATTGTCGGCAGCCTCTCGTTCTCCACCACAAACGCGTCTATCTGGGCCATTGGCGGCATGCTCATCGTTTTCACCTTTGTCTACGACTTCACCGTCGGACCTGTTACTTACAGCCTGATCTCGGAGCTATCATCTACACGCCTCAAGGCCAAGACCATTGTGCTCGCCCGTGGCGCTTATAACGCTAGTAATATTTTCGTCAATGTCATGACAAATTACCAACTCTCTAGCACCGCGTGGAACTGGGGCCCTAGGACTGCCTATTTCTGGGCTGGCACGTGTCTGCTGAGCGCTGTCTGGGTCTTCTTTAGACTTCCGGAACCTAAGGGTAAGGCCTCGTGCCTTCTTTCCCCAAGTCCCCCATTCGGCAGAGAAGGTTTTATGCTAACACTTCCGCGTCAGGGCGTACATACGCCGAACTAGACGTCCTCTTTGAGAAGGGGGTGCCCGCTAGGAAGTTTGCGACCACCAACGTCGATCCATATGCACATTCCCTCGGGCGTGCGAAGAGGGTGCCGACAAACGAGAAGGAACTAGAGCCAAGAGAGTAGTTTGGGACCGACACGGCACGGATTGTTGATATCTGACGTAATTAATCGGTCAATTAACAGCACCTCCCATGTGATTCCTGTTTTGTCCTAGAAGGTCATGCCCGGCAACGTTTGCTGAATGTGTTTGAGTAACAAGTCGTCGTATATCGCGTTCCCCCCTGGTAGCAAGGATATCATCCGACGCAAGTAGCGGATGTTGTCTTCAGGCCGTCCACCAATACCGTGTTTGTCGGTCTGCGTCAGTGGGATGCGAGCCAGGACATCGACGACGGCGCAGGCAATGTCGAACAGCTTCTCTGTTAAACCTACGCCATGGACCCGGATACTCTCAATGGGTAAGTCCCGTGTCGACAGGGTTAGGTCCTTCGCTACTTCGAGGGGGTAGTGGTACGTAAGACTTAGGGGCCGGGCATTCTCGGAGAGGTTGCCGAGGTGCAAACGGAGCTGCCACAGGATAACACGCAGCCATAGCTGGGTGACGCGGAGGTTGGCCTTCTGGGTGTCGTGAAGGTCCGCGGTGTGATCAACAGCTTGGTTTATTCCCGTTTCCACGTGGTTGAGCGACGTCGCCGAGGGTGGGCAGGCAAGGGTCTCTTGGTTCAACAGCGCAATGACGGATGTGTCGAGTGGTCGGAATAGCGCCACGAGGTCCCAAAACCCGGCCAGCGCCGGATCTCTATCGGCGGCGGGCGTGTCCAGGGTGATCTGTAGCGTGACAGGGCGTCGGTATCGAATTGCGTGGGATCGCTCGGATATTAGCAAGACCCAAAATAGTCGTTCAGCAAGCACTCCGGCCAGAGGGTCCTCGTCCTCCGGTTTGAAGAGGAGCAGTAGTGTTGTCGCCTCCCGAAGGAAAAAGAATGCCCGACTATGGTGGAATAGAGATGCGTGGCAGGCATATATAAAAAAGGTGAGAAGGACCTGGTCAAAGGATGGTTTTGAATGCCGATGGATGCGTTGATGTATGTCGAGGGCTTCGTCAAAGAGCTGCCTGCCGTATACAGAGTTCTTTACTGCGATAATCCCGTCAAATGAGTACCCCTCCGGGTCTTCGACCTGCAGCAATACCATAGCACAAAGAGCGGTGATGGTCCCGCATGATCCGGAGTCCCACTGGGATGACTCGGCCCTGAGTCTTACACCCCGGGCATAGCCCTCCGTCAATATAGGAATGGTGGGACAGAGCTGAGAAAAGAAACGGCCGAAGCAGAGATCTATTACTTCGGGCGGCGGGAGATTGCGGGGATGGGTCTCTTGAGAGGGACCGACGAGGGGCTGCGGCCCGGTCACGGACCCGGGCGACGTGTGCCCGACGAAGCCCGGTGGCCGAAGCCCAATAACATCCAAGGACAAGGTCTCAATGCACTCATGTGCTAGATCCGCCTTAATGCATCGCTGGCAGGGTCGTTGCTCGCTGCAGCCCTTCTGCAGCCTCTTGCATCGGTGGCATGCCCTGGGAACCTGGGCCCGCTTGGGCCGCAGTTGGCCATCAGTGTTACTGCCAGCGCCCGCCTCGTTCACCATCCCACTTCTTGCTCTCTTCTTGGGAGTAGATGAGGCTGAAATCGGGGACAGGGAATAGTGGCCATGCTGTTCCGCCATTTCGTCGTGTTCTTTTGCCATGGTGTGTTTGAGAGTGGGGCAGAGATCCGAATCTTCCAGCTTTGAAGCGCTAGTGATGCGGCTGCTGTTCACGTAATTAATGCCGAAGGCCCGCATACAGGTAGGTACCTACTAACCCAAGGTATCGTACGCTGCTCTGTGCTTCTCGAAAACATCCGTTAATTCAGCGCTCAGCTGCTGCTCGTTTTGAGATACGGAAGGTAAAGGGGTAAACCCATTTTCCGCCCGTTGACAATAGCGGCCCGTGAAGCAAATAGAGCAGGCCGGTTTACTCAGTGATGGAGGCGACCGCACGATCAAATTGGTCTCCACGACTCGGGGTGCGGCTGAGGCGCTAGTGGAAGCCCAACCCGAATCGAGGACGACACGACGGGTGATGCACAGCAGACGGGCTGCTTTGCCTCGCCAAAGCATTCCACATAGTGCTCGGCTGAGCCTTTTGGCGCCAATCCCACGATCTAGGCCCCGAAAATTCGATGGATCCCGCAAATGCTAGGCCTCCTGCGCGCGGAGTACATACATAGGCCGAAGCCGAAGCTTCCCTGCAGGCGTTTTATTGCTACTTCTCTATTTCCCTCCACCGACATCGAACAGTCGACGGCTTTCACTTCAACTTATACCTTTAGGGGTAGCAAAGCAACATGTCGGAAGTCAAGAGCTCGTCGGCATACACTTCGGCAGTAACTGGAGCTAATACCTTCATCGTCCACACCCCCATCTGGGTGACCGTTGTTCGCGGCTTCCAGCTCTTCTTCGGCTTCATCATCCTAATCCTCGCTGGATTGCTCATACATGGCCTCGCCCTAGATGCAATTGTTTTTGGTCTTGTCTGCGTAAGTTCCGGTCACTCAGCTGCTGTCCTCCCATGCACCTGTTGCCAGTCACTGACAGGGACATTAGGGCCTCTTCACGTTCATCGTAGCCGGTTACGCTCTCATCACAGAGAAAGCGGCCAACTGCCAGCGTGCGTACAACATCTGGGCCATCTTGTCGCTTGACCTCCTGATGGCCATATTTTGGTTATCTTCAATGGGTGCCAATGCCGCCCTGCGTGCTGCCTTCATTTACGACGTCAACGCGGAGTGCTATGACGACGGAAGCGCGGTAAACGCAGGGCACTGCACCGTGTATGGCCGCGGACGTGGCTTAGAGAAGCGAGGAGCCGTCGCCGGCAAGGCAGGCTTGGCGGAAATGAGCGCTGTGGCAGGGCTAAGTGCCCTTGAAATGTATTTGTCCCGCCCCCCTTCGAACCCCTGGCTACCTACCTAGTTAGGTAGTGATGGGATCTTTTGAGTGCTGACCACGACGGCAACAACAGGCTCCTATTCATTGCCACCTTGGTGTACAACGGCCACGCGTTCCGCATGTACCACCAGGAGAAGAAAGCACGAGCCGACAACGGCACTGTGGAGATGAATCCTCAGTACAGCCAAGCTCAAAGCGCTCCGCAACCGAATGCCCAGCAGTTCCCACAATACACCGATCAGCAGCAGTATGCAGCCCAAAC
>Ga0164242_10003792_pt1 | contig 17118 bp, 14 predicted proteins | sample OricomgcompostMG_FD_108783 | JGI IMG/M metagenome (GOLD analysis project Ga0164242, IMG submission 108783) | Miracle-Growth compost microbial communities from Emeryville, California, USA - Original compost - Miracle growth compost (MG) ...
CTAGGTGTATTGAGACATACGAAACGGCCTATCTGCTTACGACATGCCCGGCGCCCAAAGACCGCCAGACACCCCGAGCCGCCGCCCGCATGTCCCCTCATCCAAACTACAATGAGAAAGAGCCGGATTTCCGCCACCCGCCTTCGAAGGCAAATGGAGGCACGAAAACAGGCCCGACCGCTAGATCGGCCCTATCTCCATCCATTTCCGAAACCCCGCGTGGATGAGGCCGAAACCCCAAGGCACGCAAAGCTCCGACGCCAAGGACTGCAAGAGCCTCTCGGCCGCCGGAGGTCGCTCACATATGGATGCAGCACCGACTCGTCAAGCGATTTCCACGAAAAGTTTCGTCGCAGCCTCTCGCCGATCAGCTCCGCCGAAAGGTGAGATTATAGCGGAGGCCGCCCAGTTCCGAGATGCCCTCCTCCACTGGATCGACACCGTGGAAATGGAGGCGCGACGGACCGCCCCACACCACCACGTCGCCATGATGCAGCGGCACGCGGTTCGGTCGCCGGCTCCGCGAGGGGCCGCCCCACAGAAAGCGGGCCGGCAAGCCCAGCGAGACAGAGACGATCGGCGCGCCGAGATCGCCTTCGTCGCGGTCCTGATGCAGCGACAGCCGCGCGCCCGGCGCGTAGCGGTTGATCAGGCAGACATCGGGCGCGAAACCCTCGAATCCCGCCTCGACGGCCGCGCGCCGCGCCAGATCGCGAAACAGCGGCGGCATCGCCGGCCAGCGCCGCCCGGTCAGCGGATCGACCTCGGCATAGCGATAGCCGCGCCGGTCGCTCACCCAGCCGCGCGCGCCGCAATTGGTCATCGCCACCGACATGCGCCTCCCGCCGGGAGTTTCCAGATGGCGAAAGGGCGCGGCTTCCGCGACGGCCTCGATCGCCGCCGCCAACGCGTCTCCCTCCCCTGTCGCGAAACCGCCGAGCAGCACCGCGCCCGGATCGAGGATGATCCGCCGACGGCCCTCCTCGAACAGATCGAATGTCGGCTCAGGCCGCATCGTGGAAGATAATCCCAAGCGTGAAGCGCTCGCCGGAGCGCACCGTGCCGACGCCGTGGCGCATCTTCACCCGGTAATCGCCGCGCGCCCCGCGTCGCGGCCGGGCGTTGACCGCGAAGACCACCGCGTCGCCGCGCCCGAGCGGCACCACTTCGACGCGGGACTGCATGCGCGGCCGCTGCTCGGTCAGCACGAACGCGCCTCCCTCAAACGCCTCGCCCGGCTCGGACAACAGGATGGCGACCTGGAGCGGGAAGACATGCTCGCCGTAAAGATCCTGATGGAGGCAGTTATAATCACCCGTCCGATAACGCAGCAGCAGCGGTGTCGGGCGCGTCTGGCCGTCGGCATGGCAGCGATCGAGGAAATCGGCGTGCGCGGCGGGAAAGCGCGCGCCGAAGCCCATCCGCTCGTGCCAGCGGTTGGCGATCGGCGCGAGACGCGGATAGAGGCAGGTGCGCAACCGCTCGACGAGCCGCGGCAGCGGATAGTCGAAATAGCGATATTCGCCCTGCCCGAAGCCGTGGCGCGCCATCACGACATGGCTGCGGAACCGTTCGGGCCGGTCATAGAGTTGGATCAACCCCGCGCATTGCTCCGCATCGAGCAATCCGGGCAGCACGGCCCAGCCGCGTTCGTCCAGACTATCGGCGATCCTTTCCCAATCGGCCGACGCGATCCGTGCTTCGTTCATGGACGGCGCTATAGCTCTTTACGAGCCGGACCGCCTACCGCCGCTTGCTTTCAAAAGCGGTCACAGCTCGGGCGCGTTTTCCGGAGGCGCCTTGGCGCGGCGGAAGAAGGCGGTGCGGTTATTGTCCTGGGTCTGCGCCTTCATGCGCGCGCGCATCAGGTCCTTCCAGCCGATATAGCCGACCAGTCGTCCGCTGTCGGGCGCGACCACCGGCAGATGCGCGGCATTCGCCTTCATCAGCTTCTCGGCCACGCTTTCCAGATATTCGTCCGGATCGGCGACGGTGATGCGAACGCCCGCCAGCAATTCGCCCAGCGTCGCGGTGCGATGCTTGCCGGCGCGCCGCCAGCCCATCACCGAAGGTGGATCGATGACGCCGAGCACCCGGCCTTCCGCATCCAGCACCGGGAAGCTCGGGTGGCGGCGCTCGGGCGCGGTCAGGAAGGCGGCCGCGCCTTGCAGAGTCATGTCGGCCGGCACCGTCCGGACATTCTGCGTCATCACCTCCTTCACCTGGGTCAGCACGAAGGGATCGACGCGATATTCGCGCACGACATGATGCCCCCGCCGCGCGATCTTCTCGGTGAGGATCGAGCGCTTCATCAGCAGCACGGTGACGAGATGCGCGGTGGAGCAGGCGGCGATCAGAGGCAGCAGCGCGCCGGTGTCCCCGGTCAGCTCCACCGCGAAGAAGGTGGCGGTCAGGGGCGCGCGCATCGTGCCGCCCATCGTCGCCGCCATGCCCAGCATCGCCCAGAAGCCGGGGCTGGAAGCGGGCAGGATGCCGGAAAGCACCGCACCGGTCGCGCCGCCCATGATGAGCAAGGGCGCGAGCACGCCGCCCGAGGTGCCCGATCCCAGCGCCACCGCCCATATGATCGCCTTCACCACCAGCAGCACCAGCGCCACCTTGAGGATCGCGCCGCCGGCCAGCATCCGCGCGATATTGTCATAGCCGATACCGAGCGCGTGCGGCTCGATCAGACCGCCGATGCCGACCACCAGGCCGCCGATCATCGGCCACCACATCCAATGGATCGGCAGCTTGAGGAAACCGTCCTCACAAGCATAGACGAGCTGGGTCAGCGCCACCGAAAGCAGGCCGCCGACCAGCCCGATGATGATCCAGCCGCCGAGCTCGGTGATGTCCATCGGCGTCACGCCATGGAAGGGAAACAGAGGCGAGGACATGCCGAGAAAGGTGCGCCCCACCTCGGCCACGATCGCGGCGACGACGACGGGAATGAAGCTGCGCGGGGTCCATTCGAACAGCAGCAGCTCGACCGCGAGCATGACGGCGGCGATCGGGGTGCCGAACACCGTCGTCATGCCCGCCGCCGCGCCGGCGACGAGCAGCGTCTTACGTTCGTTATCGCTGACCGGAAGCGCCTGGGCGATCAGCGATCCGATCGCCCCGCCTGTCATGATGATCGGGCCTTCCGCGCCGAACGGGCCGCCGGTGCCGATCGCGATCGCCGAGGAAACGGGCTTGAGGAGCGCGACCTTGGCGTCGAGCTGCGAGCGGCCGAGCATGATCGCCTCGATCGCCTCCGGTATGCCGTGCCCCCTGATCTTGTCGCTGCCGAAGCGCGCCATCAGGCCGACCACGAGCGAACCCACCACCGGCACCAACACCGAGGAGAGCGGCAGCGGCTCGTTGCCCAGCGGAAAATCGGCGAAACTGAACTCGCCGAAATAGGCGAGGTTGGTGCAGAGATGGATCAGCCGGAGCAGAACGAGGCCGGCGACGAGCGAGGCGATCGAAACGGCCACCGCCGTCGCCGCGATGACGAGCACGCGCGGGCTCGTCGTGAAATCTCCCAATCGTCGATCGATGCGATCGGAGCTCAAGCGCGACTCTTCCGGTCGTCGGGGCCGATGTATCGACTGCCGTGACGGGATGAGCAGAACATTGATGAAGCTGTATCGCAAGCCGCGATGCGCTTTCAACCCGACAAAGACGAGTTGCGGGACTTAGCGTGAAACAACGACGAGCCGATGCATTGCAGCGGTGATCCGTTGGGCCTGATCGCTCACCCGAGTCCCCCCCGGCTTGGCCATGCCGGAGCATAGGCATATGATGCGCCAGGAGGCGTTTCGCTTCACTGGTCTGGGGCTGGGTATTTTGTCGATTCAATGCTTTGTCCGCGCATCGGGGCCCGCGCGGTGACGGTGCTCGTTCGCTTCGTGGAGACGCGCACGGCATTCTTCCTGCGCCTCCTGTTCCTGCTGGCGATCGCGACCGCATTCGGTCCGGCGGCGCGGGCGCTGGCCCAGCCGCCGCGCTACGCCGCCTTCATGGTCGACGCGAACACGCGCGAGGTGCTCTACGCCAACGCCGCCGACGAGCCGCGCCACCCCGCCTCGCTCACCAAGATGATGACGCTCTATCTCGCTTTCGACGCGATCGAAGCGGGCAAGCTCAAGATAACCGATCCGGTGCCGATCTCGCGGCACGCCGCCGCGCAGCCGCCGTCCCGGCTCGGGCTGGCGGTGGGGCACAGCCTCAGCGTCGACAACGCCATCTCGGTGATCGCGGTCAAATCCGCCAACGACATCGCCGTGGCGCTGGCCGAGAAGATCGGCGGCACCGAGGGTAATTTCGTGCGCATGATGAACGCCAAGGCGCGCGAGCTCGGCATGCGCAACACTCATTTCGCCAACGCCAACGGGCTCACCGATCCCACCAACATCACCACCGCGCGCGATCTGGCGATCCTCAGCCTGGCGCTGATCCACAATCATCCGCGCTTCTACCGCTACTTCGGGGAGCGCGATTTCATGTGGAATCACACCAACCTCATCAACCACAACCACTATATGCTGGGGCATTTCGATGGCGTGGACGGCATCAAGACCGGCTATACGCTGGATTCGGGCTTCACCATCGCCTGCTCGGCCAAGCGCGGAAACCGGCGGCTGGTGGCGGTGGTGCTGGGCGAACCGAGCCTTTCGGCGCGCAGCCGTGACGTCTCGGCGCTGCTGGAGGCGGGCTTCTCGGTGCTCGATCGCCGCGCGCTCGGCCAGCAGGCGACCGTCGCCGCGATGCTGCCGAGCCCGCATCATCCGGCGCTGCGGGTCGAGCCCGCGACCGAGCAGGGCTCGGGCGATCATGAGAAGCGGACGACCTCTCGCAGCTCCTCGCGGCATCACGCGACGCGGCACAGCACGCGCCATCACAGCAGCAAGACGAGCACGCACGGCAAATCGCGCCACCACAGCAGCAAGAGCACCAAGCACGGCAAAAAGCGCCACCACCGCTGATTTCACGAGCGGTAAACCACCATCATGCTAAGCTCGGCGCGGCCGGTCATGCTGCACCCGGTCGAGTGAAGGGTCATGCCGGGGTTGTCGAGCCGTAGCGCGATTATTTTCGTCATCGTCTGCGTGGCGGCGATTGCGGCCGTCTCGGGGCTGCCGCTGCTCGAACACGCGTCCACTCCCGCGCCGGCCGCCGAACCGGCCAGGCCGCCCCAGCCCCCGCCCGATCCGCTGGCTCTGGTGCGCTGGTCCGTCGACGATCTCCGCCAGCTCCGCGAGGCCGTCGCGAACGCCGCTAACGAGGGGCTGGATTCGAATGACTATGATCCGGACGCGCTCGATCAGCTGATCCGCGACAAGAACACAGGCCCAGCGGCGGATGCTATCGCCGATCGTTCGGCGCTCGCGCTGGCGCATGATTTCGCGCTCGGCCGCGTCACCCGCCGCGCGCGCTTCGGCTGGCATATCGAGCAGGCTCCGATGCCGGACGCGCTGCTCCACGCCGATCTGGCCCGCGCTGTGCGCGCGCAGAGCGTCCGCGCCTATCTCGAAAGCCTGCTGCCGCGCGATCCGCGCTATCGGGCGCTCCACTCCGCGCTGGCGGATACGCCCGCCGACGAGGCCGACCGCCGCATGGCTCTGCGCGCCTCGATGGAGCGCTGGCGCTGGATGCCGCGCGCGCTCGGTGACGACTATGTGTTCGTCAACATCCCCGCCCAGCAACTGGCGTTGTGGCAAGGCGGCAGCGAAAGCACGCGACACAATGTCGTGGTCGGTAAGCCTTCCACGCCCACGCCGATGCTCTCCGCCGCGATCAGCTCGATCGACGTCAATCCCTGGTGGACGCTGCCGCGCAGCGTGCTCGCCGAGGGCAAGGTCCGTCCCGGCCCCGGCGCGCGGGCGCGCGGCTATGTCTTTCTCAAGCGCGGCGATCGCACCGTCATCCGGCAGCGGCCGGGGCCGAATAACGCGCTCGGGCGGCTCAAGCTCGACATGCCCAATCCTTACGCCATTTACCTGCACGACACGCCCGCCAAATGGGCCTTCGCCAAATCCGATCGGGCGCTGAGCCATGGCTGCATCCGCGTTCAGGACATCAACGAACTGGCGCGCGCGATCGCGCCCGAGCAAGGCGACCGGATCGACGCGGCGCTCGCTGCCACCCGTAATCGCAGGATCACGCCGGTGCGGGCGATCCCCGTCTATATCGCCTATTTCACCGCCGCCGCCGATCCGGACGGCCGGGTGCGCATCTATCCCGATCTCTACAAGCAGGATAGCAGGATCGTCGCCGCGCTCGATAGTTGAGTCCCGAGGCGGCGCGGCCGAGGCGTGACGATTAACGGGAATCGTTGCCCAGTCGACGAAAAGTGCTTTCCTTGCGGCGAACAGGGGAAATCAGGACGGAACTATTCATCCTTGTTGTCAAATCCGCAGCCGATTTCTGTTAAAAGGGGTGTCAGCGGGATGTTGGGCAGTACAAGGATTTCCGAGTGGCTTTTCCAGCGGGGGTGCTTTCGCGCCGTGAGATTCTTCGTGTCGGCAGCGTGGTCGCGGCCGGCATCGTGGCCGGTCCGGCGCTTGCCAAGGGCCAGATCAACTCAGGGATAGCGGGCGCGGCCCGACCGTCGGCGACGGCGATGCCCGCCAGCCCGATCACGATCCGCCCCGATCTCTTCCGCCGCGCCATGGCGGGCTTGCAGAAGCACCAGTCGAACATCGCCCATCGCGATCGGATCGGCATCGTCGATTTCGATCTGCCCTCGGCCAAGCCGCGCTTCCACATCGTCGATCTCGCTTCCGGCAAGAGCCGCAGCCTGCTCGTCGCGCATGGCCGGGGTTCGGATCCCGATCATACGGGCTGGCTCCAGCGCTTCTCCAACATGCCCGGATCGGCCGCCTCGTCCGAAGGGGCCTATCTCACCGACAATATCTATACCGGCAAGCACGGCCGCTCGCGCCGTCTGGTCGGGCTCGATTCGACCAATGACAACGCGCTGCCGCGCGCGATCGTGATCCATTCCGCCTGGTATGTCAGCGACGAGATGATCGCCCAGCACGGCAAGCTCGGCCGCAGCGAAGGCTGCTTCGCGCTTTCCTCGGGCGATCTGGAATATGCGCTGTCCAGCCTCGGCGACGGCCGGATGATCTACGCCGACAAGATCGCGTGAGATCATCCTGACACGGCTCTTCGGCCCGCTTCCGCCGCCTCATCTCCCGGCGGCGAGGCGGGCCGGAGTTCTTTTGAGGCGACAGGCCGAACGACGCGGGGATTGAACTCCTTCCTTCGCCGACCGTAATGGCCGGCATGACCACGCGACGCGACTTCCTCGCCGCCCTTTCCGCGCTGGCGACGCTTCCCACCGGACGGCTCGCCGCCGCGGCCTCCCCCGGCCCGGCCCGGCGTTTCTCCTGGGGCATATTGCAAGCGGAAGCCGCCGCGCTCGCCCGCAAGCCCTATGCGCCGCCGCCCGCGCCGCCCGAAGGCGTGAAGCGCGTGACTTATGATGCGCTGAACTCGATCCATTACCGCCCGTCCGCCACGCAATTGCGCGGATCGGCGGACGATGGCGGGGTGCGCTTCTTCCCGATCAATCTCCACCAGCCCTATCCGGTCGCGATCTTTCTCGTACAGGACGGCGTCGCGCGGCCGTTCCGTTATTCGCCCGCGCTGTTCGACATGCCTCCGAACGGCCCGCTCGCCGCGCTCGGCTATCATGGCGGCTTCTCGGGCTTTCGGGTGATGGACAGGACGGGCGCAAGCGATTGGCTGGCCTTCGCGGGTGCCTCCTATTTCCGCTCCTCCGGCGCGCTCGATCAATATGGGCTTTCCGCGCGCGGGCTGGCGATCGACAGCGGCGGCCCAGGCACGGAGGAGTTCCCCGCCTTCACTCGCTTCTGGCTGGAGCGCGCGGCGGACGGGGAACTGATCGTCTATGCGCTGCTCGAAGGACCGAGCGTCAGCGGGGCCTATCGTTTCGCCAACCGCAAGCTCGCGTCCGGCGTGACGCAGGATGTCGAGGCGGTGCTGCATCTGCGCCGGGATGTCGCGCGGCTTGGCATCGCGCCGCTCACCAGCATGTTCTGGTACGATCAGGCCGATCGCCGTCAGGCCACCGACTGGCGGCCCGAAATTCACGATTCCGACGGCCTGCTGATCCTGAACGGCCGGGGCGAGCGGCTCTGGCATCCGCTCGACAACCCGCCCCACGCGATCACCAACGCCTATGCCGATGACGGGCCGAAAGGCTTCGGCCTACTCCAGCGCGACCGATCCTTCAGCCATTATGAGGATGATGGCGTGTTCTACGAAAAACGCCCCTCGCTCTGGGTCGAGCCCAGGGGCGATTGGGGCAAGGGCGCGGTGATGCTGGTCGAGCTTCCCACCGCCGGCGAAACCGACGACAATATCGTCGCCTTCTGGAATCCCGCCGCCCCGGCGCGGAAAGGCCAGAAGCTCGATCTCGCCTACCGGCTGCGCTGGATCGCCGAGGAGCCGCTGCCCCAAGGCCCGGCGCGGGTCGTCGATATCTGGCGCGGCTCGGCCGGCAGGCCCGGTTATGCGCCGACGCCGGGCGCGCGCAAGCTGGTGATCGACTTCGCCGGGCCGAGCCTCGCCGGGCTCGATCGTTCGAGCGGCGTGACGGCGGACCTCACCGTCACGCACGGCAAGGCGAGCAATGTCGCCGCCTATCCGGTAGTCGGCCAGCCCAACCGCTGGCGGCTGATGGCGGACATCGCGCCGGACGGGCGCGATCCCGCCGACATACGCGCGGCGCTCCGGCACGGAACCACGCCGCTCACCGAAATCTGCCTGACGCAGATTTTCCCGGATTGAGCCGGGCCGGTTGCCTCATCGCTGGAACCGACCGTCCCGCCCGGGGTTGTCGTTCAGGAACGAACGCCTAACTCTCCCCGGCAGGCCGCCTTGGCGCTCGCGGGGCGACATGAGGGATCATCCGATTTGAGCAACCACATCACCCCGTCTGCCCGGACGAGGATCGCGCGCGTGACGGATCGGCCGTGGGGCGACATGCCCCCGGAGCGTCCCGCGCTGATGCCCGTCCAATCCTTTCAGGATCATCCGGGCGCGACGCGGACGCCGCGCACCTCGCCCGCGGGCGTCACCGAGCGGCGGCTCCTTCTGTTGCTCGGCACGCTGGTGCTCGCCACCTTCGGCGCGGGGCAGATCACTCAGAGCCTCGGCTCGGACGGCATCTCGTTCGCCGATATGCTGCTGATGAGCCTGTTCTTCATGCTGTTCGCCTGGATCGCTTTCGGCTTCCTCAACGCCACGGCGGGTTTCCTGCTGCTGCTCTCCGGCCGATCGGTGCCGACGCCCGAGGCCGCGCCATCGGCCACGCCGCAGGGCCGCACCGCCATCCTGATGCCGATCCACAATGAGGAAGTGGAGCCTGTCTTCGCGCGACTGGGCGCTATGGCACGCTCGATCGCGGCCGCCGGCGGCGCGGGGCTGTTCGAGATCTTCGTGCTGAGCGACAGCCGCCCCGAGCGCGAGGTCGAGGAGCATCGCGCCTTCCGCCGCTTGCGCGGGACCAGCCCGATTCCGATCTTCTACCGTCGCCGCCCGGTGAACGAAGGGCGCAAGCCGGGCAATATCGCCGATTGGGTGCGTCGCCACGGCGGCGGCTACGATTATATGCTGGTGCTCGACGCCGACAGCCTGATGAGCGGCGGAGCGATGATGCGGCTGGCCGCCGCGATGGATCGTCACGCGAATGTCGGTCTTCTCCAGACCATCCCCGCCGTGATCGGCGGCGAAACCCTGTTCGCGCGCTGGCAGCAGTTCGCGGCGCGCCTCTACGGCCCCGTCTTCTCGGCCGGGCTGTTGTGGTGGTCCGGCGCGGAGGCGAGCTTCTGGGGGCATAACGCGATCCTGCGCGTCACCGCCTTCGCCGAGGCCTGCGGGCTTCCCAAACTCGCCGGGCCCGAGCCCTTCGGCGGCCACATCATGAGCCACGACATGGTCGAGGCCGCGCTGCTCCGCCGCGCCGGCTGGGCCTGCCACATGGTTTCGATGCAGGAGGGCAGCTACGAGGAATATCCGCCCACCTTCGTCGAGCATGCCGCGCGCGACCGGCGCTGGTGCCAGGGCAATCTTCAGCATCTTCGCCTGCTCGGCGGCGCGGGGATGCATTGGGTGAGCCGCCTCCAGCTTCTGATGGGCGCGTCCGCCTATCTCACCTCGCCCTTGTGGCTGCTGCTGCTTGGTGCCAGCGCAGTGGTGGCGGCGAGTTCGCAGGGCGAGATCCAGATCATCGCGCCTTCGGGCTGGCTGCTGGCGCTTACCGTCGTGCTGCTGTTCGGGCCCAAGCTGATGGCGCTCGCCTGGACGATCGCCGATCCGATGCGGCGCGGCGGCTTCGGCGGCGGGCGCGCACTCATCAAGAGCGTCGCGGCGGAAATCCCGCTTTCGATCCTGGTCGCGCCGATGATGATGATGACGCAGACGCTCGCCGTGATCGACATTTTGCGCGGGCGCAAAAGCGGCTGGGCGGCGCAGCGCCGCACCTCGGACGGCATAGCGCTCGTCGACGCCGCCCGCCATTACCGCATCCATATCGCGGTGGGCGGCGGGATCGCGGCGGCGGCGCTGCTCGGCGCGCAGGCGGCGATCTGGATGGCGCCGATCTTCCTCGGCCTGCTTGCCGCCCCGCTGCTCGCCGCCTGGACCTCGCGCCGCACGCTCGGCGAACGCTCGGCCGCGCACGGGCTGTTCCTGATCCCCGAAGAGCGCCGTCCGAGCCCCCTGATCCGCGACGCCCGGCCGCAGGAGTCGGGAGGAGCCGCCGTCGCCACCCGCTTTCCGGCCGTGTGGCCTCAAGCCACTCCGGCGGCGGCGCAGCAAACGTCCTGATGTTCCGGCGGGATTAAGCTCCCGTCCCGATAGAAAGCCATTGCCGCGAGCCTTCGGCTCGTCGAAAGTGGCAGGATAATCGGGAGGGGCGTTCGTGAACGATATGAAGACGGTGGCGGCCGCGCACCGGCGCGAGATCACCTTGCGGGGTCTAGTGCTCGGCGTGGCGCTGACCCTGGTGTTCACCGCCGCCAACGTGTTCCTGGGCCTCAAGGTCGGGCTGACCTTCGCCACCTCGATCCCCGCTGCCGTTATCTCGATGGCGGTGCTGAAGGCGTTTCGCGGCTCCAACGTGCTCGAGAACAACATCGTCCAGACGGTCGCCTCGGCCGCCGGCACGCTGGGTTCGATCATCTTCGTGCTGCCGGGCCTGGTGATGATCGGCTGGTGGGCGGATTTCCCCTTCTGGCAGAGCTTCCTGATCTGCGCGAGCGGCGGCCTGCTCGGCGTCATGTTCTCGATTCCCCTGCGGCGCGCGCTGGTGACGGGATCGGATCTGCCCTTCCCTGAAGGCTGCGCGGCGGCCGAGGTGCTCAAGGTCGGCAGCGGCGGCGGCGAGGGCGATCCCGAGCAGGATCGCGGCGGGATCGAGGAAAGCAGGGCCGGCCTCGCCGCCATCCTGTTCGGCAGCGCGGTTTCGGCGGGCTATTATGTGCTGACCGCACTCCGCCTGACCGCGAGCGAGGCGGACGGCGCATTCCGCCTCGGCCCAGGCGCCACCAGCGCCTCCTTCGGCCTCTCCTTCGCGCTGATGGGCGTGGGCCATCTCGTGGGCCTCTCGGTCGGCGTCGCCATGCTGGTAGGGCTCGTCATCGGCTACGGCGTGGCGACCCCGCTGCTCACCGCGTTGCACGCCACGGCGGGAACCGCCGCCGAGGCCGCGCAGACGGTCTGGTCCGGCGAGGTGCGCTTCATCGGCGCGGGCGTGATCGGCATCGCCGCGCTCTGGACGCTGGGCCAACTCATCGTGCCGATCATCCGCGGCCTGCTCGACGCGGCCGCGTCCTCGCGGGCGCGCAAGGGCGGCGGCGGGGCGGAGCTGGCGGTCGAGGAGCGGGATATGCCGGTGTGGATCGTCGGCGCCGTCTCCGCCGCGCTGATCGCGCCGATAGCCGGGCTGCTGACCTATTTCGCGCTCACCGGTGGGCTTTCCGCCTGGGCCGCGCCGCTGGTGATCGGCGGCACGCTCTACATCTATCTGGCGAGCGTGATCGTCGCCTCGGTGTGCGGCTACATGGCCGGGCTGATCGGAGCCTCCAACAGCCCGCTCTCGGGCGTCGGCATCCTCGCCATTCTGGGCGCGGCGCTGCTGATCGCGCTCGGCGTCGCCCCCTTCGCGCCCGGCGCGGACACCAAGGCGCTGATCGGCTTTGCGCTGTTCGCCACCGCGATCATTTTCGCCGCTGCCACTATCTCCAATGACAATCTCCAGGATCTGAAGACCGGCCAGCTCGTCGGCGCGACGCCGTGGAAGCAGCAGGCGGCGCTGATGGTGGGCGTGATCGCGGGCGCGGTGACGATCCCGCCGGTGCTCGACCTGCTCAACACCGCCTACGGCTTCGGCGCGCCCACCGCCGCCCACGCCTCGCCACTTCCCGCACCGCAGGCGGTGCTCATCACAGCGCTTGCCAAGGGCGTGCTGGGGCATGGGCTGGACTGGAGCCTGATCGGCATCGGCGCCGCGATCGGCCTGGTGCTGATCGCCGCCGACGCGCTGATCGGCAAAGTGGGCTGGATGCGCGTGCCGCCGCTCGCGGTCGGCATCGGCATCTATCTGCCGATGTCGGCGACGCTGCCGGTGGTGATCGGCGCGATCATCGGCCATTGGTGGGAGCAGCGGAACCCCTCCCCCGCCGCCCAGCGCACCGGCGTGCTGATGGCTTCCGGCCTGATCGTGGGCGAGAGCATCTTCGGCGTGCTGCTGGCGATCCCGGTGGCGATCACCGGCACGCCCGCGCCGCTGGCGGTGGTGGGGGACAGCTTCGCGCCGATCGCGACGATCGCCGGCGCGATCCTGTTCGTGGCGCTGCTCGTCTGGTCCTATGCGCGCGCCACCCGTTACGGCGCGCGCGCCGCCGGACAGGCTTAACGCGCCGCTAACCTTCCGCCGCTACTGCCGGCGGCATGATCGTCCACGAGCTCAACGAGCTGCGCGAACGCGGCATCCAGCTCCTTGCACTCGGAGGGTGGCTGGCGACGCTGATCTTCCTGTGCGTGGGCCTGCTTGGCGGCCCTGCGCCCGGCTGGCCGGCGCTGCTGCTCAGCCTGACGGCGAACGGCTGGCCGACCTGGCATGCGCTCCACCGCCGCTACGCCTTTTCGGCGCGGATCGCGGCGGCGGTGATGGTCGTCATCCAGCCCAGCCTGCTCGTCTATCTCATGCGCGGCCATGCCGAGCAGATGGACATGCACATGTTCTTCCTGGTCGCGCTGGCGACGCTCACCATCCTATGCGATTGGCGGCCGATCGTCATCGCCTCGGTGCTGGCGGCGCTGGGCCAGCTCGCCCTCGCGCTGTTCGCACCGGCCTGGGTGTTCCGGAACGGCGGCGGCATCGATCGGGTGCTGCTCCACGCCGTCGCCATGGCGGCGGAAGCGGCCGTGCTCGGCTATCTCACCACCCGATTGCGCACCATGATCCTGCAACAGGGCTTCGCGCGCGGCCGCTCCGAGGAGCTGGCGTCCGAGGCGGAAGCCGCGCGAGCGCGGGCCGAGCAGGCGCTCGCCCAGTCCCGCGCGCTGGAGAGCGGCGCGGCCGCCGAACGCGCCCGCCGCGAAGCCGCCGAGACCGCAGCCGCCGACGTCCGCCGCTCCGAGCTTATCCGCCTAGCCGACGAGTTCGAACGGTCGCTCGCGGGCGTTGTCGCGGCGGTGGGATCGGCGGCAAGCTCGCTCGAACAATCCGCCCACTCGCTCGACGGGCTGGCGCGCGACACCGGCCGGCAGGCGGCGGATGTCGCCGCCGCCGCTATGCAGGCCTCGCAGGCCACGCAATTGGTGGCGGGCGGCGCGAGCGGGCTTTCGACCTCGATCGGCCGGATCGCGATCAACGCCACCCAGCAGGCCGAGTTGAGCGACATGGCGCGCTCCCGCTCCACGCTGGGCGACGCGGCGGTGCGCGCGCTCGCCGAGCGCACCACCGATATCGGCGGCTTCGTCCACATGATCGAGGCGGTCGCCTCGCAGACCAATCTGCTCGCGCTCAACGCCGCCATCGAGGCGGCACGCGCGGGCGAGGCCGGGCGCGGCTTCGCGGTCGTGGCGCAGGAGGTGAAGGCGCTCGCCGGTCAGGCGTCGGCGGCCACCGGCGAGATCGGCGGCCTGATCGGCGGCATCCATTCCGGCGCGGGCGAGGCCGAGGCGAGCTTTGCCCAGGTTTCGGATGCGATCCTCGAACTGTCCGAGGCGGCGGGCGCGATCCGCGCCGCGGTGGACGAGCAGCGTGAGGCTGCAAGCATGATCGAACGCAGCGCCGCCGAGGCCGCGGCCGGCGTCGACGATATGGCGCGCCGCGTCGCCGCCGTCTCCACCGCGGCTTCCGCCGCCGAACGCCTCTCCGGCGAGGTCAAGGGCGCCGCCGCGGCCCTCGCCCGCCACGCCGGCACGCTACGGACGGCGACGAACACATTCTTCGCCCACCTGCGGGCGGCCTGATCTGCGGTTTTACGCTTCGCTATCTCCAGCGGCGTTCCACATCCGCTCTAGGCTCGCGAGATCTCGGCCCTTCGACAGGCTCAAAGCTAAGGAAAAGGCGTCGGCAGCCCTAGCCGCCGACGCCTCCTCTGTCTCGCGATAAACGATAAACGGGTCTTACGCCTCCGCCTTCTCGCGGGTGTCGCGGCGCTCGGCGATGCGGGCGGACTTGCCGGTGCGGCCGCGCAGATAATAGAGCTTGGCGCGGCGGACGGCGCCGCGGCGGACCACCTCGATCGAATCGATGTTCGGCGAATAGAGCGGGAAGACGCGCTCGACGCCCTCGCCGAACGAAATCTTGCGGACAGTGAAGCTCGATCCCATGCCCTTGTTCGAGCGGGCGATGCACACGCCCTCGAACGCCTGGACGCGGGTGCGATCGCCCTCGACCACCTTCACGCCGACGCGCAGCGTGTCGCCGGGGCGGAACTCCGGAATCGTCTTCGTCTCGTTGAAATGCGCGATGGCCTCGGCCTCGAGCGTCTGGATCAGGTTCATGGCGTCTGGTCCCTAGTCTTCGCGCCGCGCGCCAGAGGGCGACTGGACCCGAGCGCCCTCATGGCGCTCCCAAAGGTCCGGCCGCCTTAGCCGTGTGATCGCCTCCGCCTCGGCCTTGCGCCAGGCGGAGATCCTCGCATGATCCCCCGATCGCAGCACTTCGGGAATCGTGCGCCCTTCCCACTCCTGTGGTCGGGTATAATGCGGATATTCGAGCAGCCCCTCCTCGAAGCTCTCGTCATCTCCACTGGAAGCCGCGCCCATTACGCCGGGAAGCAGCCGGATGCAAGCATCGAGCAATGTCAGCGCCGCCATTTCGCCGCCCGAGAGGATATAATCGCCGATCGACACCTCCTCGATCGCGCGCGCGTCGAACAGGCGCTGGTCGATCCCCTCGAACCGTCCGCACAGGATCACCGCGCCCGGCCCGGCGGCGAGCTTGCGAACGCGCGCCTGGGTGAGCGGGCTTCCGCGCGGCGTCATCGCCAGCACCGGCAGGCCCGGATGCGTCTCGACGGCGGCGTCCAGCGCGCGGGCGAGCACGTCGGCCCGCATCACCATCCCCGCCCCGCCGCCCGCGGGCGTGTCGTCGACGGAGCGGTGCTTGTCCGTCGCGAAATCGCGGATCTGGATCGTCTCCAGCGCCCATCTCCCCTCGGCCAGCGCCCGCCCGGCGAGGCTGACGCCCAGCGGACCGGGAAACATCTCCGGATAGAGAGTGAGGATCGCGGCGGTGAAGCTCACGCCGGAAGCGTCCAGTTTTCGACCTTGAGGTTCGGCACGTCGGCGAAATGCGCGACGTTATCGGTAACGACGGTTAGACCTCGCGAAAAGGCATGCGCCGCAATCAGACGATCATAGCTGGCGCGCCTGAACGGCAACGACGCATAGGCCCGCGCGGCAGCGAGATCGAAATCCAGAACCGGAATCTCCTCCAGAAAGCCCTCGAGTTGCTCCGGTTCAGGTGGCTTGCCGTTCCTGGAGCCGAAAACGACTTCGGCATAAGCGATGGCCGAGGTGACGACATCCCCTTCCTCGCAAGCCGCCATGCGTTCGCGGAGCACCTCTCCGCTCGCCAGCAGCGCACGAATGATGATGTTGGAATCGAGGAGATATTTCACCGCGCGGCATCACCGCCGGGCTTCTCCGCATAAAGCGGACGCTCCTCGAACAGACGATCCTCCGGCCTGATAAGAGACAAGTCCTTGGCCTTGCCCCAGAATTTGGCGACATTGATCTTGCGCTTGACCCGACCGATCTTTTCGAGACGAAACCCCTCCCCATCTTCCATCAGGCGCCATTCCTCGCCCGGGGAAATGCCGACCGAGGAAGGCACGCGCAAGGCGACGGAATTGCCCGATTTGAAGCTCTTCATGGTCCAATCACGGCCCATCGCACACTCCCGTATATACGCCCCGTATATATATCTAGCCGGGCGCTCGATCAACGCGGCCGGTGAGGAGGGCTTCGGCCCAATCCTCCCGGCCTTCGCGGCGGGCCTTGGCGGCGGCGGCGTGGTGATCATAGGGAATCTGGCGGAGCGTGACCGCGCCCGTCTCCACGATTGCGTAGCGGGCGAGCGGATCGCCATTCTCCACCCGATAGGGATGAGGGTGATCGTCCCTAAACGCCTGCAGGCCGACGCTGCCAGGATTGGCGACGGTGCGCCCGTCGGCGAGCTTCACGACGCCCGGCAGATGGGAATGGCCGCAGAGGATCAGCGTTTCCCGCCGATTACCGGCGCGTGCGGCGATCTCCGCCTCGCTCGCCTTGCGCAGCCCGTCGGGCTCGACCGTCTCGAGGAAATGCTCGAGATCATCGGCGGGCGTGCCGTGGCACAGGAAAATGTCCTCGCTGTAGGCGAGGGTCAGCGGCAGCGCGGCGAGCCAGCGCCGCCGCCTCTCGCCCAGTCGGGCGGCGGCGAAGGCGTCGCTCTCCCCCATGCGCTCGCGCGCGAAGGTGAGGAGCTGGCGCTCATGGTTGCCGGCGATGGTCGGCCAATCCTCGCGCATCAGCAGGTCGGCGGTTTCCGCCGGCCAGAGCGGGCCCGAGAGGATATCGCCGAGATTGACGACCGCC
>Ga0164242_10003793_pt1 | contig 17118 bp, 18 predicted proteins | sample OricomgcompostMG_FD_108783 | JGI IMG/M metagenome (GOLD analysis project Ga0164242, IMG submission 108783) | Miracle-Growth compost microbial communities from Emeryville, California, USA - Original compost - Miracle growth compost (MG) ...
GCCCGTTCAGTCCTTCTTGCCGGGCAGCACCGTCGACAGCACCTGCCGCGCCGTGTTCGCGATCACGCCGCGCTCGGCCGGATCGCCTTCCATCAGCGTGTGCGCGAAGTGGCGCGCCTGGTCCAGCGTGATGTGCGGCGGCAGCGGCGGCACCTCCGGATCGGTTTTCACTTCGATCACGACCGGCCGCGAAGCGGACAGCGCTTCGTCCCACGCGGCGCCAAGCTGCTCCGCGTCGTCGACGTAGAGCCCGGCGAGGCCGATCATCTCCGCGAAACGGTGGTACGGCACGTTCGGGATTTTCTGCGACGCGACGAACTTCGGATCGCCCTCCATCACGCGCTGCTCCCACGTCACCTGGTTCAGGTCCTCGTTGTTGAGCACCACGCAGATCCAGCGCGGGTCGGCCCAGTCTTTCCAGTACTTCGCCACGGTGATCAGTTCTGCCATGTTGTTCATCTGCATCGCGCCGTCGCCGACGATCGCGATCACCGGCCGCGACGGATGCGCGAATTTCGCGGCGATCGCATACGGCACCGCCGCGCCCATCGACGCGAGGCCGCCGGACAGCGAACACATCATGCCGCGACGGACGTCCAGATCGCGCGCGTACCAGTTCGCGCAGGAGCCCGAATCGCTGGTGACGATCGCGTCGTCCGGCACCCGCGGCGACAGTTCGCTGACGATCCGCTGCGGATTCACCGCGCCGCCGGTCGCCGCGTGCGCGCGCTCCTGCAACACGCGCTGCCAGCGCTCCTTCCAGCGGCCGATCCGCTCGCGCCACGATTCGGCGTCCTTCTGTTCGAGCAGCGGCAACAGCGCGCGCAGCGTCGCCGCGCTGTCGCCGACGAGGCTCACCTCCATCGGATAGCGCAGGCTCAGCATGCCGGCGTCGATGTCGATCTGCACGCCGCGCGCATCGCCCTCCTTCGGCAGAAATTCCGAATACGGAAAACCGGAGCCGACCATCAGGAGCGTATCGCACGAATTCATCATCTCGTCGGTCGGCTTGGTGCCGAGCAGGCCGATCGTGCCGGTCACCCACGGCAGGTCGTCGGGCACCGCGGCCTTGCCGAGCAACGCCTTCGCGACGCCGGCGCCGAGCCGGTCGGCGACCGCGATCACCTCGTCGGTCGCGTTCAGCGTGCCGGCGCCGACCAGCATCGCGACGCGGCGTCCCGCGTTCAGCACCTCGGCCGCGCGCTCCAGGTCCTCGCGGCGCGGCACCACTTCGGGCCGCGTATAGCCGACCCCCGAATGCGCGGTGCCGTGCTTGCGCGGCGGCGGCTCGTACGGCAGTTCCTGCAAGTCGTTCGGCAGCACGATCGCAGTGACGGTGCGGCTCGCGAGCGCGATGCGCACCGCGCGGTCGACGATGTGCCGAACCTGCGCGGGCACGCTCGCCATCTGCACGTAAGCGCTTGCAACGTCCTTGTACAGCGACACCAGATCGAGTTCCTGCTGATAATGCGCGCCGAGCGCCGCGCGCGCCTGCTGCCCGACGATCGCGAGCACCGGCATGTGATCGAGCCGCGCGTCGTACAGACCGGTCAGCAGATGCGACGCGCCAGGCCCGGAGGTCGCGATGCAGACGCCGAGTTCGCCGCTGAATTTCGCGTGCGCGCTCGCCATGAACGCGGCCATTTCCTCGTGCCGCGCCTGAACGAATTCGATCTTGCCGCCGCCGCGCTGTAGCGCGCCGAACATGCCGTTGATGCCGTCGCCGGGGTAGCCGAACATGCGCCGCACGCCCCACTGATGAAGCCGTTCGACGATGAAGTCGCTTACCGTGGTCGCCATCTGCTTTCTCCCGAGAGCGGTTGATTACGTCGGCAACACAGCAAGCCGCACACCCGGCGGCGGCGCGGGCCGGCACGGCCGATGCGGCGATCCTTGTCGAGCCCTGACAAAGCGCCTGCGTCGCCGGCGGGACGGCGCGGGTGGCGGGTCGAGGGTTGCAACACCGCAGCCACATCGGATCGCAAGGTTCCCGCGCGATGGAGGACGAGCATGAACGACTATGCAGGCCGCTCGCACGACGAGCGGGTCGCGCAGCGCAAGCACGAGAAACAGCGCGCCCAGGAGCCGCCCGGCGGCGACATGGCCGTGCCCGGCACCGGGCCCGATGCGCAGCACAGCAGCGGCGAACTGTCGGATCGCGGCAAGGAGGTCTGGCGCAACGGCGCCGGCATCGACGGCGGCGGAAAGACGTAGCGGCTGACCGGCACATTTTTCAATCGACCGGTCCGGGCGACCGCGCCGCAACCAGCCGATGCTGAGCGCTCGCGGAACGCGCGTTGCTTGAGGACCAACAGGGAACGCACACGTGTGTCCCTCCATTCAATTCACCTACAGGAAAGGAGCACATCATGGCGAACACCATTCCTTCTTCGAGCGGTATGGATAACGGTCAGGGCGCACGCATCGTCGGCAAGGGTCGCGAGACCGCCGAAGGCCCGGGCCCGGACGTGATGGCCGCCAGCACGCTGGACAGCGACCGCGTACTCAGTTCGGATGGCGAAGAAGTCGGCAAGATCAAGGACATCATGCTCGACGTTCAGGGCGGCCGTATCGCGTACGCGGTGATGTCGAGCGGCGGCTTTCTCGGCATCCGCGACAAGCTGATGGCGATTCCGTGGAGCGCGCTGACGCTCGACACGAACCGCAAATGCTTCGTGCTCGCGATGTCGTCGGACCGCGTGAAGAACGCGCCGGGGTTCGACAAGGACCACTGGCCGGCGATGGCCGACCGCACGTGGGCCAGTTCCGTGCATCAGTACTACGGCCGCGAGCCGTACTGGGACGTCGACACGGCGCTGCCCGGCGATGTCGCGAGCGATTACGAGCCGCCGGAAGCGGGAGGCGTGAAGCTGTAACGCACACGTTCTTGTTGTGGGTGCCCGGCGCTTGAGAGGCCGCCGGGCCGATCGGGCGAAAGTAGCGACCGTTTCGATCGACTGGGCCGCTCCGGTTTGTCTCCTGCCGGAGCGGCTTTTTTCCCGCGCGGGCGGCCCGCGAGCGAGCGCCCTAAAGACCTGTCACGACGACCTTCCTTGCGGATGAAAGGTTTCACCGCGGCTCAGCATATCGACGAATTCGGCAATCTTGCGCGCCCGTGTCTCCGGCTTTTTCGCGTTCTGGATCCGGAACAGGATCGCGTAACGGTTGCGGCCGTTCAGCGTGGCAAAAAACGTCCTCGCTGCGGGATTTGCATCGAGGGCGACCCGCAGGTCGTCCGGCACCGTCGAGTTGCCGGCGGACGTGTATGCCATTGCCCAGCGACCGTCCTGCTTCGCGTCGTCGATTTCCCGCATGCCCGCCGGACGCATCCTGCCGGCGGCGATCAGCGCGTCGGCCTTGTCCTTGTTGATCTGCGACCAGAGGCTTTTCGCGGTGCGTCGGGTGAAGCGCTGTAACCAGTATTCGTCGCTGTCGGCCCGTTTCTGACCATCGATCCAGCCGTAGCAGAGCGCGCTCTCCACCGCCTGCGCGTAGGTCAGGGTCGGTTGTCGGGCGCCCTTTTTTGCAACGCGCAGCCATATGCCGGTCGAAGTGGCTTCGTTTTGCTCCAGCCAGTTTTCCCATTCCTGCTGGGTAGCGAACGTTAATGGCGATTCGGTCATCGCAATGATCGGAGCGAGCGGTTGGGTTCAGGATCGGTCGCAGCAGGGCCGCCGCGCATTTCCCGACGACGCGCGTTACGGCGACACGCCGGGATTCTGCCGCGAAAACACCTCGTGCGCGGCGAAGAGCGCATTGAGCGCGGCCGGAAAGCCCGCGTAAAGCGCCATCTGCATGAACACCTCGACGATCTCTTCGCGCGAGCAGCCCACGTTCAGCGCTGCTTCGATGTGGATCTTCAGTTGCGGCTGCGCGTTGCCGAGCGCGGCCAGCGCGGCGATCGTCGCGATCTCGCGCGCACGCAGGTCCAGTTGCGGCCGGCTGTAGATATCGCCGAAGCCGAACTCGATCAAAAGGCGACCGAAGTCCGGCGCGATCGGCGCGAGCGCCCGAACGACCTTTTCGCCGACCTCCCCGTCGATTTCCTTCAGTTTCTGCCACCCTTGCGTGTAGCGGTCGGTATCGGGTTGCCCCGACGCGATTGCGGCGTCCATTGCGAGTCCTTTTCCGTTTGAGGTGCGTGAAATGTCCCGTCATGTCGTTTCGCGTCGGACGCGGCCGCGTCGTACCAGCCGATCTTGTCGACGATCGCGGCGAGGCTCGCCTGAAGTTCGGCGAGACGGCGCAACACATCGTCGCGATGGGCGACGAGCATCTCGCGCCGTTCGTCGTAAGTCGACGCGCCATGGGCGCGGAGTGCGGCAAACGCCTTGATCGACGCGATCGGCATGCCGGTCGCCTTCAGGCGCATCACGAACTGAAGCCAGTCCAGGTCCGCCGGCGAATACAGCCGGTGTCCGGCCGCGGTCCGTCCGACCGGAAGCAGCACGCCTTCCTGCTCGTAGTAGCGCAGCGTGTACGGCGACACGCCGGTAGCGGCGGCCACCTGACCGATCGTGAGAGATTTCGACATGACCGCTCCAGCTTAGGGCCTGGAGTGCACTCTAAGTCAAACGAAAGGCGGTGTCACTCAGGGTGACGCGGCGAGGAACCGGTTGTCCGTCGTTTGTCCTGTCCCCGCCGCGCCGGCGGTTGCCGATCGGCAAGCGCGCGTTCACGCGCCGTTGCCGTTGCCCTCGCCTTCGCCGTCTTCCTGCGAATTGCGGTTCGCGTGCCGGTCGTTCTGCGTGCGTTCCTGATACTCGCCGCCGCCTCGCCGGTCGGTATCCTCCAGGCCGCGTTCGAGATCGCGGTGGCCTTGCTTGCCGACCGAGCGCGGTTCCTGTTCGTCGCGCTGCGCGATCGGCTCGTCGCCTTCGTGGCGCGGGCGCTTGCCGGTGCGTTCGCTGGCCGGCGGATCCGGTTGCTGGGGTTCGTGGTTGCTCATACGTCTGTCCTCCGTCAGTGTGGGGGGGTGCGGCTCAGGTTCGTTGCAGGCGCCGCATCAGCGCGGCCGTCACGCGTTGCTTCGCCTGTCCGTATCCTTCCCACGGGTCGGTGCGCAAGCCGTCGAGCCGCTCGTGCAGATTCGCGATCGTCCATTGCGCGCCGCCCGTCGTGCTGTCGAGTTCGTCCCACGCGATCGGCACCGACACGCCGAGGCCGGGCCGCGCGCGCGGCGCATACGCGGCGATCGTGCTCGCGCCGCGGTTGTTGCGCAGATAGTCGACGAAGATCCGCCCTTCGCGGTTGCGCGGCCCCATCTTCGCGCTGAAACGATCGGGCAGCGTGTCGGCCATGTGATCGGCGACCGCGTGCGCGAACGCCTTCACGTCGTCCCAGCCCGCGTAGCGCGCGAGCGGCACGACCACATGCAGCCCCTTGCCGCCGCTCGTCTTGCACCACGATTCGAGGTCCAGTTCGCGCAGCAGTTCGCGCGTGAGCTTCGCGGCTTCGACCATCCGGTCCCAGCCGAGCGTCGGGTCCGGGTCGAGATCGAACACGACGCGGTCCGGCTTTTCGAGGTTCGTCACGATGCCGTTCCACGTATGCAGTTCGATCGTGCCCATCTGCGCGGCGCCGATCAGCGCGGCGACGCTGTCGATCGTCACGAGCGGCTGATGCCCGGGATCGAGGCCCGGATGCTGCGTGACGTTCGGCACTTCGAGCCGCGTCGCGTGCTTCTGGAAGAACAGTTCGCCGCCGACGCCGTCCGGCGCGCGCACCAGCGCGACCGGCCGCTTTTGCAGATGCGGCAGGATCCACGGCGCGACCGATTCGAAATAGCGAACCAGGTCGATCTTGTGCGTGCCGCTTTGCGCGTCGATCAGGCGGTCCGGGTGCGAGATGCGCACGCCGGCTACTTCATCCGCCGACGAGCGCGAACGCGATTTGGCGCTCGCGCGCGGGGCCGCAGCCGCCGCGGCCCGCGCCGTTTTCCGGCCGACCGGCGGGCCCTGCTGCTCGCGCACGATCTCCGTCGCCGGCTTGTCGCGACGCAGGCCGACGAACGACGCCTGGCGGATGATGCCCTCGGTCGTCCACGTCTTGAAGCGGCATTCGGCGACCATCTCGGGCTTCACCCAATGCACCGGCGCGCGCGTGTCGGCCGGCGGCTGCCGCGAAAACGGCATCTTGCGGCTCTCGCGCGCCTTCAGTTCGCGCGCGAGCGACGCCAGCATGCGCTGGTCGAAACCGGTGCCGACGCGCCCCGCGTAGTTCAGCTTCCCGACGTCGTCATAGACGCCGACGAGCAGCGCGCCGAAACCGCTGCGGCTGCCCGACGGCTCGGTGTAGCCGCCGATCACGAACTCCTGGCGGCGCGAGCAGCGCAGCTTCAGCCATGCGCTGCTGCGCGTCGACGTATACGGGCTGTCGCGCCGCTTCGCGACGAGTCCTTCGAGGCCGGTTTCGCACGCCGCTTCGAGCAGCGCGTGCGGGTCGCCTTCGAACGCGTCGGAGAAGCGCAACGTGTCGCCGGCCGATGGCCGCATCAGTTCGGCGAGCCGCGCGCGGCGCGCGTCGAGCGGCACCCGGCGCAGGTCCTCGCCGTTCAGGTACGGCATGTCGAACAGATAGAACACGATGTCCTGCGGCCGGTTCGTGTCGAACGCGTTTTGCAGCGACTGGAAATTCGGCACGCCGTGCTCGTCGAGCACGACCGCCTCGCCGTCCAGCCACGCCGATTCGACGTCGAGCCGGCGCAGCGCGTCCGCCTGCGCCGGAAAACGCTCGGTCCAGTCATGGCCGGCGCGCGTGTAAATGCGCACGTCGGTCCGGCCGCGGCGGCGTTCGATGCGCGACAGCATCCGGTAGCCGTCGAATTTCAGTTCGTACAGCCAATCGTCGCCGGACGGCGGATGATCGGTCGGCGTCGCGAGTTCCGGCGACAGCGTGTCGGGCAACGCCGCCGGAATCGCGTTCGGCAGCGCGGCGGCCGCGTGGCCGTTGCGCCGCTTCGGGCGGCCATCGCTGACGGTCCGCGCGGCGGTGGCCGCCTTCGCGACGCGCGTCGTCGCGGCCCCGTCGGGCTTCGTCGCGGCGGCCGGCCGCGGCGGCGGTGCATCGCTCGCGGTCACGTCGAACTCGCGCTCGCTCAACGCGTTCTCGTCGCGCTCCTTGATCAGCAGCCACTGCTCCTGTTTCGTGTCGTCCATGCGGCTGCGCACGAGCATCCAGCGGCCGTGCAGGCGCTCGCCGTCGAGTTCGAACTTGAGCCGGCCGCGCGCATAGCCTTCGCGCGCGTCGCGCAGCGTGCCTTCCGGACGCCAGGTGCCGCGATCCCAGATTTCGACGGTGCCGGCGCCGTAGCTGCCCTTCGGAATCTCGCCCTCGAACGACCCATATTCGAGCGGATGGTCCTCGACGTGCACCGCGAGCCGCTTCACTGACGGATCGAGGCTCGGCCCTTTCGGCACGGCCCACGACTTGAGCGTGCCGTCCAGTTCGAGCCGGAAGTCGTAATGCAGGCGCCGGGCGTCGTGTTTCTGGATCACATACGCCAGTTCCTGCGCGTCGCGGCGGCGCGCGGCGCGCGTGCCGGACGGCTCCGGGGTTTCGTCGAAGCGGCGCATCGAACGGTAAGTGTCGAGTCTGCTGGCCATCGTCGCTGTCCTCCGTGACGTGCGGCAGTGTGTGCGATGGTGACGGGCGACGATGGCGCGTCGCTGCATTCGGGGTCCGCCCAGCCCGGCGGCCATGCGCATACGTCGTCGCGTCATCGCGCTCAGGCCGCGCGGCGTCCTCGCTTCGTCGTGCCCGCGCGGCTGCGGGCGGTGTCGGCATGCGAGGCGCCGCCATCGGTATCGCGCGGCGCGGCCTTCGTCGTCTTGCGGCGCGTGCCGCGCCCGTTCGAGGTCTTGCCGTCCGCGCGCCGCTCGCCTGACGACGCGCCGTCGCCGTCGTCGTCATTGCTGTGCCGCGCGCCGTCGTTCGCGGCGTCGTCGCGTTGCCGGCGGCCGAGGCTGCGTTTGAGCAGTTCGGACAGGTCGACGATGTCGGCCGAACGCCGCTGCGGCGCGGCCGCCTCGACCGGCTCCACTTCGTTCGTCTTGCCTTCGCGGATTTTCCTGTCGATCAGCGCGAGGATCTCGTCGTGGAAGGTGTCGTGATAGTCGGCCGGATCCCAGTTATCGCTCATGTCGTCGATCAGCTTGCGCGCCATTTCCATCTCGCGCGCATTCACGCCGGCCGCCTTCGCACTGCCAGGCAGTTTGCCGAGTTCCTCGACCGGACGCACTTCGTCCGCCCAGCGCAGCGTGCTCAACGCGAGCACGGGGCCCGCCGGCACCAGCGCGGCCAGGTGCTGCTTGCTGTGCATCACGACCTGCGCGATGCCGATGCGCCCGCTCGCGGCCAGCGCGTCGCGCAGCAGCGCGTACGCCTTCTCGCCGCGTCGGTCCGGCGTCAGATAGTACGGCGTGTCCAGATACAGGAACGACACCGACGCCGCATCGACGAACGTGACGATGTCGACCGTCTGGGTCGAATCGGGGCTCGCGGCCGAGATCTCCTCGTCGGTCACGACCACGTACTTGTCCTTTTCGTACTGATAGCCGCGCACGATGTCCGTGCGCGCGACTTCCTTGCCCGAACGTTTGTTGATCTGCCGGTAGCCGACCGGGTCCATCGTGCGGCGGTCGAGCAGATTGAACGACGTGTGCGCGGAGCGCGTCGCCGGATACACTTCGACCGGCACGTAAACGAGCCCGAAGCTGATCGCGCCTTTCCAGATCGCTCGCGCCATGACGTTGGCTCCCGTAGTGAGATTTTTTTCTGTTCGTCAACCGGTGACGCGAAGACGGCATGCCGCCCTCGCGTCACCGGCGAACGACGCGCCGGCTGTTAGCCGCGTCGCACCACGCCGAGCAGCAGCGTGACGAGAAACACCACGAGGAAGATGAAGAACAGGATCTTCGCAATACTCGCGGCGCCGGCTGCGATGCCGCCGAAGCCGAATACCGCTGCAATGATCGCGATCACGAAAAAGATGGCTGCGTATTGAAGCATGGTTTTCCTCCGTTTTATCAGGTGATGCGGATAGTGCCCGGACGCCGTGGCCTCAGCGGCCAACCGGCTCCAGCGTGCGGGTCGGGTCGAAGTCGGCCCAGCGGCCGTCCTGCCAGCGTCCCGATGCGCGCTCGATTTCCATCCCGCCCGCCGCGCGCAACACCTGCGCGGCCTGCTGCTGCGTCTGCGGGCTCACATGTACTGCAAGCAGCACGCCGGACTCCCGCGTTTTCGGCGTGCCGTCCGGCTCGTGCGCCGGGTCCGGCGCCGGCGCGTGTCCGCCGCCGCGCGTTTGCCACATCGCGCCCGCGAGCGAACCCACGTAGGCGCCGACACCCGCCGCGACCGCGAGTACCAGGATCGAGTGAAACACCAGCAGCGACAGCCCGATCGCAATCACCACGCCTGCGAACGCGCCGATCGCGACGCCGGCTCCGGCGCCGAACGACGCGCTGCGCGCCTGCGGGTCCGCATAGCGGTCACCGCCGATCGGATAGCGCGCATGCTGGCCGCCGGGATTCACATAGAACAGCGAAATATCCTCGTCGACGAAGTCGTTCGAGCGCAGCCTGCCGATCGCCGCTTCGGCATCGTCGAACGTCGTGAAGCGTCCTGCAACGATCAGTGACATGGGAACCTCCTTGTTGCGCGGCTTCGCGCGACGCTCAGCCGCTTTGCACGCGGAACCGTCCGCTGTGCAGCACAACGCTGCCGCCGGTTTCGCGGATTGCCTCGGCGCACGCGGCGTGGATCCGCTCGCGCCCGCGCGCGAACGCGTCGCGCAGCACCGCTTCGAGCGCCGACTCTGCGCCGAAGTGGTCTTCGAGCGCTTCGGCGGTGATCGCGCAGACCACGCCCTCACCGTCGAGGTCGGCCACGAAGCGCATCATCAGATTCGCGCCGTCGAACACCGGCGGCTCGTCGGGAAACGTCACGCGCACCGGCGCCGGCTGCCCGGCGACGGGCGCCGCCGCGCCCGCGACCGCGCCGTCCCCGTCGGCGGAAAACGACGCGGCGCTCATGCGGCACCGCGCGCGGCGCCCTGCGCCGCAGATAGACACGAAATCAGTTCGGCGTTGAACGCCGGCAGGTCGTCCGGCTTGCGGCTCGTGATGAAGTTGCCGTCGCGCACCACGCGCTGATCGACCCACGTGCCGCCCGCGTTGCGGATGTCGTCCTGCAGCGTCGGCCAGCTCGTCATCGTATGGCCCTTCACGATGCCCGCCGACACCGGCAACCAGCCGCCGTGGCAGATCACCGCGAGCGGCTTGTGCGCCGCGTTCGCCGACTTCACGAACTGCTGCGCCTCGGGTACGAGCCGGATCGCGTCGCCGTTCACGACGCCGCCCGGCAGCACGACCGCGTCGTAGTCGTCCGCGCTCGCGTCGCCGAAGGTGCGGTCCACTCTCACCTTGCTGCCCTTGTCCACGTGACGGAAACCCTGAATCTCGCCGTCCTTCTGCGAAATCACGTCGACCTTCGCGCCGGCCTCGGTCAGCGCGCGATACGGTTCGAGCAGTTCTGCTTCCTCGAAGCCGTCCATCGCCAGGATCGCGACCTTGCAATTGTCGAGCTTGGCAGCCATTGCGTTACCTCCTGTTGCGATTCATGAATGATTCGCGGGAATCGCCCGCGACTGTCGTATTCGATCCGCTTTCAGCAATCCTGATGCCTGGTACTACTGCACGGATCCGCCGCGATGCGGGCCGGACCGCTGTCGCGCGCCCGGCCCGCCCGCGGCTTGCCGCTTGTCTGCCGCCTGTTTGCCGCTTACCTGCGGCGTATCGGTAGCGTACCTGGCGCTTACTTGCCGCCGCTGTGGTCGTACGGCATCGCGCTGCGCGGCGCCGCGCCCGGCGTGCCGTAGGTCGGCTGCGCGGTGCCGGTGCCCGGCGCCGCGTTCGGCGTCGCCCCGGTGCCGGTGCCGACGCCGCCGCCCGTGCCGGTCACGCCCGGCGAGCCGTAGCCGCTGTTCGCCGCGCCGCCACTCGTCACACCGGCCGCGCCGCCCGCCGTGCCGCCGCCCGCGCCGACACCACCGTTACCGGCGCCCATGCCCGCGCCGCCGCCCGCGCCCATCCCGGCACCGCCGCCGGCGCCCTGCGCGAACACCGCGCCGGACACAGCCATCGAGGTCATCGTCAGTGCACACGCAATCAGTTTCTTCGTCGATCTCATGATGTCGATCTCCTTCCGTTGGTTTGCGGATATGGCGCACGGCCGTCGATTCGACTGACCACGCACCGCGCACCGTCAGTTTCGCAAGCGCTGTGCCGCGAACGCGCGCGGGCCGCGGCGGCGCGCACCGCGCGGCCGGGAACGTGCATTGCGAGGGCCGGAAAGCCCGCGCGCCGCAGCGCATCAGCCCGGAGCCTTGCCGATGCATTCACAGATCACCGTCGTCGTCCTTACCCATAACCGCCGCGAGGAAGTGCTACACACCGTCGCGCAACTGCACGCGCTGCCCGAGCGTCCCGACGTGATCGTCGCGGACAACGGGTCGAGCGACGGCACCGCCGACGCGCTGCTCGCGCGCTTCCCGCACCTGCGCGTGGTGCGCTGCGCGACGAATCTCGGCGCGGCGGCCCGCAACCGCGCGGCCGCGCTCGCGAGCACCGAGTACGTCGCGTTCAGCGACGACGACACCGAATGGCAGGCCGGTTCGCTCGCGTATGCGGTCGCGCTGCTGGAGCGCTGGCCGCGCGTCGGCGTGTTGAGCGCGCGCGTGGTCGTCGGCGACGCGCACGCGCCGGACCCCACGTGCGACGCGATGCGCGACAGCCCGCTCGATCGACGCGATCTGCCGGGGCCGTCGCTCGTCGGCTACATGGCGGGCGCGTGTGTGTTTCGCACTGCGTTGTTTCGCGCGGTCGGCGGCTACGAGCCGCGGCTTTTCATCGGCGGCGAGGAGGAACTGGTCGCGCTCGACGTGCTCGACGCGGGCCACGCGATCGTCTACTGCGACAAGATGACGGTGCTGCACCGTCCGTCCGCGCAGCGCGACGCCGGCTTGAGACGGCGTCTGCTCGCGCGCAATGCCGCGCTCGTCGCGTGGCTGCGGCTGCCGTGGCGCGACGTCGCGCGCGCGAGCGCGAACGCGTGCATCGCGGCCGCGCGCGGCGGTCATCCGTTCGCGGACCTCGGCGCGCTGCTGCGCGGTATCGGTTGGGCGATACCGCGGCGGCGGCCGGTGCGCCCGCAGGTCGTCGACATGCGGCGCGTCGTGCAGCAGGCGCGTTACGTCGACGCCAGCCACCAGAACCGTTCCGGCTCGGCGAGATCGTACGGATAGGGATCGTTGAGCGCGCGCAGTTGCGTGCGGTACGCGCGCACGGCGCGCCGCTTGGTCGCCGCGGCGGGACCGCCGCTGCGCACGCCTAACAGTTCGTCCGGCATCGGCTGAACCGCGACGCCCGCCCGCGCGAGCCGCTCGCGCGTTTCATCGACGATGCCGCGGCGCGTGCGATAAAGCGCGTCCTCGTACGCGATGCAGCCCGCCGGCCGTCGCGCGCGCAACAATAGACGGCACGCGTCGCCGGTCGCCAGATGGTCGGAGTGGTAGAGCCCGAGCGGCACGACCAGCCGGCCGATGCCGCTGTCGCGCCACGCGTGCGCGATCTGCGCGGCAACTTCCTCGGGGTCGGGCAGCGCTGCGTACTGCGAATCGAGAAAACCCAGATGCACCGCGCGCGCGCCGCAACAGGCGAGCGCGCGCCGGTCCTCGCGCCAACGCGTATGCATCGCGTCGTCCGAGTCCGCGAAGCCGGACGCGCGATCCCACGGCGTCACCTGCGGTGTCGGCGGCAGCCCCGCGAACACCGTGCAGACGACCGAACCCGGGTGCGTCGCGAGCAGCATCCCGCAACTGAACACCGCATCGTCCAGATGCGGCGATACGACGAAACACGGTGCAGCACCGTCGTCCATCAGCATCCTCCTAAAGCCTCTACGGCGGGCCGCCGCCCCAGTGCAAGCGTCATACCTTGCGCCGCGACCCGGTCATGTCGAAACAAATGCCGCACCGGCAAACTCGCCGCTTCCGGCTTGATGCCCGGCAATGCCCCGACGCCCTGCATTCCCTAGCATGGCGAGCCAGGCCGGCCGCCTCCGCTCGCGGCCCGGACGACTGTCCATTCGAGGGAAACAAGTGAAAAAACTGCTGACCGCCGTGGTCGCCATTGTGGCAATCGGCTACCTGAGCATTGCGGGCTTCGCGACGCTGCATGACAAGAATTACGCGGAAGCGGCGGCGATCCGGCCCATCGCGTCGACCGACGCGGCGTCCGTGCGCGACGTGCTCAACCGCAACGCGTGCTACTACTGCCATTCGCCGAAAGCCGCGCTGCCCGCCTATGCGGCGCTGCCGGGCATCCGGACGCTGTCGCAGCACGACGTGCAAACCGGCCTCAAGTATTTCCGCATCGACGCGCTGTACGCCGCGCTCGAAAGCGGCCGGCCGGCGCCCGAAGCCGATCTTGCGAAGCTCGAAACCGTCGTGCGCGAACGCAGCATGCCGCCGCTGCTGTTCCGCTCGGTGCACTGGAGCACGGGTCTTGACGGCGACGACCGGCGCGCGCTGCTCGACTGGGTCGCGTCGCAGCGCCAGCACGCGTATGCGACGCCGGGCGTCGCGCCCGAGTTCGCCAACGAGCCGGTGCAGCCGCTGCCGCGCGCGCTGCCGACCGACCCGCGCAAGGTCGCGCTCGGCATGCAGCTGTTCCACGACCCGCGGCTGTCCGCGGACAACACGATTTCGTGCGCCAGTTGTCACTCGCTGGCGGCGGGCGGCGTCGACGGCAACAAGGTGTCGCCGGGCGTCGGCGGCCAGTTCGGCTCGATCAACGCGCCGACCGTGTTCAACGCGGCGCTGAACCACGTACAGTTCTGGGACGGCCGCGCGGCGGACCTGCGCGAACAGGCCGGCGGCCCGCCGCTGAATCCGGTCGAAATGGCGTCGACGTCGTGGGAGCAGATCGTCGCGAAGCTGCAACGGGACCCGGCGCTCACGCAACAGTTCACGAAGGTCTATCCGGACGGCTGGTCCGGCACGAACATCACCGACGCGATCGCCGAATTCGAAAAGACGCTGCTGACGCCCGGCCGCTTCGACGCGTACCTGCGCGGCGACACGCACGCGCTGAACAGCGACGAACAGCGCGGCTACCAGTTGTTCAAGGCGAACCGCTGCGCGACCTGCCACGTCGGCAGCAACCTCGGCGGACAGTCGTTCGAGCGGATGGGTCGCGCGGCCGACTACTTCGCCGCGCGCGGCACACCGCTCACCGATGCGGACAACGGCCGCGCGAACGTCACGAACGACCCGCTCGACCGCGAGGCGTTCAAGACGCCGACGCTGCGCAACGTCGAACTGACCGCGCCGTATTTCCACGACGGCAGCCGCGCCGATCTGCGCGCGGCGGTGCGCGACATGGCGACGTATCAGGTCGGCATGCAGTTGTCGGACGACGACGTCGATGCGATCGTCGCGTTCCTGAAAACGCTGACCGGCTCGTGGCAGCCGGTGGCGGCGCGATAAGCGGAGGCGGAGGCGGCGGCGGCGCGTCGCGTCGTCGTCCGTCGTCCGTCGTCCGTCGTCAATTGTCCGAATGCCGGCCAAGCTCCGGCCGCACCGACGCCAGCGCGTCGTGCAGCGTGTCGAACAGGTTCTGCGCGCCGACGACCGGCGTGATCCGATGCCGGTCCATGTCCGCGCGCAGATACGGGCTCACGCGCGCGAAGATCACCCGCACGCCGCGCGCCGACAGTTCCTCGCACCAATCGCACAGCGAACGTCCGGCCGAGAAGTCGATGTCGGTGATCGCGGCGGCGTCGACGACGAACCATTGCACCGGCGCCGGCGCCGCGTCGATCAGGCGGCGCGCTTCGTCGACGAACAAGTGGTCGTTCGCGTAGAACAGGTCCGCGCCGAACCGGTAGACGATCAGCCCCGGCGCCGTCTCGCGGCCCGGCTGCGCGGCGACCGACACCCAGCGGCCCGCGTCGTTCGGCACGAACATCATCGTGTGCGGCCGGTAGGAATGCCGGACGTGACGCAGCAGCGACAGCGCGATCGCGAGCACGATGCCGTTGTCGACACCGATCGTCACGACCGCGAGCGCGGTGACGAGCGCCAACGCGAATTCGCCGGGACTTTCGCGCCGCATGTCGACGAGCGCGCGGACCTGCACGAGCCCGACCGCGATCGTGAACACGATGCTCGCGAGCACGCAGCGCGGCAGGTATTGCAGCCAGCGGCTCAGGAACAGCAGCACCGCGACCACCACGAGCGCGAGCGTCAGTTGTGCGAACTGGCTGCGCGCGCCGGCCCGTTCCGCCATCGCGGTCTGCGTGAGCGTCCCGTTCACGACGAAGGTACCGGAAAGCGCCGCCGCCGCGTTCGCGGCCGCGAGGCCGAGCAGGTTCGCGTCGTCGTCCACGGGTTCGCGGTAGCGCTGCGCGAACGCGCGGCTCGTCGCGGCGCTCTGCGCGACGATGATCGCGAAACACGACCCGGCGACCGGCAGCAGATCGAGCAGTTGCGTCCATCCGATCGACGGCACACGAAGCGACGGCAAGCCGCCGTCGACCGGGCCGATCAGCGCGATGCCGTGCGCGGCGAAGTGCAGCATGCGGCTCGCGGCGATGCTCGCGACGACCGCGACGAGCGGCACCGGCCAGTGCGGCCGGAACCGCCGGAACATCAGGATCGCCGCGATGACGGGCACGGAGAGGCCGAGAACCGGCCATTGCAGATGGGGAAGCTGGGTAACGATCTGGCCGATCTGCGCGGTCGTGCGCGACGACGTGTACGCGATGCCGGTCACGTCGCCGAGCATCGCGACGCCGACCTGCAGACCGACGCCCGCCAGAAAACCGACGAGCACCGTGCGCGACAGGAAATCGGCGAGGAAGCCGAGACGGAACAGGCGCGCGAGCAGCAGCAGGCCGGCGCTCAGCAGCGCGGTCGCACCGACGAGCGCGACATATTCGGCGCTCGCCGGCGGCGCCATCGAGCCGAGCCGGCCGGCGAGTACCGTTGCGGTAGCCGAGTCGGCCGCGACGACGAGATGGCGCGACGCGCCGAACAGCGCGAACGCGATCAGCGGCAGAAAGCAGGTGTAGAGACCGGTCACCGCCGGCATGCCGGCGATCCGCGCGTAGCCGAGCAGTTCCGGAACCGTCATCGACGCGAGCGTGACGCCGGCCAGCGCGTCGCGCAGCGCCGCGGCGCGCGTCAGCGGGCGCACGCCCTTCAGCAGTTCAATCGCCATCGGCCGTTTCCTTCGGCATCCGCACGCCCGTCCCGTTTCCGGTCAAACGGCGTATGGTAGCGCGACGCGTCGCCGGCCGGCGGGCGATGGGGACGAGGCCGCGCTGCGGCCCCGACGAACTCAGCGCGCGGCCGCCTCGTCGCGCACCCGCCTGCCGCGCCGCCGCGCGGTCGCCGGCGGCAGCACGCGGCGGAACCGCTCGCGCCGATGTTCGTCCTCGAAGTGCGCGAGCGCGAGCTTCACGAGATCGCTGCGCGACACGATGCCGATGAGCCGCATCGACTGCCGGTCGGCGACCACCGGCAGCCGCTCCAGCCCATGCACCGCGAGCCGCGTCGCGACGAGGCGGCAGGTTTCGTCCACGATCGCCGTCGCCGGCGCGCGTCCGCGCAATGCGCGCGCGAGCGGCGCGGCGCGCAGCGTTTCGTCAGCGGCCAGCGCGTTCAGCCCCGCGCGATCGACGACGCCGAGCACCACGCCCGCGTCGACGACCGGATACGCGCGATGCGCCTGGCCGGCGCCGAAGTACGTCGCGAGCGCGTCGGCGGCGCTCAGCGCGGCGTCGATCGTCTGCACGTCGGACGTCATCACTTCGTCCACGTAGTGCCGTTCGAGCGGATCGACGCCGTACTCGCGATAGATGTGACGGCCGCGCCGCGCGATCTTCTCGGTCATGATCGAGCGGCGCATCGCGACCGTCGAGAATGCATGCGCAACCAGCGTCGCCGTCAGCAGCGGCAGCAGCGCGTTCGCGTCGTGCGTGAGTTCGAACGCGAACACGATCGCGGTCAGCGGCGCGCCGAGCGTCGCGCCGAGCGTCGCCGCCATGCAGACGAGC
>Ga0164242_10003794_pt1 | contig 17115 bp, 17 predicted proteins | sample OricomgcompostMG_FD_108783 | JGI IMG/M metagenome (GOLD analysis project Ga0164242, IMG submission 108783) | Miracle-Growth compost microbial communities from Emeryville, California, USA - Original compost - Miracle growth compost (MG) ...
GGTGAGTCGTCGTCCCTTTTCTACAGTCCTACAGCGCGCTCCCCATCTCATCTCCACCCCCCACATCATTACCTTCGAAGATCGACCAAATCGATACGGGGGAAAGCTTTGTCGTTCGCTACTCGTCAATTCTCATTAATTTCCCGCGCTCATTACTATGTATATCCCTCGATCCCGGAGCTCAAGCTCCAAGTGGGTCCCCAATCTGACGAGGTACCTTGTGGACTAACCTCTTCTTGGTGTTGCAAACACCTCCAGACCTCCCTCAGCCCAAGCTCCCCGGGCTCGTTGACAAGCTTCCCGTCCTGCCTCACGCCTCGGAACTGGCAGCGAAACCACCACAGCGCCCCGTCACTCCCCCGCAGGTCATCAAGCCGACGCCCCCACGCAAGACTCATCACTCCGCCAGGAAAGCCTCGATGGATTACCCCGAGGACCCGTGGAATACCCCGGACCTGCACAAAAACCACAATCACCCGCCCGGGCCGCCGATCGCACATCCTAGCGATGCCTCCATCGCCGAAGTTAACGGCCACAGCATTGACGACGAAGCACACCCCGCTTCTCCGCAGCAGGTGCTGCCGACGAGGACGACCTCCACCTTCACGACAGGCACCGTCGGTTCCAGCACGGGGGGCTCGACCCGTCGGGGCGCTGGCTCCGTAAGCGCCGGCTCTCCGTCCGGCTGGGGTTATTTTGATGCCGCCGCGGGTAGCTTCAACGAGCCGCCAGCCGCCAACCCGGGGGTGGCGAGCAGCCCATTCGGTGCCGCTGGCAACGATGGCGGACGGGAACCCGGCGCCGGCCCCGTGACTGTCACTCCTAGCAGGACGATCGGCGGTAGTGGAAGGACGGGAAGCGCTATTGAGGAGAACATAGTGGTGACTCTCATGCCCGAGAAGGAGGGGATGTTCTTGTTCCAACACCACAACTACGAGGTCTCGGGCACGAGGCGAGGAAGCAAGGTCATCAGGCGGTACAGCGACTTCGTCTGGCTGTTAGACTGCCTACAAAGGCGCTATCCGTTCCGGGTACTGCCTTTGCTTCCCCCGAAACGTGTTGCTGGTAAGCTCGATATCATCCGTTGCTCCTACTTGGACGCGAGAAACTGACAATGCTAACCGTCTAAGTGAATGGTAACCACCTCTCCAACGACGGTGCGTTCATAGAGAAACGACGACGCGGGTTGGCAAGATTCCTGAATGCCCTCATGCGACATCCCATCCTTAGTCAGGAGCAGCTGGTGGTGATGTTTATGACCGTCCCAACCGTAAGCGCCTCACTCGTCGAGGAACCTCCAAGCTATGGCAAATATTAATGTGTGGTTACAGGAGCTCTCGGTCTGGCGTAAACAGGCAACTATCTCGGTACAAGACGAGTTCACCGACCGGCCCCTCCCCCCCGGCCTGGAGGACTCGCTGTCCCCCTCCCTCAACGACCTCTTCGAACGCACCCGCTCCGGCATCCGACGCAGCGCCGAGCTATACATTAACGTGTGCAACGTCATGGACCGTCTAGTTAAACGCTACGTCGGGGTAGCCGCGGACCACGCGCGCATCGCACTGGCGCTTAACGGGCTCACAGATGCCAGCGCCGACACGTACGCGACGGACACCAACGACGTCCCACTGCTCAACGACGGTCTTCAGGCGATGAGCAAGCACCTGCGTACGGGCCAGACGCTCATGGAGGACGAGGCGAAGGCGTGGGACGAGGGCGTCCTGGAGGACTTGAAGAGGCAGCGCGACGCGCTGGTGGCGGTTAGAGACCTCTTCGAGCGCAGAGAGAGGCTGGATAAGGATAATATTCCGTACCTGGAGAAGCGAATACATACCAACGAGTCGAAATTGGCGGGTCTCAGGGCGAAGCCGGACGGTTTGGTTAAGCCGGGCGAGATCGACAAGGTTGTGGAAGCTATCATCAAGGTACGTAGCCGCAGGGCTCCGTGACTGAGCCCTCTCAACCCGTTTACTTCGGACAGCTCCTCTCTCTAACACCCCGAACAGGATAAGGAATCGATCGTCAACCAGCATAACCGCTCCATCTTTATCAAGGAGTGCCTCCGTGACGAGCTCAGCTACTTCCAGAGCTCGCAGTACCACGTCACGCGGTGGAACCAGGACTGGTCCCAGGAGCGAGTCAAGTACGCGGAGATGTTGGCGGACAACTGGCGCAGCTTGATGGATGAGCTAGAAGGCATGCCTACGGCCGAGTAGGCAGAGCAGAGACAACTTCCGTGTGGCATTTCCGTTTTCGAGAGACTTGTCCGTATCATAGGAGGGCGACGCACACGGCAGATATAGCTATACCCCTTATTCATTGCCCTGATTCATTTTCCCCTGCGTCATTGCCATAGCGATGTTTCCCTGGATGCCCTTCGCTTCGTTGGAGTCTACCTGTATGGAGTTCTGCTGTTTTCTTTTTCTTGTTCTTTGTTTATACACAGCATCATCCAGCGTATCTCGACCCAACCACACACCTCGGAAGCATGAAATTGCTCCTCATATAGCTCCCGTCTACTACGACATGGAGAGCTGTTAGTCTGTCTTGTAGAAAGAATCGAAAGCATGTTAATCGGTCTATCTGCCGCACTGTCCGGGTGCAGTTCTATTTCGCGATGTTGCATAAGTCTTTAGGTAGTCGCCCTGTCCTGGCATTTGAACCTTATCTGGCGATCTATCTATGAGCGCCACCCTTCCCGAAGTCGGTGGAAACCCGAAGCCAGAGCAAACCCGCCCGTCTGGGCCGACCCGAGCTTGAATGATGTACCCCTCCATTGATTGAGCTTCCCCGCGCGGGCGGGCAGGCGGGCCTTGGCCACCCGCTTTTCGCAACCAACACAGCTCCCAGCGCCCTTTGCTTTCCGCAATGAATGCCTTTGTGGTTGTTCTCTGTTCCCTCAGTCCTCCTTGGTGATCCGATCTAGTGCGGGTGAGCAGACCAGGCAGGAATCCTCACCCCATTTTCAACCAGTTGAGAGCTGTACAAGGAAGCGACTCCCTATGCCGCTGTATGCACCTGGATGCCCGCACGCGACCGATGGTGCCTAACTTTTTTTTAAACCAACTCCCACCGCCGGCGCCCACTACATTTAAGATCGAACCCCCCTCCCCACTGGTTCGAGGAAAACTCCCGTCTCCAACACGGTAAGCAACGGTTCCGACAACACACACACGAAAAACACCGAAAGAACGATACGGGCAGATCTAGCGATACGCAAACGACCACCAAGGCCGACCGATACCTTCTTTCTAAAGCGCGCCGGCTCGTTTCCTCCGCCCTTCCCGTGTGTCGCCATCGGCCCTACATACCCGCGCGTCGAACCCCTCCCCCCTCGCACAAGTCTCCCCGTGCTTCGCGAACGACCCCGCCAATCCATTCCAGCATGGCGTTAACGACCCAGCAAAAGAACACCGTCGCCCAGTTTGTGGCCTTGACTGGTGCCGGTGATAAGATCGCACAAAGGGTACGTCGCTACAGCGCGCGTCGCACACCACCCACCTCCTTCCCGGTCGATTGCAGATCCGCTTGTCGTAGGATGGGGGCGAAGGAGCAAGGAAGGAGGAAAGGGGCGTCTGGCTTGTTGATATCGCGTGTGCTAACGAGAGGGGTGTTGCCCAACACGATAGTTTCTCAAGAATGCAAACTACAAGCTCGAGGTTGCTGTCGATCAGTAAGTCGACCACCCTTTTCCTTCGATCCGAACGAAACAACCCCCCACCCACCGCGTCCGAGCAAGGCCTCCGCTTTTTTTATTCGTTACCCACTTTCCCTGCGACCGATTTTGAGTGCCGGTGATACATTTGGACCTCTGCTTGCATCTGTAACACATCAGAGGGAGGGGAGAAGTACCATTGCTGGACCTCGATGACCCTTGACCAGCGGATGGTTGCCCCGTTTTAAGCTCCCCCAGGGAGTGGATCTAGACCCGGATGAAGATCCTCGATCTCGGGCAAATCCAAAATATTACTTCGGCCTCCAAGGGATGCTAAAAAGGTCTCCCCATTTATCTCCGAGGAGATGCAACGTCACACATTTAAATCGCCAGTCTTTCGCCGCCAAATGTTGATTTAGCAACGTTCGCTGCCCGAAATGTGTCTGCGCGGACTGTTCCCGTACCCGTTCAACAAACCCGCCCCGGCCAACAAGGTCCCCCTACAATCAGAGTCAGGGAGCGGTTCATCAACCCCGCCGACCGCGCGCCCCAGCCGTCCCCCATCTCCGACCAACAATTCTACCCCATGCGAGGAGCGAGCGATAAGACCCGTTCCCGTAGCTCCCGTAGCTCCCGAGGTGAAGTCAGCGAAGGCGGGATCTGCGGCGGTAGTCCCGCCGGACAAAACACCAGAGATGAATTCCTTGAGATTTATAAAGCATGTTGGGAAGGGCAAAGGGTACGGCAAGACGCAGCACTACGGTCCGGTTGCCACGATGGGCTGTCCTTCTGGGGCAATGAACAGGAACAGCGAGCAGGAAACAACTGCTTACCCTTTTCTGTCAAAGTTGACAGGCTCCTCTTGGTTGGGCCGAGTGGCGCCGACGACGACGACATGTTCTGATGGAGAAATCATGACTTACTAACTGCGGTGCTCAGATATTATAGCAGTAATCAAGCCGTACAATCCTCCAGTAGATCGGATGCGGCCCTTGAAAAGATGTTCGACGACATGAGAGGTTAGACAATCAATAGTGTTTGGCTGCCCTGACCCCAGGCTAACCACGTATCAGATCCAAATGAGGACCACGATAAAGACACAATAGGGGTGGACTCGATGATGAACTACCTCACGACCCTCGAAGTGAATCCGGAATCGTGCGAGATTTTCGTCGTTTTGGAGATCGTTCGGGCGGCGAGTTTCGGCCAAATTACTCGAAAGGGTTTCGTTGATGGTTGGAAGCTCACGGGGTATGCCTTCATCCCACTCACACCCTGAGGGAGCAGAACAAAACAGGTTTCAGACGCTGACATACATTTCGGGGGCAGTGTGACACCCTCTATACCCTCTCACAAGCAATACATCCGGAACTGCGTCTCGCAGCTCTCCCGCGACCCGGCCTATTTCAAGAAGGTGTACCGGCACACCTTCATTGCGGGCAAGGAGCCGGACCAGAAGGCCCTCTCGGTCGAGAACGCGCTCGTCTACTGGGAGATGATGTTCAACCCGCCTGGCCGACCATGGGCGACGAACCGGACGGACTGGTTCGCCGCCTGGAAGACCTTCCTCGACGCCAACTGGAAGAGGTCGGTCAACAGGGACATGTGGAACCAGACGCTCGAGTTCGCGAACAAGACACTCGAGGACGAGGACCTGACCTTCTGGACCGAGGATGCCGCCTGGCCTAGCGTCATCGACCAGTTTGTCGTATGGTGCCGCGCCGAGGGCGTTCTCGCCGCCGGGGGCACTGATGGGATGGAGGTTGAATAGAACTTGTCTCCACGGCTGAGAGCGTACTTGCTCAACAGGCGGTGGCCCTGAGGCTGCGGTGGGCGATCACTGGGCTGTCGGTGCAGTTATAAGCGGCCTAGACGGCAGCTTTGAAGCTCTGCAGTCTCGATCAACCCCACCTCTCGTCGCTTTCTTAGCTATCGGATTTACGACACTGCCGTAACATGGATATGGCTAAACCGCTCAGCGACAACAGCAGCGATACTGTGTAACTACTCAGTGGAAGACGATGACCCACCAAGGAACTGGTGGACCGTGTTGCCGGATGAAATCAGACACATCCCTAAGTCTGTTTACCCACAGGAGCGGATTCAGCTAGGGCAATGCGAGTTTTTGTCCCGGGGAGCGCCATACTGTGCTTGATTTTACAGCGTTGCTTTGGGTTCGGTTTAGATGGTAGAGGGGTCCGTCCCATCTAGGACAGTATGGTGCTGGCTGGCCGGTGTCCGTTAGCATTCCTAGCGGATAGAATAGTAATTAACATGAGCTTTTTTTTTTTTTTTGGTACAGCCATCATCTTTCGACTTGGTACTTTCATGAGTCAGGGAATTAGAATGGGCGGTGGCCGATATATATACTCTAGTCGTGTGCCTCTTGGTGAACTACCACCCTTCACCTAGCCCGATTGCCAGGCTGTAGTCTGAGGGCCGGACCACATTTGTTGGTGATGTGGCCATTGCATCTTCGTACGCTAATTCTGATTCACGGCTTGTTGGGACTAGATCAGGTAGAGTTGGGGCTGCGTAGATGCAGCATGACCTCTCTAATTGTAAGACATCAACCATCTCTGCTATCGCATTTATATAGTACAGTTTGTACAGCCTTTCGATACACCGGTGCCATCTGCCCGCTGATATCCGGCAGGCATCCATCTAGCATAGCCCCCGTCTAGGGAAGGGAGATATCCCAACACATTCCCGGGGTGTGCTCAAAACAGGTCCCTAGTCTTGGAAACGCATGCCCGGCAACCTCGCCCCTCCGCAGTTTGGTTGTAGACAATGCATAATTGCCTGTCGAATTCCCATAATCATGAGGATGACCTCCTCCCCGACATATCTACCCCATCATCCCCCAAAGTCTTTGTCGACCCTCTCACTGTTGATCCCACTCAACCTTCCCGAACCGGCTCAGCGTCTCCAGCTTCCCATTCCCAAGCTTGACGCTCGTGCTACGGATGACGCGCGGGTCGAGCGCGAGCGTCGACCGCACGGCCTCCTGTGTCTTCGCCGAGGCGTCGAACCGCAGCGCGAAGTGGTGGCCGTTGTGATGGCGCAGTTGGTGTCGCGACACGGCGTTCGGGAGGGCGAAGACGCCCCAGTTTCCGATCGAGCGGATCACGCCGCCTTGTCGGAGGATCAGTTGGCCGGCTGTGAGGACGATTCTAGAGAGGGCGGTGGGTCAGTTGGGGCTGATGATGGCGTGTGCTACGTTTGGAGGTTTGCCATTTGAGGGCGGCGCGTAATGAATTCGATTTGCCCGGTCGAGTCGAGCAAAGCAAGGGGAGGTGTGCGAGAGCGGCGGACACCAAACGGAGAAGGAAAAGTAGGAAGATACATACTCTTTCACCTCGGCCAGGTTAGGAGCACCCTTTGGTCCGCACCGGACCTATCATGGGAAAGAAAGTTAGCATCCTCATCTCTGGAAATCAGGCGAGAGCAGGTTTGGAACTAAGAAAGAATTGAATGGGCGGTGCTTACAATTCCAATCATCTCGTACAACATGTTGCGCAACTAGAGGTATCCGACATCGACGCCCTGCAAGAAAAATATGCGGGATCTTGAGGTCTCGGACGAGGCGCTTTGGAAATCAATGATGTTGCAAAGGCGTGGAGCTTTTTTGGATTTTGCCCACTCGGTTCCGGGAATTCCCCGCTTCACCGCCTTCCGCAACCAGCAGCGTTCAGAGCCCCCCTGAGCGCATCCACCGGACACCAGGGGTATGGGAAAATACACTCCGTACCAACCACGCATAGATATTTCTATTTTCTCTACCAACAAAAAAGGAGGGAAAAGGAAGCAAGGGTACCTATCTACATCCTAGCCAATTACGGTCTCATGGCGCCTTTAGAGCACGAGGTAAAGAGCAACATGCCCATCACAAATGTGGCAACGGAGTGACTGTTGATGTATAAAGCTAGCTGTACAATTTAATTAACAGTGGATTATATACTAGGTTATAATCCCAGTGAAGGTGATGCAACTTCAACTAACTCTATGCCTACACTGTGCCTCAACTGTTCGGCAGACCGCATTATCCTCCGACTGAGCCAGTCATAACCAGCAAACGCCATGCAATGCCAACCGGGGGAATAACCCCCTCAACGCCGTGAACGAGAAGGAGAAGTGCCAAAGAAGGCACACCAAGATAGCTAGAGAACAAGAATTACATTAAGCAAGGACAGAGAAAAGAAGGATCAAGGAAACATGATACAGAGGGGCCGGAAAGAAAATTAGAAAATGACAATAGAAGCGTGGATGTGCTGCGTATAAAACGAGCAATATCAAACGAAAGCCATCTTAATGACCGCAACCACGTAGGAGGGGTGCGGCCATGTTGTGCAAACCTAGCCCGGGCCCAAGTAGGTTTCGTCTACTCCGAATCATAGCCGGGCAAGACGGTAGAATCCACGGCGTCCCAAGCCGATTCAACAAAGTGCCTAGATTAACGCAACATTAGCGGAAGGGTTTTTTCCAGAGAAACGAAACGCAGGGGGAAATAAAAAGTGAAAACTACTCACGCGTCTGTCCGCACCAACTTGACGCCCTTCCGTTTCATAAACGCGAGAAAGCGGCGCTTGGTGCGCTCCCTCTTGAAATGCGCCAGCACGTCGCCGCGGTGCTCGACGCCGGGGACGGGCTTAGTCTTGATGACGAGCTTCTGGCTGTCCGGGGAGTAAGAGACGTTGGTCAGCTCCGAGAGGCGCAGATGGAAGTCGAAAGGGTCTTTGTAGACGCCCCAGGTGACGTGTTTCGGCAGCACATCCTTGAGCACCTGGTGCTCGAAGAGGTTCCGCGCGCCATCCGCGTTGTCCACCCAGTGCCAGTACTGCGTCACCGCCGGGTTGGTGGTGACCTTGCGGGTCTTGACCTGGTACACTCGCCAGTCCAGCGTCACGACGTGGTCTCCGCTGTAGCTGTCATGCGAGGTATATCCAGAGTATTCCAGGTCATGCTGGAGGTTGGCATGCCCAGGGGCATCCGAAACAGGGGGTTGGTGGTCAACCTTCTGCCTCTTCTTGGCGTTTCGGGGTGATAGGCTAGCCTGCTGCGACTCTTCCTTGCTTCCTTGTAGCGTAGAAGCTGCGTCGGTGGAATGCTGGCGGGTCTTGCGCTGGGAGGAGCGAGGGGTCTTTTCGGATGCTGCCAACTCCAGCTGCGGGGCGTTCTTAGGTGTCTCATGTCGCTCCTTTCGCTTCCGTGTACTAGGCGACGCTTCGGTCGATTCGCCACGCTCCTTCCGATTCCTTGCGCCAGACGTCTTCTCGCCGGTCTCCTTCGGGGTGTCGCCAGGATTTAGCTTCTCTCCCGCCATACTACCCCTGGGGCGACCTATACTCCCAAATCCGTTCTTAAGACGCAGTTGGATGACCTTGGGGTCATGGTACATGCGGCTGAGAGTTCTGCCAAGGTCAAGCCGGGTGCCCATCTTGGTACTCCAGACATCTAGCTCGTGGAGGCGGTGCCTTAGCCACTCCGATGGTGTGACATCAAGCTTAAACTTCTTCAGTTCCCCTAGGATCTGTACCATGCGATGCAAGGTATCGTAGTTGAGCAGGGTTTTCTGAATGTACTTCTTGCCGATGATCTGGTAAGGGTGTAATTCGCCTTCCTGGAGGAATTGAAGAACGGCTCTGCCTCGGTTAATCTGTCGGTTCGCTAGGAAACGGCTTGCGGCAGTCGTTTTCGGGTCCTTGAGATGCTGTTCGTGCCTTTCTAACCACATGTCTAAAATCCCTTGAACATGGTCCTCAATCGACTTCCACTCGGGATCCCAGTAAGCATGACTAGGGGATATTTTGACGAGAGGCACGTTCCTCATGCACGGAGGGTCGGTGAACACAACACCATCATCCCTGAGGGCAAGGATATCCTTGGTAATTTCCGGCGTCGCTGGAGCATTCTCTATATCTAGGTGAGGTTTTCGGCCGCTCGACTTGGAGCGCATCCCCGCTACACCGCTCTCGTCCTCATCGTCATCAGGAACGTCGTAAGCCGATGCCGATGCCTGATCAGAAGGCTTTTGCTTGGATGGCTGCGGTGGTGCCACCCCTTGGAAGTCTTCTATAGTATGTCGAGAACTTGGTCGGGAACTTTGCCGGGAATTTGGCTGGGAACCAGCCTGAGAACCTGCCTGGGAAGTCCGCTTGGAAACTGTACGGGGATCTGGCTTGGAAGCCGGTTTCGAACCGGCCTGGGAACCCCGCCTGGAACCTGGATGGGGATCTATCTGGTGAGCTAGCTTGGAAATTGGCTGTGGTTCAAGAGCGGCGCCATGGCAACCTTGCCTATTCCACTCGCAGTTCCCGCACCTAGGGAAGTCATCGCCGCCGAGGATGACGCATTCCGAGAAGACTCCTACATTGTTCATGCAAGTCTGGCACGGCTGACGCTGGACCTGGCCAGTGGCTTGAATGTGGCAGGCCAGCCATTTGGCGCCCTTGGCGTCGCTCGGCTCGTAGATGCCTTCGAGGTTGGTCTTGTTGAACTTCTTGCCCGGCCGGATTGCAACTGCGCGCTGTATGGGGACATTGAGAATGGAATTAACCCAGTGGTTGGTCAGGTTGATACGGTGGAGCTCCCCGACTAGTTTACCGGTTCCGTCGTAAACCTCGACTCCGGTTGTATCACCGTAGGGAGCTCCATTCTGGTGCTGCTGGCCGTTCTGGTTCTGCTGCTGGTTGTTTTGATCGTGCTGGTGGCTACTCTGGTCCTTTGGCTCCGATGGCTCCTGGTAATCTGGCACATCTTCTATAGATGGCTGCGGGGGGGCGGGCTCCTTTGCAGCCAGTCCACTGGGCTCTTTCAGCTCATCGACGACAGGGGAGCTAGTACCGTTGCTGGGCTCTTGAGTGTCCGTCTCCTTGACGGCGGGGGAGCTAGTATCGTTGCTAAGCTGTTGAGTGTCCGCCTCCTCAACGACAAGGGAGCCAGCATCGTTGCTGGGCTGTTGAGTTCTCGTCTCCTCGACGCCTGTGTCCTCCTCATCATGCGCAACTTCGCTACTCTCAGAACCAGGTCCGCCCTGCCGATAATCCTTAAACCAGTTTCGTTTCACCTCATCTTCAGCAGCTCGCTTCTTGGCGACGGTTTCGCGGTTGGCCTCACGGCCAATCTCCGTGGCGCTGAGGTCGGCTTCGGCCTTGAAGCAACTCAGGTTTAATTGCTTTAGACGATCCTCGAGCTCTCGGCGCTCTCGGTACAACTTTGTGAGATCGATCTTAAGCGGCTCGGTCACCGTCCGCCAATACGCCTCTAGCTCGCGGTCCTCACGGGCGCGGACTGCCTTTGTGGACTGCCAGTAATTCTCTTCGATCTGGTCCCACAGCGCAGACTTGTCATCTGCAGCGGTAGGCATTATGAAGACGGAGTTTTGTGAACGTTGGAAATGATGAATAGTTGATGGACCAATTGTTCCAGGACGAACGAGTGCCTAATGACCCATGGATGGAAGGGTGTAGACTCGCCGAGGACGGTGAGGTGAGTCAGGAACATTCATCTACAAGTAAGGTCAGTCGAAACCAATTCAGGGTTGGAGATTTAGGCCATAGGCAAAGTTTGCGTGATAAAAATTAGAGAAACGCAGGAAAAGTAAAGATAAAATGACGAACCGAGAAATGGGAAGATCCGCGCAGACTAGGGGCGGAGGACAGCGTGCCCGAATGTGAAGATGATGATGGAATGAGAATGCGAAGATACTCTTGCGCCTAGGCAAGGAACTATAGGCCACCTCACAGGTCTTACTTAGTTAGTATGGCAATAATTAAAGAAGTGATAGAACGATGCAGCTAAAGTAAGCGACGGATAGTTGGATGTGGTAGAGGAATAGGGATAAGATCGGCAAATTGCTGGAAAGTTTATGGCGTAAACTAGGGCGCGGGGGTGATATTGGCAGTGCTCGCGGGAGGGTGCAATGAGGGAAGATAGGGAGACTCACTCAAGTGCTACCGCCTTCGGTATATTCGATCTCTGCGTCCCATATACCGGCAAGGTTTCATCCGGCGGAAAATATACCTGGGCAAAGGTGCAATTTCTCGCGCCGAATACAGGGCCGCTGTTTGGATGGAAGATAATATTTATGAGACGGGCTGCAGCGTGCGAAACAGTAAGTGTCTTCTTGTTGGATTGATTGACGATAGATAGTAGGTTGGAGAGTGCACGTTCCCGGTCTTTAGCCGCCACACCAACAGGTCGCCGAAGCCACGTGATATCAAATACCTAGATCAATGAATCATTGGGAGCGACCATTGGGAGAGAACAATCACAGCAAAAAAAAAGGAGGGCCAAGCAATCTAATGAGGATAGGCACTACTAGGATACGGGACACTTGACACATGTCAAAACGGTGTACTGTACTAATATAGTCATTTGGGGACCGCGAGCAAAAGCAAGACTCGGATCTCAGCAATTAGTTCTATATGGCTGTGTCTAAACCTACAATTACGAGCTGCCATCGTTCTCACCATTGTTTCGCTTCAAAAGTTCCAATGCCGCCTGCATCGTGCGCTGCAAAAGTCAAATTCAGACCCAACCGACAAACGCCGAACCCTGCCGCTGATGCACTCTAACTGCAAAGATCCAAGTCGCCATCCCAGGCGCATGGGTTTCTCAGGGTCAAGCCCTTTAGCGGGGATAAACCAATAAACACCTTCCCCACACCAAGCGAGGAACAACACTAACCCTCTCCCCTCTCCCTCCCTCCCTCCCTTGTTGTATGTGCCCATTAGGGAGCTCAATACCTCGAGGATCGGTTCGCGGTGGGGGAATAAGGGTGGTCGTAGGCGCTTGACTGGCCATACGGATCATCACTATAAACTGTGGCTCGGCGATCGTCCTCTGGTAGCAGCTCCTTGACCTCCCAGTTGTTCATTCTTGTACCAACGGAGAACTCGAGGTCTTCCTTGGTGATAGAGTCCCAGTACTGCGGGCGGGCAGGGTTAGCCAGAGCTGACACGGTGCCACCATCGTCTCGAGTGCGTTCACATACCTTGTAGACCATCATGACGGCCAGCAGATTGCAGGTTGTTGCAAAGAACAGACCGTCCATGTAGTGGCTGACGGCGCGGCAAATGGGCGTGCTGAAGGCGTACAGGATGACCTGGCCGACAACGAAGAAGAAGATGCCGAAGGAAATATCGCCAAGCGGCCACCTATCGTGTAGTGTTCGGGTGACAAGAAGGATCTGGAGGGACAGGTAGACGAAGAGCTGGATGGCGTTCAGAAGATAGAGAACGACAAATAGACCAATGGTGTTTGTCGGACCAAGCCCAGCCCACGACATGAACGTTGCCAGAGACACGAGGAACGAGATGACGAAAGCTGCTGCAGAGCAGATCCGCATCATCCAAAGTGACAGTGGCGTGCCGTCTTCGTAGAGCTGGAAACCGACGAACCCGTTGATCATGAGGCAGGTGATCATCGCCGATGAGAGACCGCTCTGGATGGCAACAAAGTAAGGATACGGAGCGGACCCCCGGGGAATAACCCCGCCATCAATGCAGAGCGACAGAAAGGTTAGCAGCATGTAGAGGTAGAAAAAGGTCGTTATCTCCTTCCTTCCTGTAACCGGGCACACCCCCGTATTAGCAACCGCCTTCTTCCAGCTCGCTCGGGAGACCAGACATACCAACTGCAGTAAATTTCCCCCGCACATGCAACACCATGACCACGGTCATTAGCAGGGCGATGATATGCATGGCACTTGCGGCGCCCTGGAAGATGATCGTGTTTGCCAGCTCAATGTTCCGCGCGTAGCAATCGGGCTCAATCCCCACGCCGGTCGATATCGACGTTATAGGTCCTATCGATGCACACAATGGCAGTGGCGCCATGTGGCACATGTCTGTGAATTCTCCGAAGCCGCCCATGTTTGCGATCCTTGGTTCTGAAGCGTATGGGTCGTTTGCAACGCTTTTTTTCTTTAGGTGCCGCCGGAGTGTTCGTTCGGTTATGAGGAACGGTCGAAGTTCGCCCAATACTTTCAGTTCATCCGGGGGTGTTGCTAAACGAGTGATACGCGGAGGGCCTCGATACCCTGTGTGACCTCGCCAGCCACGAAACAGCCCTTATGCTTTCGTGTGCGTCGGGGGTCCGGGGTATTCGACGAGACGCTCCGAAAGCGTAGAGGATCGGGTAGGCGTAGGGAATCGGGGAATCGGGGAACCTAGCCGCCGTCGATGAGGAGCGAGCGAGGGTTTCGTAACGGGGATGGGTGAGAAATAAAATGTCGGTGGCAAAAGAGGCTCGTATAGCGTCGTTCGTATACGGTTCAGTGTGTGGCGCGACAGAGTCAAGGGATGGTCAGGAAGATCCAAGCAGGGAGCAGCGATGGAATGATAGACATGAAAGATGAAGAAACGAGAGTGGAATAGAGAGTGGAATAAACAGAAGCGTATGTGGCTGCGAGACCAACAAGGCGTGTGGTTCGCTGGCGGGCTGCTTGGTGTTCAGGCCTGACGTGTGGGAGGAGAGACGACGTTGCCATGGAAAAAGGGAGGGCTCGATCCCAGGAATGGGTACAACAATCAAGGGTCAGCAGGGAAAGCACAACTGTCTCGTCAAATTAGCCTGATTGGGGCTAGCGTGTGGCCCATTGGCTCGGCGATAACCGGGGCTCTATCTTTGCGGCCTAGCGAGATGGCCAGTGCGCACTTGCCCAAAATGGTCACCAAATCAAACAAATCAAACTCCGTGCAGCTGCCACAAGGCACGGATTACCTAACCAAGGGGACCCCAAGGTTCCGCCCTTGCAGTGTTGCCCTCGTCATCGACCCACGACATCCCTCGCCTGGGGACCGGAGGAATGTCGTCAGAAAAGGGATCTTTACCAGTCCCTGGGCCACTTTTCCAGGGGCTTTTCTGGACATTAGGAAGTTACCGCACTTGTCACAGCGTCATGTCAGTCCCTTGTTTCGAGGAGAAACACCTTAGGTTGGAGTTCACCTTTCTCCCGGGATTTCCATGTGGCCGTCTAGTTCAGTGATATATTCAGCCTCACATTCCGCTATTGACCTCAATGGAGACTCTGAAATATTCACCTAGTGCGACGATTCGTCCCGTTCCTGGCCCATCTCTAAGTGAGACGTTGCAAATGTTGCGCTGGCTGGGAATAGGGGATCTTGTTTAACTCCTATGGAAACCATGGCCGTAGACAATAATCATCTGTCCCTAAAGAAACATATTATGTTTAGTTGGCTCCAAACATGGCCTGGGCGCAAAGTTCTTAGCGGTAGAAATTATAAGGATCAAGAAGCGATAGAGCCCACCACTTGAGAGAGATTGCCTCCAAGTGTCCACTCCTCTTTGACCTGTGTAAAAGTAGCTAACACAGTATCTGCATATGAGTAAGAGCTGTGGGCATCGCTCCTATGTGTTGTCATGTTTTCTTCCAGGTTTTTACTTGCACGGGGGCTAAGGTATCTCATATATTTATTGTCCAGCTATACAAGACCATGTGCAAACCCATCATCTCACTTACAGTACAACCACTGCCGCTAGAGAAATCACAGACAATCCCTGATTAACGACACTACCTTTTCAAACTCCTGTTTGTCAGGGGTCGACTATCTGAAAAGAATACATCAGATATCAATTCTCTATTGGTTACTGATAGGGAGGAGGAACAGCCCAAGACTATGGTCTGCCTACGTACTTACCTCGGCGCACCCTTACCTCCCCAATAGGGTCATCTCCTGGAATAACAAGAATCTCATCTTCATCATTGAAAGTTGCCCTGGATAAATCCTCACTCTCATTTTATAGGTCTCTAGGTACTTTCAGTGCTACTGCCGTCAGCGAACCGGCGACTCCCTTCCCAGGGCTCTCCACCAGACAGGATAGTTGACAGCTCACTCACTTTCACCTCTTCGCTTGTGCTAGCTACTACACTATCTCCTCGGTGTTTCCCTTGGTGCTTGCATCATCTTACCCACAACCTCTTTCGGAGCCTCACGGAGCCTCACGAGAAAATAGCTGCTTTTGAAGGAAAGTTCGGTTTGGACTCCCATTATTCGACAAACCCGTCGCTCATGAAGGCCGGATACCAATTAATGTTTCCCACCCCAAAAATCTTGCTTGCATTGGGTTTTTTTTATTACTAGAGGCGTGGCCCTCAACCAGGTAGATTCCTTCCTCTCAGCAAAGGCGCGGTCTTGGCCCCGATATCAAAATTCAGGGAGAGAAAGCCAGCAGGAGTTCCAAACCCACCAAGACAGATAGGACGACTGCAGCACAAAAAGCACACTGCCTCCTTTACAGGTCTCATCTCTCAGATATAGACTCTGCGACAATGTCTACACCGACCCAGTTCAGGCACTTCCCTTACCTACCTACCAAACTCCGGCTCCAGATCCGGAAAGAAGTTCCCCAGGATAAGCGAGTCTTCCACCTCATGCTGCATACCCGGAACTACAACCGGAAGAAAGCCGGGTAGACAAACACTCCTAGGTGCCTCCCAACCTAAGAAAAGGCCTGAACGCTGAGTCGTCTGTTATCAGATATATAAGTCACCTCAGTTAGGAACTAATTGAGAGTTCTCTCTTTTGGCCTAGATGGATGACTACGGTTCGGACATCGCAAACATCCGATAGAATAGGTCTAGGTCAGGTATATTTTACCGCCTTCCCTCCCTGAAAACGGTTTTCGTTCCTTGCGGCACAGAAGTTGATCAGGCGGAAGGCCCGCTGGGATGGCGTGTGACACGGAGGTAGAGAACTTTAACTTTGAGGAAAGTCTCCGCCTGGATCATTTCTCGAGGATAGCCAGGGGAACAGGATGGACAAAGACGATATATCCTGGCGACCCATGGACGGGGAACTGACCGCTAATTCTGAGGTCTTCATAGCCAAGTGGAGTTTTCGGCCAGGTGGGATACGATTCCAAGGAGTCAGCGTTGGATCAAGCACCTCGGGATAGGGGGGATAAAATATTCCAGTGGGTTTGACTTTCTGCGTCCCAATGTCGGATAGTTGTTCTAGGGTTGGCTTGCATTTGACGCCATCTTCAATATTGCTGAAAAAGCGCCTCAAAACTAGTCAAGGGACAAGGGCTAAATTGAAACCTGGGATTCCTCTGCTCCCCTAGTCCAGTCTCAGGGGTTTCTCGACAGACCCACTGCCAAATTCATCTCCTTAAGTCAGAATAGGGAATGAGGGGCTTTTCTCACAATATTGAGAAATTCGCAGCCCGCCATCCATTGGTATTGCCGGCCAATACTTGGGGCTGGGAGAAGACGCCCATTCATAGAACATCCGCAAGCTGCAGAAAACACAAGGGTCTTTCTTACCTTGGTGTCTCTGCCTCTGCTGCGCCCTGTTGAAGGTGTATCCAAGATCAACCGGAATATCACCAAGAGGCTCTGGGGTGATGGATCTTATCAACGGCTCCTCTTACCGGGCGTAAAATCCTACGCTGAGAAAACCGGGTGTGCCCAAGTTTCATGCAGCTGGCGCAAA